>Ga0209518_1000988_pt1 | contig 33504 bp, 58 predicted proteins | sample RifGroB1_FD_183993 | JGI IMG/M metagenome (GOLD analysis project Ga0209518, IMG submission 183993) | Groundwater microbial communities from Rifle, Colorado, USA - Groundwater B1 (SPAdes) (version 2) | ecosystem: Environmental > Aquatic > Deep subsurface > Groundwater | place: Rifle, Colorado...
CAGGCGAGCGGATGCAACTCGATCTCGTTCAGGATCCGCAGTTGTTGCCTTGGTATCGTCGTCTACTGCCTGGCAGGCGAGGGCCCACGCATGGGTGAGAACCGGATAGGCATGGAGCGCGTCACCGAGCCGGCGCACGCCGTCACCGGCGCGACACGGCCGGGGAGCGGGGCTCTGAACGTCGCCGATCCGCGGATCGAGTCGCCCCTCGCCGAGGGCCAGGCGCGCCGCTCCCTCTTCGCCCGCTACAACGTCCGGGGCTTCGACGAGCCGACGGGCCCGGTGACCGGGGATGGCGCGAACGGGACCTACGGGGTCGCCGACCCGAGGACCGAGGACGTCGCCGCGGCGGTGGCGCTGAAGTCGGACAGCCGCCCGAACCTCTTCGGTGTGCTCGCCTGGGAGAAGCCGGCGCTGGCCGTGACTGGAAGCGCTCAGGTCTCTGGCTCCAATGGCGTGGCGGCCGTCGCCGATCCTCGCGTCGGGCTCGATCATGAGCCCCGCGGCGGGAGCTACGGCGTCACGCCCTGGGACGAAGCGGCGGCGACCGTCCGCGGGATCTGCAAGGCTCAGAACGGTGGCGCTGTGGTCTCAGATCCGCGCGTCGACTTCCCGGGTTGCGAGCCGTTCAAGCACGTTTGCCGCGTGACGCCGTGGGACCAGCCCGCCGGGACGATCACTGCTTCGCCGTCGCCGTCGAGCGGGGCAGCCAGCACCGCTGATCCGCGCCTCGACTGCAGCCCCCGGCCTGGGGCCTACGGGGTGCTCGACTGGCGGGAGCCGTCCGGGACCGTCACCGGGAACGCCCGGCTCGACAACGCCCGGGCCGCCCTGGCGGACCCGCGGTTCATGGAGGCCAAGGGCTACCCCCTGATCATCTCCGAGGACGGGACCTGGCATCGGCCGCTGACCACGCTCGAGCTGGCCTCGCTGCAGGGGATCCCGGCACGGGTGAACGGCGAGGCTCTCCGCCTCGCCGGCAACAGCATCGCGAAGTGGCGCGAGCGGATCGGCAACGCGGTCCCCGTGGGCGCCGCCGAGGCGATCGCCGGGACGCTCCTCCAGGCGCTCCTCGCCGCGAAGCTCGGGACCTGGACGCTCAGCTCCACCGAGATCTGGGTCCGGAAAGACGGGCGGCCGTCGTACGAGTGGGCGCAGGACGACGAAGAGGAGGCCTCGCTGTGAGCAACCGGATTGCGCTGGTCCTCGGCGATGGGCATCGGGCGCTCTTCCGGGGTGTTCTCGGCGTCGGACGTCATCGCTGCCGGATCGAGTGGAACAAGACGATCGGCATCTACAAGTGCGAGGGGCGCACCGCGCCCATCGTGATCACCAAGGTTGATGCGGTTGAAGCGATCGTTCGCGTCGGCCGAGATGGCTCAGTGACGCTGCGGCGCCGGCGGATGGCGCTCGACAGGTCCACAGGGTGGGTCATCCACGAAAACGGGAAACTAGACCCGGTGACGCACAAGCTGGTGCGGCACGCAGCCAGCGTCGCGCGCGTCCCTCACTTCGTGCTCTGGGTCGGCCCGGTCCCCGAGGGAGAGCGCCGCGCCGACTACTGGCCGGCGGGCGAGCGGCGGTGGCGCCCATGATCGCCGCGACCGGGGGCCTGGTGGTGGCGGCGATCATCACGTACCGCCTCAACTTCGGGACCGAGGAGCAGCTTCACCGCGGCCTCGCCTACCTCTTCGAGCTCTCCGGCTTCGCGTTCACGCCGGAGGTGGTGCTCGCGCCGGGCGACCGCGTCGACTTCATGCTGGACAGCGTCGCCGTCGAGGCGAAGATCGAAGGGAGCGCGAGCTCGATCCTCCGGCAGCTCCAGCGCTACGCGGCCTCGCCGAGGGTCTCCGAGCTCGTCCTGGTGACCAGCAAGCTCCAGCACGCCAGGCAGTTTCCCCCGACGGTCGGCGGAAAGCCCCTCCACCTCGCCGTCCTGGGAGCCAACTCGCTGTGACCCTCCAGCCTCGAGCCCCGGCCGCCCGAGCTGCCCGAACCGTCGGGACCCTCACCAGGGCCCGGGACGGGCGCTGGTGCATCGCCGCGCGCCCCGACGTCCGGATGCGGCTCAAGCGGCTCTTCGGGAAGCTCAGCATGGGCGAGTTCGACCAGATCTTCCTGTCCGACTCCCTCGAGAATTGCCGCGAGCTGGACTGGATGCTCGTTCGGTTCCCGATGACGATGACGCCGGCGGATCGGAAGTACCTGCGTGGGCGGGCCCGGACGCACCTCGAGCAGGCGGAGGAGGTGCACCGGATCGTCGCCGAGGGCTACGTGCCGCCGTCGTTCGCCCTGGCGCTCCCTCCCCGCGCCTACCAGTGCGCCGGGGCGGAGCTCGTGCTGCGGACCGGGGGCGCGCTGATCGCCGACGAGCTCGGCGTCGGGAAGACGGTCACGGGGATCTGCACGTTCACCGATCCGCGCACGCTCCCGGCGCTGGTGGTGACGCTGACCACGCTGCCGCGGCAGTGGGAAGCGGAGCTGAAGAAGTTCGCGCCGCACCTCCGGGTCCACATCCTGAAGAGCGGCCAGGCGTACGACGTGGTCAAGGCGATGCGCGGGCGGAAGCGGCGCGGTGACGAGACGGCGATGCTCCCGGGGCTCTCGGCCTTCCCCGACGTCCTGATCTCCAACTACCACAAGCTCTCGGGCTGGGCCGACTCGCTCTCGGGGAACATGAAGAGCGTGATCTTCGACGAGGTCCAGGAGCTGCGCCACACATCGAGCGAGAAGTACCGGGCGGCGAAGCACATCGCAGACGGCTGCGCCTTCCGGACCGGCCTGTCGGCCACGCCGATCTTCAACTACGGCGACGAGTTCCATTCGGTCCTCGACGTCCTCCGGCCCGGGGAGCTCGGGAGCCGGGACGAGTTCGTGCGGGAGTGGTGCGACAGGTCGATGGGGAACGAGCGCTACGCGATCGGCGACCCGAAGGCGTTCGGGGTCTACCTGCGCGGCGCGGGGCTGATGCTGCGCCGCTCCCGGCGGGACGTGGGCCGCGAGATCCCGCCGCTGACCCGGGCGCTCCAGCACATCGAGCTCGACCTGGACGTCTTCCACAACATGACCGGCGACGCCGCGGAGCTCGCCCGGCTGGTCCTCGCGCAGAGCCCCCTGAAGCGCGGGGACGCCCTCCGGGCGTCCGAGGAGCTCTCGTGGAAGCTCCGGCACGCCACCGGGGTGGCGAAGGCCCCCTACGCCGCGGACTTCGTCAAGCTCCTGATCGAGGGCGGGGAGAAGAAGGTGCTGCTGTACGGCTGGCACCGCGACGTCTACGCGATCTGGGAGGAGCGGCTCAAGGACTACAAGCCGGTCTTCTTCACCGGCTCCGAGAGCCCGAACCAGAAGGAAGCCGCGAAGCAGACCTTCCTCGATCCGAAGAGCGGCTGCAGGGTCCTGATCATGTCGCTGCGCGCCGGCGCCGGGCTCGACGGCCTCCAGGCCTGCTGCCGGACCGGGGTCTTCGGGGAGATCGACTGGAGCCCCGGGGTGCTCAGTCAGTGCATTGGACGCTACCACCGCGACGGCCAGGAAGAGCCGAGCCTCGCCTACATCCTCCTCGCGGACAACGGGTCCGACCCGGTGATCGCCGACGTGCTCGGGCTGAAGAACAGCCAGCTCCTCGGCGTGCGGGACCCGGATGCCGCGCTGATCGAGCGCCTCGACACCGGGGGCCAGGAGCACATCAAGAAGCTCGCCGCGGCCTACCTGGCGCAGCGCGGGCTGCCCGTGAAAGCGCCTGCAGCGCCGGCGCCGGAGGAAGCACGATGACCCAGCTCGATCTCCTGAAGAGCGGTGGCGCCGAGGGTCTGGACCTCGGGGAGGGGCGGACGTTCCGGCACACGCTCTACCGGGAGTTCAACCCGGGGCTCCCAGCCGTGCTCTTCGTCATGCTCAACCCGTCGAAAGCTGACGGGAACACCGACGACCCGACCATCCGAAAGACGGTCGGCTTCGCGAAGCGCTGGGGCTTCGGTAGGGTCAACGTCGCGAACCTCTACGACTACCGCGCCACGGACCCGCGGGAGCTGCGGAAGCAGGGCTACCCGAAGAGCGAGCGGTGCGACGAGGTGATCTTCGAGCTGGCGATGCGCTCGGAGACGATCGTGGTGGCCTGGGGCGCGAACGCTCCGGACCTGCGCGCCAAGGACGTGGCGGATCGGGTGCTGCGCGGCTTCGCGCTCAAGTCCCTGGGGATGACCACGGCGAACGGGCAGCCCCGCCACCCGCTGATGCTCTCCTACGACACGCCGCTCGTGCACTTCCCGCACCTCCCGGCGGCGAAGGTCTGCGACGTGTGCGACCACTGGCCCAGGGACCCGCGCTCGCCTGGCCCGCATCATCCCTGCTGCCCGGTCGCGAACCCCGACATGCCGGAGTCGACCTGCCCTCGCTGCCGGGCGGAGTCCGCGGACTTCGATGGGCTCGGCTTCACGTTCTGCTTCGCCTGCCGCAACTGCTCGCACTACTCGCGGACCGGGAAGTCGTTCCGCTGTGACCTTTGCGGTGCTCCCCAGACCGAGTCTCACGGCACCTACCGGCAGGAGCGCAAGCCGTGAGGGCGATCACCTTGTGGAAGCCGTGGGGCTCGGCGATCTTCTGCTGCGGCAAGCCGATCGAGAACCGGGACTGGCCGCCCCCGCGCTGGATCATCGGGGAGCCGCTCGCCATCCACGCGGGGAAGTTCTACGACGTCGACGGGGCTGCGTTCGGCTGGCCTCCCGACGCCCCTCCGATCCCGCGGCGCGGCTCGGTGCCGCACGGGGCCGTGATCGGGGTCGTGCGGGTCACGGGAGCGACCTACCACCCGAGGAAGCCGGCGGAGCAGCTCGCCCTCGGACCGTCGCCGGAAGTGCTCGCGCTCTCCCCGGAGCAGCGTCGCTGGCTCGTCGGCGACTACGGCTGGCACCTTGTCGACGCCCAGCCCCTCGCCATCCCCGTGAAGTGCCGTGGCGGGCAGAAGATCTGGAACCTCCCCGACGACGTCGAGGCGGAGGTTCTTCGCCAGCTCTCGACGAGCGCCGCCGGCGCCGCCGCGCGGTTCGGCCTGGAGCCGACCGCGTGATCCTCGTCGGGGACGCGAGAGAGATGCTCCGCCGGCTACCCGCCGACTCGGCGCAGACCTGCGTCACCTCGCCGCCCTACTGGGGCCAGCGAGACTACGGGGTCGCGCCATCGATCTGGGGCGGGAAGGCGAAGTGCGCACACGCCTTCGGCACCGAGATCGTGGTCGACGCGCGCGACCACAAGCCAGGGCGGGAGAGCGAGTTCAAGGACCGCAAGACGACCAACGCCAGGCGCAAGCGCAGCACCGGCGGCGCGTTCTGCTCGAAGTGCGGGGCGTGGCGGGGCTGCCTGGGCCTCGAGCCGAACCCGACGCTCTTCTGCGAGCACCTCGTCGAGGTCTTCCGCGAGGTGCGGCGGGTGCTCCGGCCCGACGGGACCTGCTGGATCCATGCCTATCCGGTTCTCACCCATCCTGATACCCTGGGGACCTCTCTTGAGGGGGGCTACCCATGCCGTTGGAGACGGGCGAGAAGGTCAGAGCGGTCCTTGCGGGGCGCGACATGCTAGCCGCGCTCGCAGGGATTGCGTTGGTGATCACCATCGCCTTTGCACCAGAGGCAGACTGGCGAGTCGGGATCGCGTCATTCGTTACGCTCGTTCTGTTTGTCGCATGGTGGGTCGTAGCGAAGGAAGAGCGCGCCGCGCGAGGCGCCGCGCTCGTGACGCTGAGGACGGATGCGGCGTCGGAGTTGCAGCGGGTTCGTGATGGTCAAGTGATTGCCGTTGCGGCTGCTATCGCTAACACGAGACTTGAGGAGCGCGCGGCGTTTGTGTCGGCGGGGCTCGCGGCGTGGCCGATCGGTCGTGTCGGCGAATCCACCATCATCTTCGTGCAACATGAGGCGCACGCCTTCACTAACGATCCGGTTGACACGAATACGGCGATCTTCAAGTTGCGGCCGTGGTCGAGCAGTCCCCACGCGCTGCGGCTCCGGATAGAGGAAATCCGTGTGCAAACCGCTGACGGCTCGCTGCCGCTCGGGAACGCTCATAGCCCACACGAGATCTACGTGACTGCCGGTCTCGGACCACCGTTTGATTTTACTCTCGCGTTGAACAGCACGGCATGCAGCCATCTCCGCGCTGAAATGTGGGAGAGGACCAGCGGTACCATCAAAGGATACACTAGGTTGTCGTTGATGATTGTCGGTCGTGTGCTTCGGCCCGCAGATCAGGCTGGCGCGCCCCTCAAGTGTTGTACCCAAGTGTGGTTGAGGATTAGCACATGAGAAGGCCGCACACAGCTCACGAGAAAGACAAGGAAGCCTAGCCATGGCACTTGGCCTCTACCCCGACTTCCCTGAGACCCTGCCGGGGTTCCAGCGAGAGTTTCCCGACGAGAAGGCGTGCCTCACCTACATGGAGGCGGTGCGCTGGCCGAAGGGCTTTGTCTGCCCGATCTGCGAGACGAAAGGCGAGCCGTTCCGCTTCGCCAATCGCCCCAAGGTGCTGCGCTGCCGGGCGTGTAGCGAGGAGACGAGCATCACGGCGGGGACGATCATGCACTCGACCCACACACCGCTCTACGTCTGGTTCTGGGGTGCCTACCTCGTCACTTCGCAGCCCCCCGGGATCTCCGCTCTCCAGTTCCAGCGCCAGCTCGGGATCGGCAGGTACGAGACGGCCTTCCAGCTCCTCCACAAGCTCCGGGCCGGGATGGTGGACCCCGACCGCGACCTGATCGGCGGGAAGCACCCGATCGAGATCGACGAAACCTACATCGGAGGTGCCACGCGGGGCGAGGGGCGCGGCGTGCACCACCAGGCCACCGTCGTTGGCGCCGTCGAGATCCGGCAGGGCGGTGGCGAACCCTCCCGCGAGCCCGGGGCGCACCAGCCGCGACGGGGTGAGACATGGGCCGGCCGCCTGCGCCTGGCAGTCGTGGCGAGCCGCGGGAAGGCAACCCTGGAGAAGTTCGTCAAGGGATCCATCGCCCCGCGCTCGCAGATCACCACGGACGGATGGCAGGGCTACGACGGCCTGCGGGCGCTTGGCTACCGGCACAAGGCCGTGGTCATGGACGGCGATCACGAGAAGGCGGATGCGTGGCTGCCGATGATCCATATCGTGTTCTCGAACCTGAAAACCTGGCTGCTGGGAACTCACCACGGCGTCAGTCCGCAGCATCTCCAGTCGTACCTAGACGAGTACGTCTTCAGGTTCAACCGGCGCTTCTACCCCTTCAACGCCTTCAACAGCGTGCTGGGGATCGGGGCGCAGGATCGCTCGCTGACCTACCGGGAGCTGTACGACAAGGGAGCTTCGTGAACGCCCTACGGTCCGTCACAGATCAGGTAGCCGCCACCGCAGAAGCGCCCCCACTCCGGCGCGGAGTGGTCGGCGTCAGGGTCTCCGGTTGCCAGGTCGAACTCCCGGTGGAGCAGCTCGTGGCACAGCTCGCTCCGCCAGAGCCGATCGATCGGCTTCACGTAGACGACACCCTCCTGGTAGCAGCCGCCCGCGGTCTCCACGCAGGGCCACTCCGCGCCGTCCACGAAGACGACTCGGGCGCCCGGGGTGACCTCCCGCCCGATCGTCTGGACGCAGCTCGCGAGGTAGCCGCCCAGGGCGCGCTGATCGCCCTGGGAGCCCCAGTCGATCCGCATGATCTCGACTCCACCCGCGCACACGCCGACGCCAGCGAAGGGCTCCTGTGGGCAGCCGATCAGCACCGTGGCGAGCGCCACGAGCAGTGCGACCGCCTGGCAGTGCGGACGCTCCACCGGCACCTAGCGGCGCGGCGTCGGAGTGGTGGGTGGGTAGTGCCCACGGAACTCGGCGCTCGCGTCGCGGCTGCCAGGCACACGTCCACGGGACACCGAGCCCGTGAGCGCAAGGGTGTGCGACCACGGTCCGATGGACGTGTGCCTGGCGGGGCGAGCATAGCGCAGAGCGTCGGAGGCGTCAGATGATCCGCGAAGCCCCAAAGGCGCCGCCGGTTTACGGTCAGGACGGGACTTCTCGCTTCGATCCGCTGCCGAGCGCTAGCGGCGCCGAAAAGGCGACGATCGCGGCGGTGACGCCTACGCTGTCCCCCAACCTGGAGGGGGACATGCCGTTGACGCCAGAAAGCGTTGGGCAGGACGTCAGCCTGGGGCTGATCAAGGTGGGAGTGGCGGCGCTGCTCGGAAGGATCTTCGGGCCGCAGCGCCTGTGGTGGATTACGAGTGGGTTTGGCGTGGTGGCGCTTCTGGCACTCCACTTCGCCTGGCCGACCGAGATCCTCACGCTTCGTGACGCAGCGTGCATCATGGGTGGTGCGCTCGTGACCTACGGTGGCGTCGTGGGGCTACATTGGCGCGGCGTGCAGATTCCGTTGCTCGTTTCCAGAAAACCGACGACTGCGAACGTTGTGCCAGCAGAACCTACGCACACACCGCTGGTGCCGTGGGTGCGTGCGTTTCTGATCGACGCGGAGTTGAACCGGGCGAGCGGGGGTGCGACGGCAAAGATCGGGCTCGTGACGAATGCGCCGGAAGGCGCCAGCCTGCACTCGGCTGCGATCCAGGGCGCGTTGGAGCAGTTGGCGCCGATCTCGCTGCGATTGAAGATCGGATCGAAGCGCTACAACCTCACGGCGCCGAACGGCGTCCCACGACTGGAGATCCCGCCCGGATCTGTGGGCGTGGTGTACGAGTTCACTATGGAGCCGCCGCGCGAGCCGCCGCGCATCGGGCTAACGGATGACACGACCGACACCCCTGGGGAGGGTACTGTGGTCACGCAGAACCTGGGAGAGCTACCCTTGGTTGGAACGGTGCGGATCACCGGGAAGGCGGGCTAGCCATGCCGAAAACCCGGAATGGGTGGAAACCGGATAGGCATGGGTATGAACGACCCCCAGGCGTCGGCGTTCGTGCGCAAGGCAATGCCGAGGATCTGTGCCCTGATCCAGGCGGAGCTCGACGCGGAGCGCGGGAAGGGCGGGGCCGATGCCGTTCTGGTGTAGGAATGTGGGCTGTAGCTGCCACATGCAACTTCCGAAGCTGGCATGCTGCGTGAAATGCCGCCCGGCGCGGCGCGACCCAGAGGACGTGCAGACGTCTGCGCCGGCGGTCAACGGGACGGCGCACCCGGCGGTGCCGGCGCCGTGCATCGGCTGCCTTGATGGGGAGCACGTCAGGATGTGCCACGGGCGCGGCGGGGCCCCGCTCGGCGACTGGATCCAGACCCGCAACGGCACCAGGTACTGGCCGGGGGACCCGGTCCCGGAGGACGTCCACCTCGAGGACATCGCCAGCGCCCTGGCGAAGATCTGCCGGTACACCGGGCACTGCTCGAGCTACTACTCCGTCGCCCAGCACTCGGTCATCGTCTCCAAGCTCGTGCCGCCCGAGCTCGCCCTCGAGGGGCTCTTGCACGATGCCTCCGAGGCCTACCTGTGCGACGTCGCACGACCCGTGAAGCGGATGAAGTTCATGGAGGGCTACCGCCAGGTCGAGAAGGTCAACGACCGCGCGATCCGGCTGCGCTTCGGCCTGCAGCTCGACGAGTCGCCGGAGGTGAAGGAAGCCGACGCCCGGCTGCTGCAGACCGAGGCCGCGCAGCTCATGGCGCCGCTCCACGCGGAGTGGGTCGTGAGCGCCCCTCCCTTCGAGGGGCTCACGATCTCGCCGCTCTCCCCCGAGGACGCGCGCCAGCTCTTCCTCGCTCGCTTTCACGAGCTCACGGCTCCGAGCGACGGGGACGACCCGCCGGAGATCTGCGTCCTGTGCGGCGTCCTGCCGCGCTCCGGAACCTGGCTGATGTGCGTCGCCTGTGGGCAGAAGGCGAGCGCGACCGTCGCGAAGAAGAGGAAGACGCCATGACAATGAACGCCGTTTCGAGGCAGGTCCGGCTGCTCGGCCGCTTCCTGGGCCACGAGTTCTCGCAGGCGACGATGAGGACCAGCGGCGCCGATGAAGGAGTCGACCCCACGGTCTTGAAGTCCGCGTTCGAGACGCTGTCTCGTCTCGGCTTCATCGCGCACGTCAGGGGTATGCCGACCGTCGGCCTGCAGCCTGAAGATCTCTGGTTCGAGCTCACCGACAAGGGCTTTCGCCACCTCGCCGAGCTCGCCCTCTACGAGAAGGTCCTGCGGGAGGAGATCGCGCGAAGCCTCGCGCTGGCCGAGCTCAAGATCGACGTCGTCGCAACGACGAGCCTCCATGAGCGCTGATCCGAGGACCGAGCTTCAGCGCCGGCACGAAGCGATGGGGGCGCTGCGCGACCTGCTCGTGTGGGAGTGCCCGATCCGGCTCTCGCCCCTCGTCGGGCCGGAGGAGCTGCAGGCGGCGATGCCGCGGATGCCGCCGGCCTGGCAGCGTGCCTGGCGGGCGCACGTCGCCTACCAGACCGCGGGCAGGGTCATCTTGAACGTCACCGAGCCGCCGGCGCCGGCCGGGGGGACCGACTTCCGGTCCTACCTGGTCGAGCGCGTCGTGGGGCTCCTGAAAGCCAAGTGGGAACGCCGGTGACGACGGACGGCACCCGAAGGACCACCGCCCGCGAGATCTTCTAGGTAGCACACAACGTTCTAGGTAGACTTTCCACAGGAGGCCCCGATGGCCCCGCCGCCGAAGCCGAAGCCGAACAAGCCGCTCCCGACCGACATGGACCTCGCCGGCGCCGCCGCGTTCTGGGGGGTGACGCACTGGTCCGTGCGCGCCTGGGTGAAGCGCAAGCTCCTGGTGCCCGAGTCGCGGCTCGAGCTGAGCGCCAACGGCCAGCGCCGCAACAAGAGCTTCCTCGTGAAGGGCACCTCCTGCCCCGAGCTCAAGATCGGGCGGCCGAAGTCGGACGCCGCGTGAAGCGAGGGCCGCGGGTGAATCGTCGGGGCGGCAAGGAGGGAAAGGTCGTCGTCGGGACGCCAGCGCACCCGAACCTCTTCCTCTCGCTGCGGCTCAGCCCGGGCGAGGTCGAGAGCATCGAGCGCACCTTGGACCGGCTCGTCGCGATCCTCGAGAAGCAGGCGGGGCCCGGGATCCGGGTCACCAGGACGGACGCCGCGCGGGCGCTCTACTGCGGGAACATCGCGGTGATCCGCATCTTCCTCGCCGAGCTCGAAGCCGCGGCGGCGGCACCTCGTCCCCGAGAAGCCCATTCCGCCCTCGCCGTCCTCGAGGAGCGCTTGGAGCGTGAAGTCGTAGCCATCGCCCGGGAGTTGGCTCCCGATCTTGTCCGGGGCGTTCCGTGATGAGCGAGCCTGGCGAGGGGAGGCCGTCGCTGGCAGAGCTCGAAGCGACGCGCGACGCAGCGCTCAAGGCGTGGCAGGACGCTCTCGTCGTCGCCGCGGTGTGCCGGGAGGACTACCACAAGGCGGAAGCCGCCTACCTCGTCGAGAAGGACGCTGCGTGCTGGGCGGAGCTGCAGAAGGTCGTCGGCCGCAGAGGTTGACGCTCCGGGATCTGCGAGGCGCTCCCAGGCGCGCAGTCGCACCGCGCCCCCGGGGGCGTGCCAGGCCACCGGCGCCCCCCTGCGGCCCGGCCGGGGCCCCTTCGGGGCGTCTGGCGCCGGGCCGCGGCCCCCCGGCGCCGCACGGCACCAGTCCCGAGACACGGGCGTAAATACGCACGTTTACGGCCTTTTCGGCAGGGGGCTTGACACTGCCCCGAAAGCCTACGAGGATGCTTGTGTTGCTGGCGCCCACGGGGCGCCGGCGGCCCCCCGGGGGAGACCCCGGGCGGTGCCGCGGGCAGGGCCCGCAGGAGCACGCAACGTGACCCGCTCGACCGCCACCGGGACCACCCTCCGCGTCATCTCCGGGGGAGAGCAGTCCTCCTCCCCTGCCCCGTCCTCCTGCCCTGCCCCGGTCGAGCCCACCACCGCAGCACCGCCCAAGGGCGAGAGGAGATGACGATGGCGACGCACCGCGAGGATCTGGAGACCAGCGAGCAGGACCACGAGGGCGGCCGCTGCCCCCACTGCGCAGCCCCGGCCCGGCGGGTCGAGTGCGACAACTGCGGGGGCTGGGCCTGGCTGGTGGACTGCGGGCACGAGTCGCAGCCCCGGCCGATCGCAGCCCTCGATCACCACACCCTCTGCGACGAGTGCGCAGAGCAGAGCCAGGGGAGCCGGCGCGCGATCCGCGACCTCGCCCGTCAGGACACCGCGGGCGACGTGGACGACTCCTACGCTCGGACCGGCGACGCGGAGGACGCGATCGCCCGGTGGCGGGCGAGCGGCGCCGAGGCTGGGGACGCCGAGCTGGTCGAGACGATCGACCGACTCGGCGTCTCGGAGGCCGCGCGGATCTACGCCGCGGCCCGGAAGGGATGATGCCCGCCGTCCGCCGAGGCCGAGAGCGCACCGTGAGAGGGGCGTATCGCCTCCTCACCGTGCTCGGGGACGCGGGGATCCAGATCGAGCGGCACCGCGAGGGGGTATACGTCTACCTGTGGATCCGGCGCGAAACGGTGGCCGACGCTCTCGGGCTGGCGTCGCCTCCGGCGGAGCGAGTGGACGCTCACCGCTCCCGAACCCCTGGCGAGGCGATCAGGCCGGAGCGCGAAGACGCCGGCGCCGCCGAGATGTGGCGGCCAGTCCCGGGGCACGAGCTCGCCGGCTACGAGGTGTCCACGCTTGGTCGCATTCGCAGAATCTACGTGGTGAGGGACCCGGTAGCCACGCAGCGAGGCGCGGACGGCTACACGCTCGCCGCCAACATCCCGATCGCTGCTGCCGTTCTCGGAGCATTCCGCGGAGGGCGCCCAGGTGGGCAAACTCCGCTGCACCGAAATGGGGACCAGACCGACTGTCGTCTCGCAAATCTGGAATGGGGCGCCCGAGCCGCGACCAAGGCACGACGCAGCACCCGAATGCGCGCGAGCTCGGAGGAGACGCTCGCCGCCCAGCTCCCTCACGGGGTCGGGCCCGTCGGCGACGGTGCGAGTGAAATCGACGGCAACTATCGCAGGCGCACTGGACGCCAGTAGCCAGGCGGCAGCGTCGTAGACGTTCAACGAAGGTTCGCCGGGCGGGGCCCGGCACGAGGAGCGGCAATGGCAAACCAGGAATGGAAGATCAACGTCACGTTCCACGCTGGGAAGGCGGCCTTGCAGCAGACGATCACCTACGGGAGCAGGGAGCACGTCACGATCGCGTGGTCGGCCTTGGTCGAGACCTGGCTCGCTCTCGCCCGCCTGGAGGCGGCGACGGGGCCGCAGCACCCGCCTCGCAGTGATCATGCCCGTCCGGATCTGACCGGCGCACCGGCCACTAGCGGGGGAGCCGAAGATCCCCCGCTTCTACGCGAACCGCCGGGGTAGCGCCCGGCCACGAGGGAGACCTGGCCATGGACGTGAGGACCGCAGCAACGATGACCGCCGCAGAGCTGCTCGCGCTGGCGGATCCGGAGGCGACCTACCGCGTCATCCGCGACGAGATGGCGCACGACTACTCCACCAGCGTGGGCCCGCACGCCGAGCGTCAGCGCCGCCACGGGATCACCAAGCGCCGCGACGCGGGCGGGCACCACGCCGAGCAGGCGGCGGGCGACGAGCGGCGGCTCGAGGACGACGTCGCGGAGTACGACGCGGCCTCGCGCTGCAAGACCGCGCTCGCGATCCTCACCGGCCGCTACGACTCGGTCCTCGTGCTCGGCGAGGAGCACCACCCGTACCTGCTGGGCACGTCGGTCCCCTCGCCCGTTCTGGAGTGCGAGGCCGCGCGGCGCGAAGTGCTGGCCAGGCCGGAGAGCGCCGCTCTCGTCGCACGGCTCCTCACCGAGCGGCGGCAGTCCGACGGCGCGCTCGCGGAGCTGGACCGTCAGAGGCTCACCTATCCGCCGGTCGGCTGGGGAGTGACGCGGCACGGCACGTACGCCGCTCGCCAGGCCGCGTGGCAGGAGCGCGCCGAGCGGGACCGCCTGGGAGACGCGTCGCCCCGCGAGGTGCCGCCGGCGTAGCAGAGCACGGGCGAGGAGCGGGCGCCGCCCACGAGAGCGCCCGCCACAACGCGAACCGCCCGGGCAGCGCCGGGCCCCGAACGAAGCGAGGGCACCGTGGCAAGGCTCACCGATGAAGGCAGGAAACAGGTCGTCGAGACCGTGAAGGCGATCAAGCAAGCGATCCACGACGCCTACCGCATCCCAGGGGTGGCCGTGTGGCTCGATCCGGGGGACGCGTTCCCGACCGTCGCCTCCTATGTGGGCGACCCGGAGGACTACGGCGATGTCGGCGGAGACGACGGCAGGGAGGCTCTCTCGTATGAGTGCGGCAAGATCTACGGCCTGATGTACGGGGCAGGGTTCGAGACCCCCTGGGACCTGATCATTGCCGCGGGGTTCGGGGATGGCGGAGCGGTAAAGAAGGGCGACGTGGAGGACTGCGAGCAGGAGGAGGACTGCGCCGTGTGCCACCCGAAGGCCCCAGAGGCGCCGCGCTACACGCTCGACGGTGAGCCCGTCGAGCTCGCGCAGTTCCTCGCCGAGAACGCCGAGAGCCTGAACGCGGACGAGCTGCACCTCTGCCGGAACATGCTGCCGGGGAAGGCGCTGCAGCTCGGCGGGGGCGCCTCGCCGTTCACCGTCCTCCGGCGGGTCGCGTAGCGAGTCGGCCTCTGGGGCGCTGGGCCTGCCAGCGCCACCCCGTCACGCAGCACCAAGAGAGCTGAGAGGAGAGGACCAATGGAGTACGTCACGCTCGCCGAGTCGGAGCTCCCCGCAGGCATCCGCTGGAGCGTCCCGAGGCAGAACCAGGGGCAGATCGTCGAGGTCGCCTACAGCGACGGCGACCGCAGCCGCGACGAGGCGTGCCACGGCGCGCGCTACCAGCGCACCGTCGACCAGTCGATCGCGGTCGGCAGTCCGGGACGCGTGACCTACGCCGTCCGGGCAGACGACAAGGAGACGACCGAGACTGCCCGCAGCCTGCCCGCCCCCACCGTTCACGACCCGGCGACCTACTGGCAGGCGGTCGGGCTCGGCGGCGAGGGTCGCACGCGCGCCGGGGACTACGTGTGCTACGCGCCCGGAGCCCCGAGCAACAGCGCCAGCTACGGCCCGGGGCGGGGCGCGACCGAGCGGGAGGCGCTGCTCGCTGCCTGCTACTGGGCCAACCAGGCGGCCCGGATCCGCGTCGTCCCGGCGCGGCAGGCGCCTCAGTGGGCGATCGATCAGGCGGCTGACCGCGCCGCTCGGAAGTAGCACACGGCCTCTGGGGCGCTGGGCCTGCCGGCGCCACCCCACAACCAACCGCCCAAGGAGGGCGTCATGCACGAGTTCAACGAGATCGACTGGGACCGCGTTGCCGAGGGGCTCGGCTTCAAGATCGCCGAGCGCGCGCCGAGGCGGATCCTCTTCGAGATCCCCGGCACCGAGGCGGCCGGCGGCGGGCAGCTCCTCGTCACCGACAACGGGGGCGAGATCAATCTGGGGCGGATCGTCTACCGGCCGCTCGAGTGCGGGCCCTCCGGGTCGATCCCGTACGCCAGCGTGCGCAACGGCACCGTCGGGCCCTACACGATGGTCTACCGGATCGGCAGCGCCCTCGCCGGCGAGCCGATCGACTACACCGTCAACCACGATGGCGGCGGGGAGACCTGCAGCGCCTGCGAGGCGACGCTCCGGACCGCGTCCGATCTGATCGACACGCTGGCGCGGCTCGGGGGCAGCGAGAAGGCGGCGACCGTGCGCACGGCGATCGCCGACTTCAAGAGCAGCCCGCACCCGATCCCGCCCGCCAGCGCCACCGAGATCTTCGTCCACGCAAAGAACGCCGCTGTGTTCGTCGACGTCGCCCTGAACGCGATCGGCGCGCAGGCGCGCCAGGCTCACTACGGGCTGGTCGAGTCGTGATCACGAACGCCTGCCAGCGCTGGCGCACGGGGCGGGACAGCTACCGCCCGGCGGGGGAGCCGATCGCGACCGCGCTCTACGATGTCGCCCCGATCCCGGGCACCGCGGTCGCCCGCGACTTCGTCGAGGCGCACCACTACAGCCGCTCCTACCCCGCGGCGCGGGAGCGGATCGGGCTGTACCGGGGCGGGGCACTGGTCGGCGTGGCGATCTTCTCTGTTCCCGCTCAGCCGCGCGCCCTGACCGTGCTCGGCGTGCCGACGGATGACGCGGTCGAGCTCGGGCGCCTGGTCCTGCTCGACGACGTCCCCGCGAACGGGGAGACCTGGTTCCTAGGGCAGTGCTTCGCGCAGCTCCGGCGCGAGGGCTACGCCGGGGTCGTGAGCTTCTCCGACCCGGCCCCGCGCACCCGGGCGGACGGCTCGATCCTCCACGGGGGGCACGTCGGGGTCATCTACCAGGCGCACAACGCGGTGTACCTGGGGCGTAGCAAGGCGGAGACCCGGCGGATCCTGCCCGACGGCACGCTGCTGCACGGGCGCGCCGTGGCGAAGATCCGGAAGCTCGACAAGGGGTGGCGCTACGCGGCGGCGCTCCTCGAGGCCCACGGCGCCGAACCGCTCGCCGGCGGGGACCCGGCGGCCTGGCTCGCTCGCTGGATCCCGGCTCTGACCCGGCCCCTCGCCCACCCGGGCAACTTCAAGTACGCCTGGCGCCTGGACCGGCGCGGGCGCCGCTCGCTCCCGGCCAGCCTTCCCTACCCCAAGATCAACGCGGCTGCGGTGCGGCCGTTCGGAGGCGCCGATGGCTCGCAAGCCGCAGCGTAGGGTGATCCGGATCGGGCGCGTGGTCGCGCTCTACGGTGTCGAGGTCAAGCCCATCCTTCTGGAGGTCGGGCTCGAGAAGCTCGGGCTGCAGGCGCTCGGGAAGGGCTACGACGCTCTCCGGGTGATCGGAGTCGACGTCCCCCGGGGGCAGCGCGACTTCGACCTGGCGCTCGTCTTCCGCAACGAGGACCTCGCGGAGGCCTTCTTCGCCTCTGAGTTCGGCGCCACCGACCCCGCCGGCTGCTTCTTGGTCCAGGTCGGCGGCGAGACCTTCGACTCCCCCTCGCTCGCCGACGCGTTCACCCCGGTGTGAGGAGTGCCATGCCCATGAAGATCTTGACGAGCAAGAGCGAGAGCGGACAGGAGCGCACGCGGCGCGACCGCGCCTTCGGGAAAGAGGCTGGCCGACGCTTCGGCAAGGGAACCATCTCAACCTGCTACCAGCATGGCTCCTCATTGGAGTGGCGCTTCGTGGTGAGGCTGCCGTCGGGTGTGGAGGTCGAGGCACGAACCAGGGCCAGTGCTCTGGCTGCTGCGGCTCGAAAGAAGAGGAGCTGACCGTGGGCTACGACCGCAAGAAGCTCGACGAGCTGAAGCCCCGCCCCCGGCAGGGGCTGCTTACCCTCAGCGAGGACGGCGGCGGCCGTCGCTGGTTCCTCTTCGGTGAGCCGGTGCACGCCGGCACCGCCCTCGAGCTGCGCCTCGCCGGGGACCGCTGGGTCCTAGGTCGGTTCGAGACTGGGAACGGAACGCGGCTCCCGCACTTCTACCTGCGCCTGTGGAACGCCAGGGAGAACGAGGAGGACTACTGCGGCGCCCCGCAGGTCTCGTTCGAGATCCCGAGCGGCGCGGTCCTGCGCTGGCCGGGGCCCTGATGCGGTTCTACCTCGGCACCCACCAGACGGACTGGCTCGGGAAGACCGAGGTGCCGCTCTTCGTGAGCCGCCGGCGCCTGGCGCTGAGGAAGAAGCTCCCGCGGGCGGCGGGACGCTGGGCCCTCGACTCCGGGGGCTTCTCGGAGCTGTCGATGCACGGACGCTGGCAGACGAGCGCGGCTCAGTACGTCGCCGAGGTGCGTAGGTTCTCCGCGGAGGTCGGGAACCTCGACTGGGCCGCGATCCAGGACTGGATGTGCGAACCGCACATGCTGAAGCTCACCGGGAAGACGATCGCGGAGCACCAGGCCTTGACCATCGCGAGCTACCACGAGCTCCGCTCGCTCGCCCCGGAGATCCCGTGGGCTCCCGTGCTTCAGGGCTGGCGCCGTGCCGACTACCTGAGCTGCTTCGAGCAGTACGCGCGGGGGGGGGGTAGACCTTCGCGCTGCGTCGATCGTGGGGCTCGGCAGCGTGTGCAGGAGGCAGGGGACGAACGAGGCGGAGGGCTTCATCCGCGAGCTCGCCGGCGCGGGGCTGCGGCTGCATGGGTTCGGCTTCAAGATGCTCGGGCTGCTCCGGGTCGGCGACGCGCTCGCCTCGAGCGACTCCCTGGCGTGGAGCTTCCACGCGAGGAAACGCCCTCCGCTCCCGGGCTGCGTGCACCGCTCCTGCGCCAACTGCCGGCGCTACGCGCTGCGGTGGCGCGACGACCTGCAGGGCCGCCTCGACGCGCTGGCGGTGGCGAAGCGACAACTTCGGCTGTGCTGATCGGGCCAGGGCCCGAGGGAGAAGTCCGATGGCGAAGCTGGTGACGTGGGAGTGCGACTGCGGCGGGCACGACGGCGAGGGCTGCGGCGTGAAGGCCGAATTCGAGTCGGGGGCCGCGCCGGACGGCTGGCGGTTCGTGACCACGATCGTGGCCACCAACAACCTGAACAAGCCCATCGGCGGCGACGACGAGCCGAAGTGCGGCCGGGCGATCTCCTACCTCGCGCCCGGGCACCACCGCGGCGCGAAGGTCCAGGAGATGCTGCTCGACGCGATGAACGAGGCCTTCGAGAAGCTCGCCACCGACCCCAAGCGGCTGCCCAGGTAGAGGAGAGTCCGATGGCCACGAAGAAGCGCCGCACCTCGCAGCGGACCCACCACCTCTACACCGGCGGCCGAAAGGTGCCGTCGGGTCCCGTCTTCTCCACTCCGGAGCCGGCGATGAAGAAGCGGAAGAAGCGGAAGGTCACAGAGAAGCGCGCCTCGAAGCCGCTGACGGAGGAGCAGCGCCGGCTCGCGGCGGCGAAGCTGGGCTACCTGCAGGACGGACCGATCCCGTCGGCGAGCGCGCTACTGTCCGCACGGCTGGCCGTGCAGCGCCTCAGCAAGACGACCTGCGCCACGCCGGACGACGACTTCTACGACACCGTCCGGGTCGAGTGCGACGGGCGTGCTGTCCCTCCCCCCTTCCTCGCTCAGCCCATGACTCAGGTGCAGGCCTTCAGCGAGGCGACCCGGCGTTGGGGCTCGCGCGCCGCGGTGTCGAGCCGCGTCGGGCGGCGCGGGACGGTCTTCCGCGTCGGCGAGGGCCCGGACTTCCCGGAGGACTCGATCGAGCCGGTCTTCTACGTGCGGGGCGAGGGCGGGAGCTGGGAGGAGGCTTTCTCGGTGGCAGGGGCCGCGCCGCCACCGACGAACCCGACCCCGTGCACGCTCGAGGATGCCCTGGCCGCGGTTCGGATGACCTGGGGCCCGCGCGCCTTCGTCAGGAGCGAGGCCGCGGACGGCGGGCGGCCGCCGCTTTGCGTCGTCGGGATCATGGATGCCGGGGGCTGGGAGCTCATCAGCCAGCGCGCCGGCGACTGGACCTACGCGATCCGGATGCTGCAGGAGAAGATCGCACGCCTCGCCCCGGTGCTCGCCACCGGCTCGCTGCGCGGGACCATCCACAAGGGCTGAAGACGCCTGCACGAAGGGAGGCCGCATGCTGTTGAACCTCATCGCTATGGAGAAGAGCCTCGCGGAGCTGGGGATGATCGGCGGGCGGAGCAGCGCCCGGGCCCTCGTTGCGTGGATCGAGGGCAACGCCAGGCAGCAGGACGTCGGCAGCCTGGTGCTGGCCGGGCTCGCGAAGCAGACGGAGACGACGGAGCCTTCCTCTGTCGTAACGCTGTTCGAGCAGGAGAAGCTCGGCCAGCCGAAGAGCTCCTCGAGCTACCTGGTGGGGCGCAGGTTCGTGCTCACCCAGGCGGGGCTGGAAGTTCTCGCCGCCGGCGAGGGGAAACCCCTGATCGAGCGGCCCCGGGGCGGCTCGTGACCGCGACCGAGCAGGCGCGGCTCAAGGAAGCCGCGAAGGCGGAGAAGACCGCCCCCGCCGGTGAGCACGTCGAGTTCCAGTGGCGCGACGGGGCCGAGGAACTCGACTGCATCCGGTGCGGCCGGATCAAGCCGCGCAAGGGCTGGCCAGGCCCGTGCCCCGGGAAGGTCAAGATCGGGCTGCGGGGTGGGGGGCCGCCGGGCGAGGGGATGTAGGTGTGAAGTGATGACCGGCCCCCCGGGGCGATGTAGGATACGGGGCATGGCTACCTCCGCCCTGCAGAGCCTCACGTTCGGTGTCGTCGACTCGAAGAAGAGCGAGCGCGGCTACGCCGGGATCGGTCTCCTCGCGCTTCTCGGGCTCGGCGCCGGCGCCGCGATCTGGGCGAGCCGCCGGGGCGGCCGCCCCGCTCCTCCCCCGCCCCAGGCTGTCGAGCCCGCCTACGGCGCCTACTCGTACACGATCGGGTCGAACCCGGCCGACGTGAACGGGCTGACCGACATCCTTCGGCGCGAGCTCGGGGACCAGTCGCTCGCGATGTGGGTCTACGACCTGAACCGCGACGTGCTCCCGACGAACATCAACCTGATCGAGCGCGGGATGGTCATCCAGATCCCGACCCGGCAGTCCGTCGCTGCGGCGCCGCCGGCGGCGATCGCCGACTTCCGCCGGCGCTACCAGCTCCTCGTCGACCTCTTCAAGTCGCAGTGCACCGCGGGCTCGATCGCCGGCGGGCGCGGGACGAAGAACTGCAGCTCGAAGCGCGAGGGGATCCTGCCGATCGGTCCGAACGACCCGATCCTCCAGCCCACCGTCACCCCGGACCGCGAGGCCTCGAGGGTCGCGGCGGCGGCCCGGCAGGCGGCCCCCGGCGGCGCGCCGGTGACCAGCTCCTTCTCGTTCGCCAACCGCCTGAGCACGATCGACGGCCTCACGGCCCGGCTCGACCGCCTCAGCTACGGCGGCGGCGGGATCTCGGCGCGGATGGCGCAGCTCACCGGCGACGCCGGGATCTCGAGGATCGGGGCGTAGTGCCGCCCCCCGGCCGTCCCCTCTCGAAGGTCCGGCTCGCGAAGAGTCGCTCGATCCGGCTCTTCGACGAGCAGGAGCGGGCGATCGCCGAGCTCCGGGTCGAGCTGCAGCAGGAGCTCGGGGAGGAGATCGGCTTCCAGGCCGCCCTGCGGATGCTCGTCGACCGCGGCCGCAGCCGCGCGCTCGCTGACGCGGAACGCCGGGCGGAGCGCGAGGGCTACCTGCGCGGCCTGGGGGCCTTCCGCCAGGCCCGGGCGAACCTCGGCGACGCCCTGGCGGGGCTCGGCCCGGGCGGGCTCGGGAGCCTCCCTGCAGCCGCCGCCGGCGGCAAGCGCTGATCGAGCGGTCCAACAGCTCCGCCGGAGGTTCGGGGAGCAGCCAACGAGCAAAAGCCGTGGAGAACCAGACCGAGACCGCAGCAGAGGCCGAGACGCCCATCGGAGCGGTGCGGGCCAAGATGCGGGCGATGACGGTCAAGCCGTCCTACGCCACGGGGTCGGCCGAGATCATGCTGATGGCCGTCTACGAGAAGGAGGGCCCGAACCGGAAGTGGGCTCTGGCCACGCCGATGGGCCAGCTCACGATGACGATCGACAACCCGCGCGCTGCCGCCTTCTTCGAGCAGGGGCGGACCTACTACATCGACATCGTCGAGTGCCCCGACGAGGAGCAGAACCTCGCGCCGGGCTGATCTCACCCGTGGCCCCGGGGGCGCCCCCGGGGCTGCAGCGCTTCCTGGAGGGCTGTCCCGTGCGACTCGCAGATCTCCGGCCCGCCTGGACCGACCGCCCCCACGATAACCGGAGCGGGCTCGCCGTGGTCCTCGACTGCCCCGGGCCGTGCTGCCAGCAGAAGCCGGAGGCGGACCGCTACCGGCTCCAGGTGATCTTCCTGAACCCGATCGACGGCGGGAAGCCGATGGGCTCCGCGGCGAGCTGTCGCTGGACCAGGACCGGCGAGACGTTCGAGACGCTCACCCTGCGGCCGTCGGTCGATGCGCGCGAGATCCACCACGCCCACTTCACGCTGACCGACGGCACGCTCTACGTGGAGTGACGCGATGACCCTCTCGGACCTTGCCCAGCTCTCTCTCCTCGCGGTTGCTGCAGGAGTCGTAGCGGCTGGCGCCGGCGGCGCGGTCCGGGCGATCCCCTGGCCCCGCCCCTGGCTGAAGGTGAAGCCGCTCGGCTGCCCGACGTGCCTGGGCTTCTGGAGCTCGCTCGTCACGGTCGGGTTCGCCCTGGCGATGGGGGCCGCCCCCGAGCTCGGCCTGGCTCGCGACGTCGGCGCCGGTGTCGCGCTCCTCGGCGCCTCGACGGCGATCGCCTCCCAGCTCCTCCACAAGCTCTTCCCCCCGCCCTTCAGCGACCGCTTCGACGACGAGCCGCCGCCGGCGGCGCCCGCCCCGTGATCATGACCGAGACGCCCCTCGCCGAGGGGCTCGAGGGCCGGATCCGCAAGCTCCTCGAGCGAGGCCGCACCCCGCAGCAGGTCGTCCACGAGCTGAACGAGCCGACCGTCGGGCTCGCGCGCGTGCTGCAGACCTACCAGAAGTTCGGAGTCGCCCGGCGCCAGATCCAGGGGATCCGGGATCGGATCAACCGGGGCGAGGTGAGCGGGGACGGGGCGAAGGCGGTGCGGCGGCTCTCGCCCGAGGAGATCAAGGCCTTCGAGGCGGAGCTGCGCGCGCAGGGGCGATTCCCGAAGACCGTTCCCCCGCCCCCGAAGAAGCCGCGCGGCCGGCCCCAGAAGACCGGCGCTGCCGCCGTGGACCCCAGGAACGACGAAGCCCCGGCTGCCGCAAGGGCGCCGGGGCCTCGGACCCGCGGAAGCTGGAGCTTCTAGGCGATGTTGCGGCAGTAGACGGCGCCGGCGAGGCCTCCGCCCTTCACCTTCCGCTTCTTCCCGTAGCAGACCTTCTTCTTCCCGGCGTAGGAGACGTGCCCCACGATGGTGCCCGGGATCGCCGAGCTCTTGGCGCGAGCCTTGGTGGAGGCCTTCTTGTGGGTCGCCTTCTTGTGGGCCTTCTTCGCCGCCGCGCCCTTCTTCTTGCCGCCAGCCATGAGCTTTCTCCTTGCTTGTCGGCAGGAAGTGCCGTGCGGTTGATGCTATGAAACAGGCTTGGAGATTGCAACAGAGGCTGACCTAGAACCTCAACCTCTGAATCTCTACATCAAAACTCCCGACGTGCAGAGGTAGTAGATCCCCCACGCCAGCGACAGGAGCAGCACGAGGACGGCGATCGCGTGGACGTTGGCGGAGGCCAGGAAGAGGAGCACGCCGATGCTCTCGAGCAGGTCGGCGATTAGCTCCCGCGGCCGGTAGCTCACGGGCCAGCTTTAGACCGGGACGAAGGCCGCGGCGAGGTCCGGGCTCGCGAACTCCTCGCCCTCCCCCTGGACCAGGAAGCACTTCTTCGGGTCCCCCTCGGCGAACTCCCGCGAGAACCAGGCCTCGGCGAGCTCCTCGCTCTTGAAGGCGATCAGCCCGGTGAGCTCCTGGACATCGAGCTTCCCGGACACCAGCTCCGCGGCCAGGTCGGAGCCCATCGGCGACGCCGCGACGTGACCGAAATCCGTCGCGTTCTTGATCCCAAACGGCACCGCCTGGGCGAGGAGCCCGGCGAGGTCCCGGAAAGGGACGTTGTAGAGCAGCACCAGGTGATCCTGCCGGAGGACGAGCTTCTTCTGCTGCGGCTTGCGCGACGCCTTGCGGCGGGACGGGACGGGGCGCTTCGGCATGGAACCTCCCGGGGATGGTTGTGAGTCTACCGCAGCAGCTCGTACCCTTCGAGTCGGATCCGGGCACGCTCGACGGCCTCCGCTCCGCCAGCCGCACCGGCGCAGGCAGCCGCGAGCTGGCGCAGGCAGAACGCCTGGGCGAGACTCGCCCGGGGGTTAGTCGCGGTCGAGATCACGGACCAGCCGTAGCACCAGACCCTGCCAGGAATGCCCGGGAGTCGCAGGGACGGATCGCGGACCTCCCAGCCGTTGGCGGCGAGCCTCGCCTCGACAGGGTCGGCGGTGCCGGACGCCACCAGAAGCTCCTCGGCCCAGGCGGCAGTGGACCAGCCGCCCGCCGCGAGCGCTCGCCGGAGCATCCCGGCCACGAGCGGCTGCAGCTCGGGCCACTCCAGGCGCCCGAGCCGCCACCAGAACCCGAGCTCGCCGATCAGGGCACGGTAGGGCACGAGCATCCCCTCTGCTCAAGCTCCCGGCGGAGCTTGTCGGCAAGCGGCCCGTCCCAGCGAGCGCACTCCGCTCCCTGCGCGTTCCGGAAGGTCCGCTCGAGCGCCTTGTAGAACTGCAGGCTCGCCTCGTCGACCGTCACCCCCTCGCCGAGGGTCACCGCCCCATCCGCGTCGATGATCACGACGTACGACGGCAGGCCGGTCGCGTCGTTCGCCACCGCGAAGACGGCCTCGTGCGGACCTGTCGGCTTCGAGTAGCTCCGGGCGAGCTCGCGGGAGGGCGTCGGCGCCCGGTAACCGGCTCGGATCATCGAGTCGACCAGGTCGCGGCCGAGCTTGTCGTAGAAGTCCCGGGCCGCGTGGTCAGGGGTCACCCCCGGACCGAACTCCACGGCCCCGTTCTCACGGATGCCGACGACGTCGCCGCCGGCCGCCGTCTCCAGGCGGATGAAGTAGTAGCGCTCGATGGTCCGGAGCTCCGCCGGTGACGGCGCCTTGACCAGGATGCCGGCGGCCTCCTGGGTCAACCCGAAGCCCGGAACGGTCTTCGTTCCCCAGAGCGGCCCGATGGCCTCCCAGCCCGCCGCGGTCCAGACCACGGCGGTGTTTCCGCCGAGCAGGCACCGCGTGCCTGGCGCTGGCATCTCTGCGCCCGGAGGGCAGGACGGGAGCGTGAGCTCCGAGGCGGCCGAGGGAGTCGTCACCGTGGAGAAGGTGGGCCCCAGCTCCGCGCGGGTGGCTGGAGAGCCGCGGCGACCCTCGCACGTCCAGTCGGTCGCGTCCCAGACAACCGCGACACCGCCAGCTAGGACAACGAGAAACCCGAGCAGGACCACCATCATGCCCGCCTCAAACTTGCTGGGTGTCATCTAGGCGTCCCTCTGCTCGCCGGCCGCCTCGATCATCGGCACGAGCTCCTCGAGCTGGCCGAGAGCGTCGCCCGCGCCGGCGACGATCCGCGCCACCCACCGGGCGATGATCACCATGTGGTCATCGGTGAGCGCCACCCCTCCGCTCGCCTGTCGGTAGGTCGCGATGATGATCTCCGCCGCCGCCTTCCCCGCTGAGCCGAGCCGCGGGATCTGCCTGAACCTCGCGCCCGCGTCGACGCCGAAGAGCGCCTCGAGCTCGGTGCCCATCGCCACCGAGAAGGCCGCGGCGTTCGGCGCCGACTCGTCGACGATGCGCTGGACGAGCGCCGTGCGCGTCTGTGCGTCCTTCGTCTGGAAGTAGCGCTGCCCCAGGTCCTTCGAGAGCTGGAAGGCCTTCTGCGTCAGGGTCGCGCACGTCCGCGCCGCCGCCAGGATCTCCAGCCTGTCCACCGTGCTTCGCTCCGCCATGTCCCACCTCCAGTGAGCTGCCTAAGTAGTTGGCTCGCGCCGGGTCTTTGTCGCGAGGCACCCGCCGGTCCGGGAGCGCTCGACGACGCCGCCCATCCCTACCAGGAAGGTCTCCACCGTCGCCTCCATGTGGGGGCAGAGCACGCGGGGGAGGTCGTGGAGGGCAACGACCCGCCCCGCCGCGTAGATCGCCTGGTCCGCCAGCACCCAGCCGCGCCAGCCGAGGAAGGCTGCGAGCAGCAGCAGGAGTCCGGCGGCGGCGGCGCCGGCCGCGGCGGCTGCCATCGCCGCGAGGCAGCACGGGATGGCGATCGACACGTAGACCGCCCGGGTCACCCGCATGTCGTAGACCCGAGCCGCGGTCTCGCGCTCGAGCTTCGCGACCTGGAACGCGTACTGCACGAGCTCGGCCTCGAGCCGCGCGTGACGCTCCTCCGTACAGAAGACCGATGCACGCGCCTGCACGTCGCCGGTCGTCATGGGTGGGGGGCCTCCTCCCAGCCGTTCGTGATCATCTGCACGATCTGCCGGAACCGGGTGCCTGTCCCGATCTGGATCCGCCGCAGCACGAGCTCGGAGGCGGCCCCCAGGGCAACGAGCCCGGCCGCCGCCGCGGTGTCGTCCGACTGCTGCTTCGCGACCTCGACGAGGAGCTCCCCGGAGAGCACGACGATCTCCTCTGGGAGGACCCGCACGCCGCGGTTCGCGTCGAGGGTCACGAGGTAGGCGACCCGTCGAGCGAGGAGGCCGACGTCGGGGAGGAGGGCGGTGCTCGCCGGGGGGTCGAGCAGCCGCGCGAGCACCGCGCGGATCGTCGCCGCCCGGGCCTTCATCTCGTCGCCGGCGAGCACCTCGCTCGAGAGCGCGGTCTCGTAGGCGATCCCCAGGGCGAGCAGCCCCCGGACCCCGTCCCCGGACCCGGGGATGCTCGTCCCGAGCCTGCGCAGGGTGTCGTGGGTCGCCTGGTAGGACTGCCGCAGCAGCTCGGCCGTGTCGATCATCGCTTCTTCTCCCGCGACGCCTTCATGGCGGCGTCGAGCACGGTCGTCCCGACCCGCTGAACTGCCGGGATCGCGACGCGGATGTACCGCAGGGTGATCGCCGGATCGGCGTGCATCAGGGCGGCCTGGATCTGGTCGAGCGGCACGCCCTCGAGGTAGGCCACCGTCGCGAACGTCCGCCGGATCGCGTGGGGGGGCACCAGGTGCGGCTTCAGGCTGGCGGCCCGGGTCACCCGGGCGATGTCGCGGCGCACCGTGGCGCGGTGCATGGTCACCGAGCTCGAGGCGCGGTCCGGCGGGAAGAGAGCGTCCCCGGCCTTCAGCTTCGCGTACTTGACCCACCCCAGGAGCACGTCCCGGAGCCGGGCGTCGATCCGCAGCGACGCGGTCTTCCCGCCCTTCGCCGTCACCTCGAGGACCGGCGGCTCCCCCCGGCCGATCGCGTTCACCCGGAGGCTGGCGATGCTCTTGCGCCGAACCCCGGTCGCAGCCGCGACCCACAGCACCGCCCGGGCCCGCTGGCCCTCCCAGCCCGGCACGTCGACAGCGAGGAGGTCCCCGAGCTCGCCGGCGGTGATCACCTTCACGAAGGCGGGCTCCGCGGAGCCGATCCGGACCTCGCGGAAGGGGTTCGTGTCGAGCAGCCCGGCCCGCACCAGCACCCCGTACATGCTCCGGACCACGGCGACGGCACGGCGCTGGGAGATCGGGGCGAGCTTCGAGGCCTCGAGGTGCGAGCAGTAGGCCTGCGCGTGGATGGGGCGGATCTTCTCGGCGAGCTCCCGCAGCACCGTGCCTCGGAACCCCTCCCAGCGCCGCCAGTCGAGCGCGTAGGCGTCGCGGCTGTCCTGGCTCTTCAGGCTCCGCATGAACTTGGCGAGCTCGACCTGGAGTTGCTCCTGCTGCTGCGGCCGCAGGCGCCCGGAGAGCGCGAGGCCGAAGGGGGTTGCCCCGGGGCGCACCAGCTCGCTCACCGGGCCCCCGGGAACAGCCCGAGCTGCCGCGGCGGCGCCGGCGCCGCCGCGCAGTCCGGGCAGAAGTCGACCGACTCCATGATCCGGTCATCGGGGGCGAGATGGTGCTCGCGGCGCTCCTCCGCGAGACGCTCCACGTTGGCCTGGCGGTGGCGGTGCTTCGCGCACATCGGCTTGTCGCAGGTCTTCCCCGGCCGCAACTCGGCGTCGCACAGGTAGCGGGAGTCCGCCCCGCACCCGGGGACGCAGCACGGCACCTTGCGCCGCCGCCCCCGGGAGCACATGTGCCCGAGCACCTCGCCCTTGCGGTTCTCGAGCTCGTCGCAGGCCATCAGCTCTTCCGCGCCTCTCCGGCGTCCTGGTCCCAGCCCGCGACCCCGAGCGCCTGGTAGCACTTCCGGCACAGCTCGTAGGGCTTCGTCCGGAGGCTCCCGATCTCGTCGTCGACGTGCCCGATCACCCCGATCCCCGTCGAGTCGAGGCAGCAGGTCGTGATCCGGCCGTCCGCCATCGCCATGGCCGCTCCCATCCGGACCCAGAAGCACGGCAGGTAGCGCTCGGCGGGGCGGATGGGCCCGAGGTCGACCTGGCCCGCCCAGTCGTTCGGCTTGACCGCCGGCTCCGCGGAGCAGCCGGCGAGGAGCCCCCGGTCCCCGAGGATCTGAACCCCGAGCGCGGCCTTGCGCGGCTGGTGGAGCGAGACCCAGAACTGCGGGGCGTAGGGGGCGACGGCGTCGGCGAGCTCGACCGTCATCGGGATCCCGTTGGTGGGGATCGTGATCTTCACGTCGAAGCCGACCGCCTCCCGAGCGAGCCGGACGAAGAGCGGGAAGTCCGGGTGGAGGGTGCTCTCCCCGATCCCGGTCAGGTTCAGCTCGACCTGGCGGCGCCGGCCCACGTAGTAGCGGACCCACTCGAGGGCCCGCTCGAAGTGCGCCCGGGTGATGTCGACCTTCGGGCGCCCTAACTTCGGGTTCGGGCAGTAGCTGCAGGCGAGGTTGCACCGGCTCGTCACCTCGATCTGGTGGAGGGCGACGAGCTCGCGCGGGAACTGCAGGTCGAGAAGCGGAAGGTCCATGGGGGTCTCCGAGGCCGAGCCTACCGCCGGCGGGTGTGCGCGACGACCTGCACCATCTCCGCGGCGATGAAGCGCACCAGGTCGTCTCGCTGCCCGATGCTCCCCAGGCGGAAACCGGGTTCAGTCACCGTCGACGCTCGCCACCTGTCGGCGGCCGTCGCAGCAGCTTCCATCAGGTCGTTCGGGATCCCCTTCGTGTCCGGAACCGAGAGCCCGGCGAAGCTCCGGTTGTGGTCCGACGGGACGTTCCCCGACAGGTCGGACGGGTCGCCTGCGTGGTAGAGGCTCACCTTCCCGCGCTCGGCGAGGATCTGCGGGATGCCAAGGCCGGGGTGCACTGCCGTGCACTCGTTGCAGCGCTTCCGTCCGCAGCGACGGCAGATCAGGTTGCAAATCGTCGAAAGCGCGATCACGCGGTCGGCCACGCGCAGTCGCAGGAGCTGGGTCAGTGCCCTTGGGACGACGTTCTCGAGCTCCAAGAACGGCCCCGGAGGACCGTCCCCCTGGTACTGCGCGAGCGCGCCGGAGATCGCATCCTCGGGGCGCGTTGCCGTGCAGATCCGCTCAAGAACGCCGTCCAGGTCGACCTTCGCGACTCCCCACGCCGGACCCCCGTCACCTGGGACCGTCGCAAAAAGCGCCACGTAGCCGCCCTTCCCGCCAAACACGCGCAGCACCCGGCGCCTAAAGGCCAGGTAGACGTCGTGCTGGTAGGCGTCGGCCGCAGCGCTCTCCGACCGCAGCGTCCGGATCTCAATCTCCCGCTCTCGCAGCTTGCTCATGCTCCCCTCCCCTGAATCGCCAGTGCCACTTGCCGCAGCTCCTGGTGCCCCACGGTGACCCGCGCCTGGTGCTTCTCCTGCAGCGCCCGCCACTCCCGGTGCTTCCGCCGTGCGAGAAGCAAACGCGAGACCGCCGACTTCAGGCAGGCCACGACCACGACGCCGTCGATGAAGCTGAAGACGCTGAGCACCCCTTCGGCCTCGGGCGGCAAAGCGACCACCACGAAGACTCCTGCGAGCAGCACGTCGAACGCGAGCGCGACGCTGGTCACGCCGCGCACGAACGCGGTGTCGTGATCGATCCGCGTGATCGTCCCGAGCGAGGAGAGCTCGGCCAGCTCCTCGAGGACCTCGCTCGCCTGGAAGAGGTGGCGGCCGGCTCGCTCCAGGTTCACGCCCCGGGCTCCTGGCACCCCTGCGCCCACCAGGCCCGCAGCAGCCGCTCCACGACCCAGCGCAGCCGGTCCCGCGCCTCCACCGCCGCCCTCGTCGCGGGCCTGCGGCGCGCCGGGTCCTTCCCGAGCTTCCGCTGTGCCACCTCCACCAGCGACAGGAGCTGCGACCTGCAGCGATCGAGCTCCCTCATGGTCACGTCCACGGCCTCTCCCTCCCCCCCGGCGCCCCATCGCACTAGCCAGCGTCCGGTGGCGTCGACAGCGCGGCATCGAGCTCGAGGAGCGCCCGGCACAGGTCGCAGAGGCACGGGGGGATGTGGCCTACCTCTCGGATCGCCATCGCCAGCTCGGCCACCGCGAGCAGCGCCGGGAGCGCGTTGACAGCGGCCTCGACGAGCGCCCCGTTCTGGCGCTGGGGCAGCCCGGCGCCGTGCCCGCGGATCCGGAGCGCGACGTCGCCGGCGGCGGGCGGCTTCTCGTGCTGCGTGGTCGTGTCCGCGACCATCTCGCGCCTCGGCCCCCACAGGTACATCTCCTGGGCATCGAGCCGCCAGGGCCGCTCGGTCGCAGCGACGAGGAGCGCGCCGAGGCGATGAAGGTTTCGACGGAGGTTCGTCATGAGGTTCGTCACGTTGCAACCTCCTGCCACCTCGTGTGCAGCGAGGCCATCGCCAGCTTCTCGGCCGCCTCGAGCGTGGTGAACCGGCAGCGCTCGGTAAAGGCGTCGTCGCGCTCGCTCGGGGTCGGCTCGTACTCCCAGGTCCCGTCCTTCGCAAGGCAGCGCCCCATCCACGTCACGGCGAAGAGGCTGGTGTCGTCGCGCTGCCTGCGGCGCTCCAGGTAGACCCCGGCCTCGAAGGGGCCCTTGTCCCTCCGGTCGTTCGGCTGGACCAGGCACAGCTTGTCGATGCGCGGATCGAGAGGGAGCGTCCGCCCCTTCCTCAGCGCCTCGACGGCCCGGCGCTCCGCGGCGTCGGCCCGGGCCCGCTCGCGCTCCAGCTTCGCCTGGTAGTCGCGGCGCACCTCGTCGAGGGCTGCGTTGCTCGCCTTGACCAGCAGCTCCCGCGCCGCCTTCGCGGCCTCGAGCTCCGCGGCGAGGTCCGGGGGGCTCTCCGGCCTCAACGGCTCCAAGAGCGGGATGAACCTGGCGGCCAGTTCGCCACCGAGCCGCTCCAGGGCGCCGAAGAGATGCTCGACCTGCTTCTCCGGCGGAAGAGGACGCCCGATGAGGCTTCCGAGGTCCTGGCAGGCTGGGCAGAAGTTGAGCCCGAGCCGGATCGTGGTTCCGCTCTCGAGATGAGTGCTGAACCAGGAGACCGGCATCCACGACGCAGGAGGCGACCTCTGCGAGGCGAGCCCAGGGCCCGGGACAGGCGGCCCGGATGGCTTGACCACGCCGCAGCCCCAGCAAAGGTGGGTCACCGGCTTCAGCTCGTCGCTCAAGGCATCCTCCTGACGTCGTCGCCGAGCACCGCGGAGACCGCGTCGTGGTCCTCGGGGGAAAGGGCGTAGAAGAGCGGGTCGAGGGCGTCGAGCAGTTTGTCCTCCTCGGGTGAGTGGGCGCCCTTGTTCTGGTCCCGCACCACCAGCGACGCCCGGACGCCATCCACGTACCGGCGGCCCGCCGGCGAGAGCAGCGCGTTCCGGCGCTTCTCCTCGAAGACGAGCGACGCCGCCAGGTACGGCATCAGACCGGTGGGTGTCGGCACCTCCGGGGCAACCGGGTAGGCCTCCACCGCCGCCCGCAGCAGCTTCTCCCGCGCCTGGCTCTCGGCGAGCTGCTGCGCGAGTCCTGGGGCGCAGCGGAGCTCCGCGGCGGCGAAGGCCTCCTCCCAGGTCGCCCCCTCGCCGAGAGTCTCGGGCTCGGGCTGCTCGTCACCGCCCCGGATCCCCACCACGACGCTGCCCGGAGCGAGCGTGACCGCCTCACCGTACTGAGCGCCCCAGCGCGCCTCGGCGCTACGCTGCGCCTCCAGGGTCGCGCGCCTCTTCTCCTGCCTGAGCGCGTTCTCCTCGGGGGTCCGGCTCATGCTCCGCCCGCTTCGCAGAGCTCGAAGTCAGAGCGCTTCACGTCGGTGACGACCCGCTTCTCCGGAGAGAAGTCGCGGAGGTGAAAGAGCCCCGCGTTGGTCCATGTGACGAGCAGCTCGTCGCCCGCCTGCCACAGGCTGCCTTCGCGGTTGCCGAGGATCCTATTGAGGCGCACGCGGCGACCGACGAGGTCTCGCTGGAGCTCCTTCTTCGGGAGCGCCTCGCTGATGACCGCCGCGTGGTAGGTCGGGACGCACCTCCCGCCGACGAGGTATCGGACCCCGGGGCCCGTGTCCCCGCGAGAGCGCACAACCACGACGGTCTCCCCACCGCTCGCCACCGGAAAGTCGACGTCTCTCCTCTCGGTCGCCTCGATGTGCTCCGCTGCGGCGCGAGCCGCGTTCGGGGCGTAGATGATGTGCCAGTCGCCGTCGCTGTCCCGGTCCGGTCTGTGCACCTCCCACGACGGCGGACAGACATGGGTCCCGAAGCTTCCGACCCAGTCGCGACAGGTCTTGCACCAGTCGCCGCTCACGACTTCTTCTCGATCGTCCCCAGGCGGCGATGCTTCTCGTTCTCGTAGCTCGACAGCACCCGGAGCGCGGTCTTCAGCCTCGCGAGCATCCGGTGCACGGGGCCGCAGCCTGGCGGGCTGTCGTCGAACCCTGCAGCCGCGAGCCAGGCTCCCGCTTCACGAACCCGGTCGACGACAGCGGCGAGTTCGCGCTCCGTCTCGGAGACCCGCGCCGGACCCCGGTTCAACGCCATCCGCGCCAGGTCGCCAGACGACCGGAGCGCGCTCTCGGCGATCGCCGCCACCGTGCGCAGCGCGTCTCCGGCCTCCGCCCTGTAGCGGTCGTCATCCCACTCGTACGGCCCGCGCCCCTCGGCGACCCAGGCTCGCCCATTCACCGTCGCGCGGATCTGCCCGAGAGCCGCAGCAAGCCCGGTCTTGTCGCGATGCAGCGCGTCCTCGAGATGAGCGATCTGCGCCTGAAGCACCACGATCTCCTGCGCCGCGGTCGGCTCCGACGCGGCGGCGTGCCCGGCGTGCGGCATCAGGGCGCAGAGAAGCGGGCTCAGGGCGAAGTCCGTGCTGCGGCCGGCGCGCAGGCGGTCTACGGCCTCCTTGATCTGCACGAGCAGCCGGTGCTCCGACTTCCGCAGTTCCGCGATCTCGGCGACGAGCCCCGGAGCGCCGCGGCGCTCCGTGTCCGCGAAGGCTTCCTCCCAGGTCTTCCCCTGACCGAGCAGAATGCCGGCGCCGCTTGGGGCTTCTCGGAGGACGACCGAGTAGAGCCCGCCACCCCGCGCTCTGACCGCGTCCCCACAGCTTGCGTAGAGCCCGTAGGCGCGCAGCTTCGCGGCGCTCAGGGCGACGCCCTCCTCGATGCTGAGCGGCTCGGCGGAGCGGGCTTCTCGCGCGCTCTCCTGCTTCGCCGCGGGCTCGGCTTCCGACTTCGCTGCGACCACTGCGAAGCCCAACTCCTCGAGCGGTGCCTCCGCATACCCGGCGTAGGACTGGTGCTCGGGTGTCTCGTCGAACCACATCATGCCGACGCCGAGGCTTCCGAGCCCGCCCAGCTTGATCTTCTTCGTCCCCAGGTCGCGTGCGACGACGAACGTGCTCCTCTGGCCAGCAGCCTCAGCCGCGCCGTTCTCGCGAAGAGGCGTCGGGCCGTGCTCTACCGCGTGGTCGAGGTTCCGCGCGCGCGCGTCCTCTGCGGAGACCGGCGGGGTGGTCTCCAGAAGGGCGGTCGCCGCCAGCGTGCCCGCCTTGCACGGCGCGCAATCGCACGGCACCTCCCCGGCGCGCAGGGGGCGCCGGGG
>Ga0209518_1000989_pt1 | contig 33495 bp, 42 predicted proteins | sample RifGroB1_FD_183993 | JGI IMG/M metagenome (GOLD analysis project Ga0209518, IMG submission 183993) | Groundwater microbial communities from Rifle, Colorado, USA - Groundwater B1 (SPAdes) (version 2) | ecosystem: Environmental > Aquatic > Deep subsurface > Groundwater | place: Rifle, Colorado...
AATACTAATCACCGTTTTCATCCAGTGATTGTATCCTTTAATCCTTGAAAGTATTAGCTTTGGTTTACTTCCTAATTCATGACTCATGATTTATTACATGAGTCCAATATGTATCGTGACTTTTACAGCTAAAAGAACCTTCGCTTCGCGAAGAACGATAGATACCCTCCTCGTTAAATACAAAATCCGCCTTGCGGCGGATGGAAACTAGTAACTCGCAAGCAAGCTTACTCGTTAGCTCCTCTTCAGGGCACTAAAAAGGAAAGCCCCACCTTTCGGTGGGGCAAATCCATGTGCCCTGGAGAGTAGTAAGCCAGGTTCTGTTTTCCCCGCCTCGTTCGGCGGGGTAGACGGCAATCTGTCTAATGCCCTTCTTTGAGACTCGGTCCACCTTCGCCTAAGCTGCGGCGGATCTAGAGAAGGCATTCTATAGTCTCTATCGAAGGTTGCAGCGGAGAGGATTGCCTCCCATTAGATAAGTAAACTATCAAACGGGATCCCGTTAGATACTAATGCTATCTAACCGGGACTTTTCACTCGTTTCCCAAAACCTTTAGGGTCTTGAAATCGACATAGTCTCTGTTGCTCTAACTAGCGGTTACCCGTGCCGACTTGCGTCGACCATCCTGCCTTCTGCTGCCTGGACTTTCCTCCCCTCGACTCGGCTTCGACCCGCTCGGGGCGAGCCCCTTTTTTGTAAACCCGAGGGTTTACTCTGAGCGAACATAAGTAAGCCGAAGAGTAGCCATCCTTCCTCCAGAGCAAAGCTATTGTAACATATTTGAAGCTAAGTTTCCACTATTTGTATTTACAAAAATCCCTATCCTGTCTTGCCGAAGTTTATTCTCCAAATTGCATAGTCAAGAATGTCCACTCTTTTACTGTAATCAAAGTCCGCATCTCTCGGCCCGTTTAACACTGTTTTTCCGAAATTGTTGTATAAAACAATATAATCTAAAAGATTAACTATACAATCCCCGTTTGTATCACCCGTCAAATTACACACAGGAGGTAATATATTAATAGGAACTTGTTTGATAACCGTAACACTCAAATTATCAGTTATTGTAATATTAACAGTATAAGAACCTGCCGTTGTAGGTATGCCATCTAGTGCACATTCAATCCTTTTTACTCCTCCGCCAGGCCAACTTGTCCCACAAAGTTCTTTCGGCACTGATAGTCCGGGCGGAAGGTTTGTGGCATTTAATGAAAGATCAGGATCCACATTATAACCCATTGCTTCTGCAAAGAAAAAGTTTCTATAAGGTTCCTTGACTACGCCATCTATAAATGAGTTAGTCGTTACCATAAGGCAAGTACTTGAACCTAGAAAGGGCGTGATTGTTGGAATAAAAGATATTGTAGGCTGCGGTGAACATTGGGTTATAACGGGCGAGGTTGTAGGTGGCGTAACTGGGTGAGTCGCTCTGGGATAAAGAAGTTGTTTGGGATTAATGGTCAAAATTACAGAAATTGGAAAAAGAAACAATAATGTCACTAAAATTACAAATGATATTTTCTGGGTAAAACCTAATTTTCTCCAATGTCGTGACCAGTTTTTAAAATATTTGGGCATGTAAAAATCCGAAAAATTATCTAGACTTAGTTTAATTAAAATACTAAATGTATAAATACGCAACTATCTCTTTTAAATATATTTTTCTCTTGGGATTTATTTTTATTCCATTATTTTATTGGCCTTTTGCTTCAGTCCCCTTTGAAGTTCCCAAGGTATGGTTGGTAAACCGCTGGATCGAATTACTCGGTTTTTTGGGAATTATTATCTACCCTTCGATCACAAAAAAAGAGAAGGTTGATCTCGGTTTGATTATTCTAATTATACTATTTATGGTTAATACCCTAATTTCATCTTACCTTGGAGCAGATCTCTATAAAAGCTTCTGGGGAAATTATTATCGACAGGATGGACTTTTTTCGTTGGCTCATCTCATTTTATTTTTCTTCGTCGTTGTACTATTTTTCCGAAAAAAATGGATGAAATACTTAAATATAGCAATAGGGATCGGAGTCTTTCTGCTTTCTTTATGGACTTTATACGACGGATTTTTATTTTATATTTTGGACAAACAATATATTCCAAGCTGGGAAGGAGCAATAGGAGGCCCTTTTGGCAATCCGAATTTTCTCGCCGGATACCTAATTATTACATTACCTATTGTCTTTGCACTTTACCGAAAATCTAAAATGAAGATAAAACTTATTTGGATTACTACGCTAGTTACCAGCGTTTCTACAATATTTCTTACGCATTCGCGTGCGGCAATTATTGGATTATTTATAATCTGTTTTTATTGGATGCTAAAATACAAAAAAGTATCATTAAAGCATTTTTCCCTGTTAATTATTACTTTTTTATTGACGATTATCGCGCTCATTAACTTTTTCAACATTATTAACAAGGACAAATTTATAGCCGAAAGCAGAACCAGAATATTTACTAAAGGTTATTTGGCTTTTTTGAAAAAACCAATATCCGGCTGGGGTTGGGCTAATTTTGATTACGCATTCGAATCTGTTGATTGGCCCATAAAAATTGAGCATGACGTATATGTCGACAAAGCCCACTCAACTTTCCTGGAAATATTGGTAACGACTGGAAGTATTGGGTTTATCATTTACGTTTTGCTTATTTTAAATATTGCTAGAGTTCTGTACACAAATAAACTTTTAAGGGAACCGTACTTTCTTGTTTTTATCCTGTATATTGTCCACTCGCAGACAAATATAATATCTATTTCCGAAGAGTTGATTTTTTGGCTTCTCGCAGGATTATCTTTAAATGAACCGGCTATTTCTTGAGAATATACTCGTTAGCCAACACCTGAAAGATTATATAAAAAGGAACGGAAATAAGAAGTCCTATCACTCCCGCTAATCTAAAGCCAATCGCAAGAGCTAATAATGTTATTATTGGATTAACTCCGGCAGATTTCTGCATTATTTTTGGAACAAAAACATAATTTTCAAGTTGCTGAATTAAAAAGGCCATGGCTGCAACAGCCATGCCCAAAATGGGCGAGGTACCGAAACCTATTACTACGGCCGGTATGGCCGCAATGATCGGTCCGATATACGGAATTATTTCCAAAAGACCGGCTAAAATTGATAATGGCAATGCATATGGAATTCCTAAAAGGGATAAGCCGATATAATTAGCGAAAGCAATGACTAACATCAACCCAAGTTGGCCTCGCGCCCAACCACCCAATCTTCCTTCAAGTATATTTATCAATCTGGTTATTTCCTTATTTTTATTTTCGCCTACAAATAATCCCAACTGATTGCTTACTTTTTCCCGATCCGACAAAAGATAAAAGGTGAATACTAATACTGCAACGACGCCAATTACATTGGAGAAAAGGGATAAAGTAAGCGTAACCAGTTTTGCCGGAACGGATGCTAATTGTGATACAAGTTGCTGAGTCAACTGATCACTAAGAACGGAAGAAATTCCCAAATTATTTATAAATCTTGGCAAGCTATTCGCAAAAGCTGAAGTTTGTTCTATTAAAGGAGGAACAAGTGCTGCAATCGACAAGCTGATTATGGAAAAAATTAAAATATAAGAAAGTAGTATAGATACTCCTCTTGGAATTCTATGGCGCGATAATCTACTAACGAAGGGGTTTAATATCGTCATTATTAAAAGAGCGACAAAAAACTGCAGGATAATATCGCGAACCACATACAAAAACCATAAAAATATCAGGAATAATACTATAAAGATTATTGTTTTGTGAGAAATCTCGATCTTTCTGGGCATATTTTAAATGTACCATTTTTTGACCAGATCTTCCACATCTTCCTCCCAATTAGGCTTGGTTATATCAAACCAATTAATTCTTTCATCCTTTTTAAACCATGTCATTTGGCGCTTTGCATAATTTTTCTCAGCACGCAGCCAATCATCAACGATTTCCTTTAGAGTTTTTTCTTTGTTGAAATACCTAAACCATTGTTTATATCCCAAAGACTGCATAGCCTGGCTGTTCCATTTAATTCCGAACTTCAAAAGGTTTTTGATTTCATCTTCAACATCTGACCTTATTCTTTCTTCAACCCTTTTATCAATTCTATTCTCTAAAAACTCTCTCGAAGCAGTTAAACCAATGAATAATACTGAATCACCTTCATATTTTCTGCTTTTTTCTAACTTCTTACTTCCTACTTCTAACATCCATTTCGCTATTTCAATAGCCCTCACTAACCTCCTTGGATTTTTTCTATCTGAAACATTCATCGATGACAGTTTAAAAGAATCAAGTTTGCCAAGAATATCTTGAAGTTCTCTAACCGATTTATTCTTATACTTTTTTCTTAAACTTATACTTTTCGGAATTACAGCAGTCGGAATTCCATCAACAACCGCTTTTATATATAAACCAGTCCCACCGACTAAGATAGGAAGTTTTCCTCTTTTACCTATATTCTTAATTATCTTATCAGCAAATTTTACGTATTGGGCAACACTGAATTCTTCCTTTGGATCAACCAAATCATACCCCCACACTCTTATTCCTCTAATCTCATAAAATCCTATTCTCTTTTTTCCTAATTTTAAATTTTTAATTTTTAATTTTGAATTTACGGGTAATTCTTTACCCGTGCCAATATCCATTCCCTTGTAAACCTGTCTGGAGTCTGCTGAAATCAATTCGCCGTTCCAGCCAGAGGCTGGTCGTCCTTTGGGCGAAAATTTTTTCGCCAAATGAATTGCCAAAGATGTTTTGCCGGTTGCTGTCGGTCCGCATATTACAAGAAGTTTATGCATATTAACTTGATGCAGACGTATATTTTTTCAAAGCAAAGTTCCAAAATCTTATTGATAAAAACATAGAAATTCCTGCTAGACCAAAAGACACTAAAATACCTTGTATGCTAATTAACCCGATCATGGCTTTTGCCGGAAAGGAAATCATAACTCCAACAGGTATCAAGAAGGTGATGACGCTTCGAAAAGGCTCTTTGTATATATCGATCGGCAACCTTCCCAAGGATATCAGGTCTCGATAGATCATGATTGTGTGATCAATTTCCAGGGTAACTATCCCGAGTGCAAGAACCGCAATATAGAAAGATGTTGCTATCAGAAGGCCATTAATAAGTAACAATATGTATAGCATAGCATTTATTGATGTCGGATTGAGTAAGCTTCCAACATAATAGGTAGCGATAAGCAAAGGTGGAATTGTTATCAAATCAATTAAGTCAGCTCCTCCCATAAGTGATCTAAAGAGGGCATTCATCGGCTTAGTTAGTACGAGGTCAAAACTTCCGGTCACTATCAACGACCGAAATCTATAAACTTCACGAAATAAGAATTGAGCTAAAACGTCGATTATATTGAAAGTCAAGTAAAAAAATATTGTTTGGTTCACGTTATATCCCGCAAGCGTATTTGTTCCTCTGACCAAAAAATATAAAAAGACAAAATACATCAAAAATCTTACTAGTTTGCCAAAAAGAAATATTAATAAGCTGAATCTATCAAGAATATAAACCATAAAAGCATTCTTGCTCATTAATAGCCAAAGCTTGAAATAACGGTAAATCTTATTCGCCAGGTTTTGTAAGTTTTGAATTATATTCATTTATTAGTTAATTGGAAATTTGAAATTGGAAATTCCATTCCGAAAATTAACGCAGTGGTTATCTTCCCTCCGCTCTATACGACTTAAGACCCAAGTTCCAAACTTTATTATTAACAAATAAAAGTATAAATATCCAAACCATAGATGCTGCTAAGAAGCGCAAAGTTGCAACAAAGTTAAAATGACCTAAGTAAATTTCAACCGGAATAAATAAAAGATATGGAAACGGGGTTAAATAAGCTAAATTTTGAATATTAGAGGGTAAAATATCAATCGGAAAAATTCCTCCGGCTAAAATATCCACAAAAACCATGAGTAAAAACATAAATCCCCATGACTGTTGCGGAAACCAAAATGTCGGCATGCTAAAAAGAAGTACCAACAAAAAATAAAGAATAATCGCTAGGGTTATTGAAAGAATAAAAAATAGAATGTAAAAAATATTATTCTGTAAGAAAAACGGTGGTCTTAGTAAAATATATAAGATCCCTGCCTCAAATACGGCAAAAGTTAAATTTAGTAATTTGCTCGCAGAATCTCTGGTGAACCAGTATTTAAAATAACTAATGGGTTTTAATAAAAGATTTGATACATCGCCCTTGGCAATTTCCGGGGCAATATCGACCGAGCGCATCGAAAGAACAATTGAACGGATCAATATCAAACCAAAAACATAAGTCAGTATTTTTGCCCTATCGTAACCAAAAATTACCATTCCCGGGTTTGCAAAAACCGTATCCCATAGAAAAAAGGCTAAAAACACCTGAAAGACATTCCTTAGTCTCCACATTATAAAATTCAGGCGGTATGCAAACTCCTGCTGGAATGATATTTTAAAAACCGATAAATATTTATCTACGGTCTTTTTTTTGGGAAGTTTAATCATTTTCCCTTATATATTTTCTCGCCTCTAAAAACTCTTCTGATTATCGATTCAATTGATTCTTCTTCGATAGTCAAATCGGCTACAGGAAAATTTTGCAGAATTTCCGCTGAAGCTAAAGCAGTTGCTTCTCTGGGGACGGAAAGACTAACCAACGGAAAATCCATTTTTTTTATTTTGCCGATTTCTTCTAACCTTTTTATATCGGTTGGTTTAGAAAGATAAATCTTAATAACTTTTTCTCTGGCAAAATGGGAAATTAACTCTTTTAGGTCACCGTCATAGATTATCTCGCCTTTATCAATAACAATCACCCTTTTTGCTAAATCTAAAAGATCCTCCATATTATGCGAAGTCAAAAGAATTGTTGCTTGATTTTTCTTGTTGTACTCAAATAAAAAATCACGGACTTTTTGCTGTGCAACGACATCCAGACCGATTGTAGGCTCATCCAGAAATAAAATTTTAGGACGATGCAGAAGGGCTGCTACAAACTCCAAGCGCATCCTTTGACCTAACGAAAGTCGTCTAACCGGAACGCTGAGAAGCTTCTCTACCTCCAAAAGTTTTACTAATTCATCCAAACTTTCTTTATAGGCTCTTATCGGAATTTCGTATATTGCGCGATTTAGTTCCAGTGTTTCCTGAGCCGGCAAGTCCCACCAAAGCTGGTTTTTCTGGCCCATAACAAGTGCGATTTGTTTTAAATAGGCAGAATGTCTATCCCAAGGATCATATGTCAAAACTTGTACATATCCGCTGGTTGGATATAAAAGCCCGGAAAGGATTTTTAAAGTTGTAGTTTTTCCGGCACCGTTCGGACCTATAAATCCCACAAGTTCACCTTTTTTTATGTGAAATGATATTCTCTTTAACGCATTTATAACTTTTTTCTTAGGATTAAATAATGATTTAAGACTGCCGCTTATCCCCGGTCTTTTTTCAGTAACCTCAAAGTTTTTTACAAGATTTTCAACAATAATGGCTTCATCGATTATTTCCTTATTCAACTTACTCATAAGTGGATTATACTATGAAGTGATTTATTAACTCGAATAGTTCGGTTATTCGCAGATATTCGTATAATTCGTATGTATTCGTAGATTAGTATTATATAAATAATTTTAGTGAAGAACCAATTAGCGTGTTACCTGTCTTTTTAACTTTTTCCCTGGAGTGAAGCGTGGAGAACGATGGGCTTTGATTGTAACCATTTTTTCGGTTCCCGGAATCTTAACAGTCTTTCCTTTCATTGAGATAACTCTAAAAGTACCGAATCCTGAGAGAACAACTTTTTCGCCTTTCGACAAAACTCTGCCAACCTCATTTAAGAAAACGTCAACTGCTTCGACTGCTCCCCTTTTTGTAAGATGGGCTTTTCTGGCAACGGCATCAACGAGTTCCCGCTTTGTCATTGTAAGATGAGGATATACGAAAGACAAAAATTTGTCAAGAGTATGGGAAAAATTAAGCTGCGGCACCGACTATGACATTAATATCAGAAATACCCTCGCTTTCGGTAAATGTTACTAAATCTCTCTTTATTCCATTCACCATACCAGGACCTTCATAAACTAAACCTGTATAAACCTGAACCAAGGAAGCTCCTGCTTCCATTTTCTCAACCACATTTTCTGCATTAAAAACTCCTCCTACACCGATAATTGGCATTTTTCCTTCGGTTTGGCAATAAACATAAGAAATAATATTTGTAGATATATCTTTTATTGGCCTACCCGAAAGGCCTCCATTTTCACCTCTAGACTTGCTTCTTAAACCTTTTCTGGAGATCGAAGTGTTGGTTGCAATAATACCTTGAACATTTCGAGCGGTCAGGATTTCTAATACATCGTCAATTTCCGACAAGGTTAAGTCGGGTGATATTTTAAAAAGTACTGGTTTTTTAATAGGCATGCTATCTCTGAGCGTCAAGACTGTGTCGGTCAATTCTGAAAGAGCATCCTTGCCTTGTAAGTCGCGCAGTCGCGCAGTGTTGGGTGATGAAACATTTACAACAAAGTAGTCACCCTGACTATAAAGGTGTTTTATCACATTCTTATAATCTTCGGGTGATCTACCCTCTTCAACGCTTAACTTATTAGCGCCTGCATTTATACCCATAACAAAATTTCTATTTACCGCTGTTTCAAGATTCTGCTTAGCAGCCACCATTCCTTCTCCTGGAAAACCCATTCTATTTACTAAACCTGCGTCTTCGGAAAGTCTAAATATTCTAGGTCTGGGGTTACCTACCTGAGACATAGGCGTTATTGTACCAACTTCTATGTGTCCAAAACCCAGTGCTGCCAACGCTCGTGTAGCCACCCCATTTTTATCAAAACCTGCAGCAAGTCCAATTGGATTATCAAAATGTAAATCCATTGCCTTAACCTCCAATCGAGGATCATCAAACTTATAAATTTTTTCTAAAAAACTTCTAATGAATGAGTATTTCTCGGCAAGCGAAAGGAGATTAAGAGTTGCTTCATGAGTTCTTTCTGCATCAAACTGCCTTAGTCCGGGGAAAACTGCTTCCTTATATATTGACATTTTTATATAACAGGGAAAATAACCTCCCCTCTCGGTTCACCTACAACATTTTCGCCATCGTATACTGTTCGCCCTTTAAATACTACTTCTGCAATTCTCCCGGTCACTCTTACTCCCTCAAAAGGAGTCCAGGCACATTTTGTTTTTAAATCAGATGGATATATGTAACCTTTATAACCCCAGTCAACTGAAACATACGATTCTTTAGAGGTACTCGGCAGACCGAAAATTTTTCTGGGATTTGTTGATGTCAATCTAACAATATCCTCAAGACTCAATCTTTGTTCGGCGACGGCTGTCAGTAGTAGTGGTAAAGTAGTTTCCAAACCAGGAACTCCAAACGGAGGATTGTCCGATAATTTCTCATTTATTGTATGTGGCGCGTGATCTGTTGCAATCATATCTATTACTCCTGAATGTAAATTTTGCCACAATGCAAATTGATCGGCGGCAGTTCCTAAAGGAGGTCTCATTTTTCCAAATGGCCCGAGATACTGTTCATCGGCTTCTGTCAGAAATAAATGGTGAGGGGTAACTTCACAAGTAACAGGTAACCCTGCTTCCTTTGCTTTTCTAATCATACCAACTTCTTCAGCGGTAGCTACGTGTGCAACATGAAGTATCTGATTGTTCAAACGAGCCAGATTTATGGCCTTTTCTAAAGTTTCACCCTCCACATGAACCATAATAGGTTTTCCTCTTGGCCACCTTTCAAAAACCCGTTGCAAATTATTGGGGTCTTCCATTAAAAGATCTCCTGTAGTATGGTTCATATATATTTTTAGCCCGAAAACAAGACTTTTCACCATGTTAAAATATTCGCTATTATTTGCAGTCGCACCGAGGTAAAATCCCACATCACAAAATATCCCATCTTCAGTTCGTCTCCATTTCCTGTAAAGAGCCTCCGGAGTCGTTGTAGCGTTAGTGCCAGGATTATTTGGCATATCCAGCACCATTTCATATCCTCCGGCAACAGCCGCCATTGTGCCTGTTTCAAAATCCTCCTTATGAGTTGCCCCAGGATCACGAAGATGAACATGAGGATCAACTAGGGCAGGAATTTTTCGATATTCTGCTGTCATCCTAGAGGATTTTCTAAATAAGCCATAACCTTATCTAATTGTTCTTGATTAAGTCTCCCTATTCGGGCATAGAATTGTAAAGTTGGTTTTATTTTTAAGGCTGCGTGAAGGTTGTAACCTTTTACAGCTAATTCTTGTTCTCCACCTTGTTCCCTGTCGAAAACCACCACCACATCCTCTACGATTAAATCTCTACTCTCCAAGATTTCAATTGTTTCCAATTTGCTAGCTGATGTTGTAATTAAATCATCAACTACTAATACTGTTTCACCGGGTTCATACTCTCCGTCAATACCAACAACCAGACCATGAGTTTTCTTATCAGTCCTTGGGGTAATTTGAGGCACTCCCATTCTATCTGCCATAGGTGAAACCAATGGGTCAGCGGCTCTCGGAACTGCAGCAATCCTGTCAAATTTCAACCCTTGAGATTGCTCTATCAATGCGGTTACTGCTTCTTGCTTCGCGTCTAAGTGAGATTGCAAAAGTCTTATATTGATGTAAAAAGGTGAAAGCGGAGCATCGGGATAATTTTCATGATGCTTTAGGCGAAAACCTTTATCGAAGTCAAAAAGGAAAACACCACTATAAAATAAAGAGAGAGCTAACCGTTCTTGAGTTTCAGTTAAACCTTCTGGGTGTTCGGGGTTATTTACTAAATCCTTCATTAACGAAAGACTATCTGATTTGGCTCGTCATTTCCCTTGCAGCTGCGTTCATATCAAGAGCTTTATAAATTGCACCTCCTACAATTGCGTGCCACCTTTTACCCGCAGCTTTTGCAAAGTCCGAGATCTCGCCGCCTTGAGTAATAAAACCAGGTGCATATAGAGTAAAATTACCTTTCCCTACGAGTTGTTTGAAAAGTTCCCTATAATGTTCTACATTTTCTACTTTATTTCCTGGCACTACAAAATCTCGAACTCCTTCTTGGGCTGCGATAGTAAATATTCTGTCGGGTGCGTCATCTGTCACAGAACCGCCTTCACTATACAGAAACTCAGGTTGAGTCATATGAGCACCAACCAGCACTCCTAATCCTTCGTCTTGGGCTGCATGAATCCAGTCTCTTTCAGTTTTCGCTCCGCCAAAAGGGAAAAGGATTACCGCATCAACTTCAGCTCGTCTACAAACTCTAGCAAATTTTGTACCCATAGCGGGAATATCATTTCCAGCTTTTTGATGGTCATAAATAACTGGTAATCCTGGATATCCTTTTGCACCTTTAACTTGTCCAACAACCCGAGGTAATCCTTCTTCCAAAGCAAGGACTAAACCCACTTTATATCCTCCCACGCCTTCAACTAAACATGTTTGTTGAACCAATCCGGTAAGTTTTGAAGCTTCTACATCAGCGGCAACAATCACACTTCTATCAAGAGGGATAATTCTTTCAGACATAGTTAAAGAGTTATAAGTAACTATAGTTAATAACTATAAAAAGTCAATATTACAACTTCGTCAATTTATGTTGGCAGTTTTCCTAAGACTCCGGCAAGTAATGTCATTCTGACGTATAAGCCGTTTGCCATCTGTCTGAAATAAGCTGCATTTTTTGTGTATTGGTCAACGGCCCTATCTATTTCCCCAACTCTAGGCAAAGGGTGCATTATTGTCAGAGTTTCCTTTCCAGCTTTTAATGTTTCAGGAGTAACAATATAAAGACCTTTTACAGATTCGTAGACTGCAGGATCTTCGAATCTCTCTTTTTGAACTCTTGTTACATAAAGTACATCGGTTTCGGGTAGAACTTCAGCTAAATCTTCAAATTCTGCCTGCTCTATTCCTTTAGCACCAAGTTCTTGTATAATTTCAGAAGGCATCCTTAAAATTTCAGGTGAAACATAATTTAACTTTACTTTATAAAGAGAAAGAAGTCTTGCCAATGAATGAACAGTTCTTCCATGCTTCATATCTCCGAGCATCGTAACTGTAATTTCATCCACTCTCCCCTGTTCTTTTCTGACTGTTACGTAATCGAGTAGCGCCTGTGTGGGATGTTCTCCAATACCGTCACCAGCGTTTATTACAGGTATTGAAGCTGCCTCTGCGGCTTTTGCTGCAGAGCCCATTTCGGGGTGACGTATAACTATGACATCCGCATAACATTCAAGTGTTCGTACCGTATCTTCCAAGTCTTCTCCTTTTTCAACAGATGAATATCTGACTTCATTTATTGGGATTACACTTCCAGCCAATCTTTCCATTGCTGCAGTAAATGAAGAGGAAGTTCGCGTTGAAGGTTCGTAAAATATGTTTGCAAGTATTTTACGACTGAGGAAATCTGCTCTATAACCTCTTCTAGCTATCTCCGCCATTTCCAAACTCCAAGAAAAGATGTGATCTAGTGTTTCTGTGTCAAATTGCCGGACTGAGAGAATATCATTTCCCCTTAAATTTCCATTCAAATGCTCGGCGGAATTATTAAGGAAGTCTACCCCCCTTTGATTCGGACTTAAATCTGGTAATGCCATATTTCAAAAAAAAGAGCCTTGCGGCTCTTTTAAAAAATAAAACCCACGTATCTTAGTGGGTCTTGGTTAAAAAAATCCAGGAAAATTTTCATTGCTTCCTGGAAATACATTATGTAAAACTATAGACAAACTGTCAAGAACTATTTTGCTGCTGTTGTTTCCGTTGCTCTAACTTCCCGAATAACGGTGACCTTAATCTGCCCTGCGTACTCAGCTTCTTTTTCAAGTTTTTTGGCAATATCACGGGCAAGAACAGTCAAAGAGTCATCATCAACCTCCTCCGGTTTCACTATTACGCGAACGTCACGTCCTGCCTGAAAAGCAAAGGCTGTTTCCACTCCCCTGAATGCTCTGGAGATCTCTTCAATTTTACCCATCCTCTTGACATAACCCTCATGTGGCTCATAGCGTGCACCCGGGCGGGATCCGGAAATTGCGTCAGCTATCCAAACAATTACAGATTCTGTAGTAGAGAATGCTTTATCCTCATGATGTTCGGCTACGGCATTTACCACCTCTTTCGGAAATCCATATCTTTTTAATACCGCTACTCCTGCATCAACGTGGGTTCCTTCTTCATCTGTGACAACCTTGCCAATATCGTGTAGCAAACACCCTAATCTAACAACATCCACGTTTGCACCCACCTCTTCTGCAACAGCCAATCCGATTTTAGTTTCTTCTATCGTATGAAGTGCTAAATTTTGTCCGTATGAAGTCCTGAATCGATATCTTCCTATCAACTTCAATATTTCCGTCGCAAGGTTAAATACTCCACATTCTTCAGATATTCTTTTTCCTTCCTCTAATAGAACATCCTCCATCTGAGCTCTTATCTGCTTAACTACCTCTTCGATTCGGGAAGGTTGAATTCTTGTGTCTTTTATCAAAGTAAGAAGTGCCCGCTTGGCGATTTCCCGCCTGACAGAATCAAAAGAAGAAAGCCTGATCTCATTGGTTTCATCGATCTCAAGCTCGACTCCTGTTTCTTTTTCAAACGCACGTATGTTTCGGCCCTCTTTTCCGATTATCCTGCCTTTAACTTCTTCATTGGGAACTTCAACTGTCGAAACGGTATACTCAGCTACATAAGTTGTAGCACCGTGTTTCATTGCATCGACTAATATTTCTTTAGCCTTTTCTTTAGCATCAAGCTTGATGCGTTCTTCGGCACGTCTGATTCTTGTCGCAATTTCTTCCTTGATATCTTTATCAACTTCTTCAAGTAATATCTTTTTCGCTTCATCCGCAGTCATTTTCGAGGTTTTCGCTAATTTCTCTTTTAATTCCTCGTTGCGTTTTTTTAATTCTTCCTCCTTCTTTTCCAAAGACATCCTTTGCTTGCGCAAATCCTCAACTAAAACCTTTATATCATCATCTGTAGTCATAATCGTTATACGAGATACGAGATACGTGATACGTATTACGTCTTGCGTATTTCGTTTATTGGGAGAATATGGAAGTTTCCCGCTTAAATATTAAGCGGTGTGGTTGAAAAACTAAGTTTGATTAAGGCTATAACAACCATAATTTCCAATCTCCTAAATGATATTGTAGCATTTTTTAACTATTGGTCAATAATTTCTCCGACAACTTTTCTTACTATGTCCCAATCAAACCCGCGCCGCGCTAAATACTCAAACATTTTTTTTCGTGCTGAATAATTATCAAGTCTTTCCCACTTATACTTATTCTTTTCCATAAGTTTTTTCGCCATATCAAGTTCATTAGGTTGTGTTTCCGATAGTACTTCTTCGATTATATCTTTTGATATCCCTTTAAACTTAAGTTCCTGAATTAATTCCCTCTTGGACTTAGATTTGAACTGTAATCTTTGTTCTACCCACCACGTTGCGAATTTATTATCATTCAAGAAATCCAAGCGCTTTAATCTATTAAACAACTCTTCATGCAGACTAAGGTGTACTTTATGTTTTCGCAACCAATCTCTATATTCTTTTTCGCTTCTTGGCCGTAAGCTTCCGAATCTTAAAATCTTATCGTAAACAATCTGAAATTCTCCCTCCTTGACTATCTTTTTAACTTCTTCTTCCGAGAGCTCTTGCTCAACCTTTAATCTAAGCTTCATAAAATTCTCTAAATCCAACCCAAAACCGAATTTTCCGTCCAGGTAAATATTTACTCGCCTTTGGTTATTCTGAGGTTTTATTGAAGTAATTATAGGCATAGATACTAGTTATTGGGAATTAGAAATTGGTTATAAAAATTGGGGATTGGAAAGTAGTAAATTCCTTCTTCTAATTTCTAACTTCTTTAACTATTTTCCTATTTCTAATAACTTTTTTCTATTTAAAATTTATTCTTCCCTCTCTTCTCCCAACTCTTTAGGTACTTTTTTCCCTGCCGCAACCACCTCCCGAATTCTTCTCTCAAGTTCCTCTGCAAGTTTTTTATCTCCTCTTAAAAGCACCTTTGCGGCTTCTCTTCCTTGAGCCATAGGTTTTCCGTCATAATTAAAAAATGAACCTTTTTTTTCAATTAATCCAAGTTCTACTCCGACATCCAAAAGTCCCCCGGTTTTACTGATTCCCTCATCATTCATAATATCTAGCTCAGCTACCCTCAATGGAGGAGCAACTTTATTTTTTACAACCCGCACCCTATGGCGTGTACCGATTACTTCATCGCCGTCTTTTAATACCTCAATTCTCCTTATGTCAAGTCTTACTGAAGAATAAAACTTAAGAGCTAAACCGCCGGGAGTTGTTTCGGGATTGCCGAACATTACTCCGATCTTTTGACGGATTTGATTGGTGAAAATAAGAATGGTTTTGCTTTTTGAAATAGCACCGGTCAATTTCCTCAATGCTTGACTCATAAGACGGGCTTGAAGGCCCATTACCGCGTCTCCCATTTCCCCTTCCAACTCTGCTCTTGGAACAAGGGCTGCTACAGAATCGACCACAATCACATCAATTGCTCCGGACCGGATCAAAGTTTCTGTTATTTCTAGTGCCTGTTCTCCTGTATCGGGTTGAGACATCAGAAGATCATCTAAATTAACTCCGATTATTTCTGCTCTTTCGGGGTCAAGAGCATGCTCGGCATCAATAAATGCACACTGTCCTCCCTTTTTTTGTGCCTCGGCAATAACATGGAGTGCAAGCGTAGTCTTTCCCGATGCTTCTGGCCCATAGATTTCTACTATACGCCCTTTTGGAAGTCCGCCAACGCCTAGAGCTAAATCAAGTGCGATCGAGCCGGTTGGTACTGTGTCAACCTTAAAACGCTCATCTGCACTTTCTCCCAATTTCATAATAGAACCCTTGCCGTATTGCTTCTCTATCTGCTCCATAGCAAGTTTTATCGCTGCAAGTTTTCCCGAAGTTTCAGTTTGTTGTTCCGGAGCTTTCACTTCTTCTCTTTTTGGTCTCGCCATATTTCAACTTTTTAACATAATCCTATACTAATTACAATAAGGATTTAAAATTATCGGTACCTTAATCTTAAGTAGTAGAATGGAATTAATAAACAAATATACAAATAAACGAATGGATGTAAATAAGAAAAACTTCGAAGACATTCACAAAAGAATTTACCGATTTGTAATTCGAGTTCTTATCTTTTTAAAAAAACTCCCGGATACTTCTGAAAATAAAGTTATAAGATATCAGCTGGCTAAATCGGCTACGTCAATGGGGGCCAATGACCAAGAGGCTGATGGAACAACATCAGTAAAGGACTTTATTAACAAATACACAATCGTCAGAAAAGAAAGCAAAGAAACAAATTATTGGCTAAATGTAATTAAGGATACAAACCCAGATATCACAAAAGAGATTGATGAGTTTGTTGATGAGAGTTTGGAACTTATAAAAATAGTTAGTAAAATAATCTATAATTCCAAAAACAAAGTTAGAAAATGATTTGGATATCTTTAATATTGGATTATTTAATTAATTGTTATTTGTCTATTAGTTTATTTGTTTATTAAATAATTATTGAATGAAAAATTACAAATTTTGCCCTTATTGTGGTAGCCCATCAGAAAAACATAAATATTTTTTTGCGTGTCCAAAATGCGGCAAGAAGGTTTTTATGAATTCTCACCCCACTTCTTCTGCTTTTATTATTGAAGGCGGAAAATATTTAATTTCAAAACGCGCAATAGAATCTAAGAAAGGAACTTATGATGTTGTTGGGGGGTTTTTAAATAATGGTGAACATCCTGAAACAGGTATCGTTAGAGAATTCAAAGAAGAAACGGGTTCATCAGTAAAAATAGTTGCTTTATTAGGAATATATCTGGGCAAGTATGAGTACCAAAAAGATATCGTAAGTACTTTTAATATCTGCTACGTTGGAAAGTTAACAAATTATAAAATTGTACCCAAAGATGATGTTGCATCTTTTCATTGGTTCCCAATTACTACAATTCCAACAAAATTGTCTGAACCTTGGCTTGCAAAAGCAATAAAAGACCTACAGAAGTGGTATGAAGAAAATAAGATTAGCTAAACCTCTTCAAATCTCTCCATTTTTATCTTTTTAAATTCTTCATCAAAGGATAATAATAACATATCATTTTCAAGAACAATCTGCTTATAAACACAATCAGGAAAATCAACCCTTGTGTTTTTATAATCCTTTAAGGCAAGCAAAATATTCTCTTTTTCTAAATCTAAAATAAAAAGTTTACTAAGTTTAATTAATTTCCTTAAATCTCTAACAATATCAGTTCTTTTGAAAGAATATAATTTTTCTAATACGTAAGTTACTTCGTGAAGAACTAAAGAAGTTGTATAAGCATCAACATTTTCCATTCCGATTCTATCAAATATTGTTGTAGCCTTTTGATACAAATTAGGATCATCGTGAGTTAAATGTCTTAAGAATATATTCGCATCGAGGAAAAATCTATTTGATGCCATATTTTTTCTTGTATTCTTTTACAAAAATTTCTGCGGCCAGCTCCATCTCATTCGGTTGGTAAGGAATTTTAGACTTAAGAGAACCAGCAGTTTCTCGCACTATTTTCATATTTTTTTCTATTATCTGCTTCCTTGTAAGTTTTGGCGATTTCGCTTTTTTCATAATAACATCAGATTCAAGACCTCTTTTCTGAATTAATACTTCTTTATTGCTTTTCGATACCTCTTCTAATAATTCGAAAAAGTTCTTGCGTGCTTTAGTTGCATTAACTACTATTTGATTTTGCATGATATTCACATTCTACTGTACATCATGTACACCTGTCAAGACTTAGTGCTATAATTTGTTTATTAGTTCATTTGTTTATTTAAGTAATTATGAGTGATCTAAAACTTACAATAGAGCTGGTTCCTTCTTCTTCCTGGAATCAAAATTTGAGAAGCCTTCTTAAACCGCAAATGTGGGAAAATTTAAGGAAAGAAGTTTACAAAAAATACAATTATAAATGCGCGATTTGCCTCCAGCCCGGAGGACTTCCAGCCCGGAGGGTGAGTCTCCATGCTCATGAAGTTTGGAAATATGACGATGAAAATCATGTTCAAAAATTGGTTGATTTAATCGCTCTTTGTTCAAAGTGCCATGCTATAAAACACATCGGTTTTGCCGGTATTCAGGCAAGTGTTGGGTATTTAGACTATGAAGAACTAGTAAAGCACTTTATGAAAGTAAATAATTGTAACCGAGAAACATTCGAAAAACATCAAAAAGAAGCTTATAAAAAATTCGAAAAAAGATCAAAATATGAATGGAGTTTGGATTTACAAGATTACAAAGACAAAATTACAGGAAGAGTTTAGCGCTTTTTTTTACCTTTATTACGAGTGTCTGCCCAATAGAAAATCGCTACGGCAAGTAAAATAATTGCACCCGTGAGATAAAAAACATCCAAACTAGAAAGTTGATTAAACATTATTATCTTCCTGATAACCTTGAAAATCTCAAACTAAACCAAAGGCATACAAAGGAAAGACCTACTCCCAATACTAGATTAAAAATCGTAATTCTGTCAACCTGACTAGATAAAGCAGGAAAGACAAGTACTGCTAGAAATAAAAGCGAAAGGTTTGACAACCACTCGGAAAGACGGTTATACATTGAAGGAGTAAACATATTAATTAAATCAGTTTAATTAAAAAAATAATTTTATGTCAAATTCGTGATAACATCTCCCGCCACTAGGAGTTGGCGGCTCTTTCCAAGGCCACGAAAGGAAGATGTTGGCTCTGAGTTCAATTCATCCTCCAGCAGAACTGGAGGCTTTCTTGAAATCATAGTAAAATTGCCTCATGGGAAAAATTGTGGTAACTTCGGGACAGCCTTTTACGGACATTGATGCATTGGCTTGTGCGATTGCCTATGCGGAACTGCTTAAGAAAGAAGGAATAGATGCGGAGGCGGTTCTTCCCGGTTCATTAAATAAAAGTATAACGAAAGAAATAAAAAAGTGGAAATTGGACTTTTCTAAAAATCCTAAATTTAACCATGCAAAATATGTCTTGGTTGACATTTCTGAACCAAAATACTTTGCCACTTTTGTAAAAGAAAATGATGTAGTAGAAATATTTGATCACAGGTATGGATTTGAAAATTACTGGAAAGAAAGGCTGGGGATAAAATCAAGAATTGAAATGGTAGGTGCTTGTGCAACTCTAATTTGGGAAGAGTTTGTCGCAAGATCTAATCCCTTGAAAATCTCAGAATTATCGGCAAATTTACTTTCTACTGCAATCATATCCAATACTTTAAATTTCCAGGCGTCGGTTACGACTCAAAGAGATAAAGATTCGTTTAAAGAAATGGCTAAATTTACAAATCTCCCCAGAAACTGGGCCGAGACTTACTATTCGGAGCAAGACAAAGAAGTTGAAGGAGATATAAAAAGCGCTATTCTAAACGATACTAAGAATATAGAACCAATAATCGTACAGTTAGAGCTTTGGGACAGTAAAAAAATAATTTTTAAACATCTTAAAGACATAGAAGAAACACTTGCTGTTTTTGGTACTAATAACTGGTTTCTCACATCTCCAAGTATCAATGAAGGAAGAAATTACTTATATACAAAAAATCCGAAAGTTAAAAAACTTTTGGAAAAAATAATTAATGCTAAGTTTGATGGAGATATCGGAACAACAGAAAAATTATGGCTTAGAAAAGAGATTTTAAAAAAATTATTAATTGGTAAGTTATAATTAACTCACAAAATAAGATCAAGGTAAGGTATGAAAAAACAAGTAGTTATTGCAATGTGCGGTAAGACTCATTCCGGAAAAACTTTTTTTGGTAAAAAAATTGCACGCCTTGTACCTAAAAATGTAATTATTGATCACGATGTGGTGGCAGCATTCTTAAAAAGGGAATTTAATAATATTCATACAGATCCGAAAATACAAGCGACAAGAACTCCTACAAATCCAGACATGAGACTACTTATCCCGCAACTTATTTACGATTACAGTCTTCGTAATGGATACAATGTGATAATTACTGCTGCCCATACAAGGAAAGAAATACGCAGACAACAAAGAGAAATTGCAAAAAAGTATGGAGCAATTTTCGTACTTGTCTTCCTAAATTTACCTAATAAAACTTTAGAAAAAAGAGTTAACCATTCTACCAAACCGACTAATGTATTACTTAGACCTAATTTTAAAATAGAACTCAAAAAACAACACACCTACTTCGAAAACCCTTCTCCAGAAGAAGCCGACTTCTTTTTTGAAGTAAAAACAAATACAGATCTCAAAAATGTTGAGGGTGATTTAAAAAATCTAATCGATAGTCAATCATAGAAAGACAGTGTCTTGAAATTATGTCTGAAGATCTACTCACAATTGATGTCAAAGGAGAAAACCTGCAAGTAGGCGCTAAACTCCTTGCAGTAAATGAAGAAGGTAAGTATTTATTAATTAGGAAAAATCCTGAAAAATATCCTAATCAAGCGGATACATGGGATATACCCGGTGGTCGTTGGACTCCCGGAAGAGAACATATTCCTGATACAATAAAACGAGAACTTGAGGAAGAATCCGGACTTGAAATAATAAGTAAACCTGAGTTTATTGCAAAACAAAAATTTCCAAATACTAATGAAAATAATGTCCAAGTCGTAAGGCTTACATATCGGGCAAAAGTTAACGGTCAACTCAACCTGAATGACGAACATCTTGAGGCAATCTGGGTTACTCTTGATCAAATGAAAGATATGGACAACTTGGATCCACAAGTTAAAGAATTACTAGACCAGGGATTAATGAAATAAATATGGATATAAAAAGCTACTATGAACGGCAAATTTCTTTGAGCGAGTGGTTTGAAAACTCAGGCTATAAGTCAACAACCGAGTTTAGAGTCGAAGATAATGAAAAAAGGGAAAGGCTTAGATATCTTAAAAAAGAAATAGGTGTACCTTTTGATGAACCAGTTCAATTTAATGCAATCGACCTTGTCAATAACACAAAAAAATTTGAAAAATATTATCAAAAGCATAGCGAAGAATATTGTGCTTTAAGACTTATTCCCAAAGACCCTGAACTTCCGAAATTAAGAATGCGTGGGCTTATCATAAGAAAAGCTTACGATTGGTTTAAAGAACAGGAAATTGACCATACTAAATACCGTGCAGAATTTCTCCCTCACTCAGAAAGACCCTTATGGTCTACAATCTTTATCGTCAACAAAAACGGAATTTTCGGCGAAATTATTCGCGGAATGCACAACCAACTGACACAAGGGCTTTTTGACAAAAACAAACCTATTCTTTTCTCATACAATTTTAAAAAACTTTTATTAACTGTTGCAGACGAAGAAGTCGAAGAAGAAGTCAGAAAAATTATCGATTACCTATATGTGAAGGATATAAAAAAGAAAAAAATAATTGAGAAACAATTTGGAATTAGATTTTTCAAAAATTATTTGGAAGGATACTTTGAAACAATTACTGTAGAGGAATTCGGTCTTTGGTTTATCGACTTTAATAGAATACTTGGAAAAATTTATAAAGATTTTACTCTAGATTTTAAAAAACTCACAATACCCTCTAACTCATCAAAGACAATAAAAGGAAGAAGTGCAAGCAATGGAGTTGCAAAAGGAGTTGTAAAAATAATCGATAATAAAAACGTATTTAAAAAGAGTTTTAACAAAGGTGAAATATTGGTGTGCGAGATGACAACTCCTGATTATATAGTTCACATTAAAAATGCAGGTGCAATAGTTACAGATAAGGGTGGTATCCTATGTCACGCAGCAATCATAGCTCGTGAGTTTGGAATCCCTTGTATTGTGGGAACAAATAACGCAACATCGTTACTCAAAGAAGGAAGTTTAGTTGAAGTTAATGCCAACGATGGAATTGTCAAAATGATTTAGGATATGAAAGATTCGAATAATTTTTTTTAGAAGTCAGCTCGTTACATCATCTAAAACGTTTGACAATTGTCTAACAAATGTCAAACTTCATATTATGAAAAATATTATGTCGTCCCCTTTTATTGGTATGCACAAAAATAAAAGAGAGTGGAAAGGTAAGTCGTCAATTAAAATTGCAAATGATTTAAGAAGAAGGGCGTGGCACGGAAAATAACTCTTGTCGCAATTACTGAACACCGCTCGAACCTTTTTTGAACAAAACCCTGATTGATTGCCGCGCTTCGCGCGGCAGGAACGAAACCTGGCGCACCGCCACTATTTACTCCAATCAATAAATAACATTTCCTTATCACTTGTGAATAAACTTTGCGGATTGCTACCATCCAATTTCCTCATCTCGAGTATATATTTCGGAGTTCTCTTATTGCTCTCATTGGAAACTACGAAACCCTTATTCTCCAAAACATTTTGAAATCTATAAACTTCTTTTCCGTCGCTTATCAAAACCGGTTCACCTTTTCCGATTTTGAAATTGTACTTATAGACGGATAGAAGTACATAATATCCCGATTCGCTGGTTTCACTTGTCGAAATACTGCCTTTCGGTCCTGTTCCTTTTCCATAATAAACTTCGTCATTTCCGTTCCACGCTATACCCTCACAAGAATAGTTTTTGTCAGCAATAAAATGTTTTCCCAGCTTGCCGTCAGTTTCTACCTCATAAAAATCACAAGAATAATTGATACCGTAATTTTCGGGTAAAAGGGAAACAATTGTTCTACTACCGGACGGATTGGTGCTAATTCCTGCAACTTGTGTATACCCATCAGGAAGTTTAATTTTTTCTGGTTTTTGTGTTGTAGAATCATACAAAACAAGTTCAGAACCATAAATATTATAGCTAATGAAAACAAATTTGTTTTCATTAATCCAGGAACCTAGTGAATGGAACTGTTGTTCTGGTTTTGCAATTATCACATCTTTTGAATTTGCCATATCAAAAATATGCCATTCTGCGCCAGGACTAGAAAAAGACACTCCAGCATTAGGATTATCAAATCTCGGAGTTGCAGTAGAGTAAATAATTTTTTTGCCGTCGCGAGACCAGCTAAAAGTTTCTACATTATCAAGAATTTTCTTTTTGTTCTGTCCTTGATAATCAATCAGGAAAACGGGAGCAGGTGCGGAAACTGTATAGTTTTCTGCTGGCGGAAATTTATAAGCTATTAAATCTTTGGTTGGAGAAACCTTGATATCTACAACTGTAAAGGGTCGAGCTCGTGTGTTGGGTTCGCTAATCTCCCGCGAGAATATGAGCTTTCTGTCAACCCCGTTTGAATTAGATGAATAGATATTCATTTTTAATCCCTCAACAATAGCAAAGACCGCTCTGGATTCGGCGCTCACTTCAGCAGTTTTATCTACGGGCTTAGAAGTTTGAACTTCCTTTTTCAGCGATTCTAATTCCGATTGTGGAGACTTTTCCTTTAAGAGGATAATACCCGCCATTGCTATCACCCCGACGATCAAAACCCCACCCAGTATGTATAGCCAGCGTTTAGACTTAGAGGGTTCAGGAAGAATGGGAGTGGTCGGCGGTAGTGTGTTATTTGGTTGAATTGGTGGTATTGGTTGTTGAAAATTATCCATAGGTTTGCAAATTAATTATAACTTCTTATGAAATGAGAAACCAATTGATCAATTCATCAACATTAACCTCCTGGGTTTTCGCAACTTTCTTTAACGTATCCAATCTTGGATTTATATACTCACCCTGTTCAATATTAATAATCGTATTATTGGCTACATAAGCAAGCTTTGCGAACCGATCTTGCGAAAGCCTCTTTTACTCTCTTGGTCGGGGTACCAGGAATCGAACCTGGGCCAGACGGCCCCCAGCCGCCTATTCTACCGTTAAACTATACCCCGCCGGGCAGAGCCCTCTGGGCGGCGCCCCGCCGCAACCTTCATAAGCCCCGCTTTTATTCTTCGAAGAACCATATCATGGCTCTTTTTATACTTCTTTTCAAATAATGCCGCTTGATGAATGCTTTCAAATTCTTGATATGCGTAAAGCACAAGTGGTCTTCTATTTCGTGTAGAAGGTACGTGACCAGAGTTGTGTTTTTTTAGCCTTTGTTTTAAATCTACTGTTGAACCTATATATTGCTTACTGTCCTTCAAACTCTTAAGAATATAAACGTACGGCATTATTTGTATTTTAACATCCGGCGTGATTAAATTGAAACTGAAAATGCTAGACAGAAGAAAAAAATATCTTCAGGTTGCACTGAATAGTACATTGCAAGAAGCTGCGGAAATTATCCGCACTTTGCCGCAAAGCGACAGAATATTACTAGAAGCCGGTACTCCATTAATAAAACATTACGGAATCGAAGCAATCCGTTTTATTAAAAATTCACGTCCGCAAAATTATGTTGTTGCAGATTTAAAAACTACGGACAGAGGCGCAACCGAAGTTCAATTGGCAGAATTAGCCGGTGCATCCGGAGTTATTGCTTTGGGACAAGCACCGGTTGAAACCATAAATATTTTCATTGAAACCTGCAAGGAAGTAGGAATTGACAGCATGGTCGATATGATGAACGTAGAACATCCGATAAAAATTTTACGAAAGCTCAAAAAACAACCCAACGTTGTGGTACTTCATCGAGGAGTTGATGAGGAAACTTACAATCGAGATAAACCAATTCCCTATGTTCAAATAAATAAGGTAAGAGCAAGTTATGACGTTTTAATAGCAATTGCCGGAGGAGATACTATTCGTGAGGTTCAAAGAGCAGTATTTAACGACGCAAACATTGTGATTGTTTGGAAAGAATTTTATCAGCGCTCCGCCCAAACTTCCCAAATCGCTGAAGAATTTTTAAGAGTAATCAAATAATATACCTTTATAAAATTCGCCTTAGCTTCCGATGTTTCCACAACGCAGCTCCAAAAAAAACAGTTGATAATACCAATAAATCAATTGGAATAAATCTAATATAATAACCACTAGTACAACCTAATTTCCATTGATTAAGTGTATCTGACGGCGGTATTGCATTCTTTTCTCTTTTTTCAATATTAATGTATTTGGGAAAGAAAGCAGGAGTATTTAATACTCTGTCAGTTCCGCAATTACCTGAATGGTCTTCTAAATTGAGTAGAACCACTAAAGAAAAGCTCAAAAAAAGTATTGCCAATAAGAGGAAAAATTTAACCACAGTTTAAATGAACCATGCTACTTATGCCCAACCAAATTTTTCAGTCCTTGTAATACTTCTGTGGGAAGCGCAAAGACAACCGTGTTTGATGGATTTGCTGTTGTCGCTTCAATCGTTTGAAGTGTGCGAAGAGATATTGCTCCGCTGGTTGCCATCTGTTCCATTGCTTTTTTCAAGTTTTCCGATGCAGCTAATTCTCCCTGTGCCCTAATTATAGTTGCACGCCTTTCTCTTTCTGCCTCGGCTTGTTTTGCCATTGCCCGTTTCATATCCGCCGGAAGCTCTATATCCTGGATTTTAATTGCCGTAACGTCAACTCCCCAATCAACGGTTTCCTTGTCAACTATCGCCTTTATTTCTTCCGCAATTTTTATTCTTTCAGTAAGAAGCGTGTCCAACTCAACTCCACCAATAACGTCTCTTAGAGCTGTTTGCGCATATTGGGTTACGGCATAAGAATAATCCTGTATTTTCAAAACCGCGTCTTCAGGTTTCGTGACCTGAAAATAAACAACTGCATTTATTCCAACAGGAACGTTATCTTTTGTAATTACTTCCTGCTGAGGGATATCGGACGTTGTTATACGAATATCTACTTTGATCAACCTTTGGATTATTGGTACAAGAATTCTTAATCCGGGTTGAAGAGTGTAAGAATAGGAACCGAGAGTAAGTACAATTCCCCGCTCATACTGGTCAATAACTTTTAAACTGGAAAGGACAAGCAGAAAAGCTATTCCAAGTAATATTAAAAGAAAGGAACCCATATCAACTTAATGTTAACACTTTTTAATTTTATCAACAATCACGATATTATCTTGATTACATTCCGTAAATTTGAGGGTGTGTACCTATATCAAGAAAGACATAATAATTCTCGCCACGTCCAAAATATACAACCCTAATATTTCCGGTTATATTAAAAGTTCTGAATCCTTCTAATTTTCCTCTCAACTTATGATCGCTTAATATTGGGTTCGTCCTATCTTTTTCAAAAAGCTTCAAACGCTCTTTGTATTTTGTAAATAAATTTCTATTAGGAAGGATTCGAATTTTGAGATGCTTTTTAAATTCTTTATTATACTTAATCCTTACCATGAATTACGAAGTCAATTGTTTTATCATCTCTTCTGCAGAATGAGCCTCAAAGGTTTTCCCTTTCTTTTCTTCCTCTAAAAATTCTTTATACCTTCGCTCAAGAACTGCATCTTCCTGAGGTGTCAGATACTCGACATTCTCCTCAAGAGAAACATTAACTTCACCTCTAGAAAGTTTTGCCATAAAAAGACGTAGTATTTCCTGCAAAGAAGAAAAACCAAGATTTTCGGCTCTTTTAGATGCGGCTTCTTTTAATTTTTTTGTGGTTGGTACTTGAACAATTACCTTCTGCATATTAATATAATTATATTGTTTTAATATTAATTGTCAAGAAATGAAAATCTCCGAAATTTACGAAAAATACAAAATCATGCCCCAACTACAAGAGCATATGTTAAGGGTAACTGCAGTTGCTTCACTAATAGCTGGAAAATTTGGAAAGAAACTCGATAAAAGGACCATTATCACAGCTACCTTACTTCACGACCTTGGAAATATGGCTAAAATTAAACTTGGTACATTCCCTGAATTCGTACAACTGTTAGGTGTAGATTATTGGGAGAAAGTTTTAGCTCAATTCAAACAAAAATACGGTAATGACGATTACACTGCTACATATACAATTCTCAAAGAGTTAAAGGTTTCGAAGGAGATATATAACCTAATCCAATCTTTGGAATTTGCTAAGTCTCCACAAACCGCTGAAGGCAACAGTACTGAATTAAAAATCTGTCTTTATTCTGATGCAAGAGTATCTCCACATGGTGTTGTAACATTAAATGAAAGACTTAAAGAAGTTAAAGATAGATATATGAGGAACAAAGGAGTTAGCGAAGAGAAATTTAATCAAATATCTCAAAGCCTTTACTCAATTGAAAAACAAATTTTCGCTCACTGTAAAATAAAACCGGAGGATATTACCGAAGAAAAAGTCAGACCTATGTTTGATGAATTAAGAAATTTCGAAATTGAGACAGGCAGTATAAGGTAGAATGTAGAACGTAGTATGGGTATACAAAAGTTTACCGATTTAAATACATGGAAAGAGGCACATAAATTAGTATTAATCATTTATGGTGTTATTGATAATTACCCCAAGAAAGAAACTTATATTCTAGTTTCTCAAATGCTTCGTGCAGCAATATCAATTACTAGCAATATTGCAGAAGGATTTGGAAGACGGGGTAAAAAGGAAAAAATACAATTCTATTACTTAGCCCAGGCATCATTGACAGAACTACAAAATCAACTAATAATATCAAAGGACATTGGTTACTTGCCAGAAAATAAGTTTTATTATGTTTGGGAACAAACAGTAATTGTACACAAGTTAATTACTGGTCTTATAAAAAGTATCAAATCCAGATAATCCCATGCTACATACTACTGACTACTTACTACCATTATTATGAAAATTGCAGTCTTGTCCGACATACATGATCATCTTACAAACCTAGAAAAGGTTGGCAAAACACTTTTACTAAACCCCAGTGCTGTTTGTGGAATTAATTTTGAAAAAGAAACCTACGATAAAGCAACTTACGCTATTTACGACACTTTAACAAACTCCGCAGAAATAATTGAAATTTCTTGAAATTCAGTATATACTGAATTTCAGTATGAACGGGCTAAAGTATATAAAATCTTTTAGTAAAGGCCAAATAACTATCCCAAAAGAATTCAGGGAAGCTTTAAATCTGGAGGGCGATTTTTGGCTTAAATTAACTATTAAAGAAGGTAATATAGTTGCAAAACCAGTAGCTTCTAAAGTGAAAAAATTTAATAAACTTGAATGGAGAAACAAACTATTGTCTCTAAAAACTGAATGGTTTGGAGAAAAAGAAATAAAAGAGATTCATAAAAATAGAATAGATCTAGAAAAAAGAATCTCCAAAAATACTATATGAATTCTCTCCTCGTCGATACATCTGTCATCATTGACTACCTCAGAAGAAAGGATAAAGAAAATTCATTAATCTATAAGCTTTCTAAAAAACTTGACTTAAAGGTATCAATTATCACCCATGCTGAATTGTATGCGGGAAAAAGTATTTGGGAAAAAGTTCCTGCCCGAAAGACTCTCGAAGTTTTATTCACAGGTATTAAGATCCTGCCCATCACAAAAGACCTCTCGATCCAAGCAGGAAAAATAAAGGCAGAACATAGTATCAGCTTGATAGATGCAATAATTGCTGCAACCAGTTTAAAAACTAAAATTCAATTAGTTACATTAAATACTATACATTTCTCGTCCATTAAAGGATTAAAATTATTCAAAATAGACCGGAAAATTCAATGAAAAAAATTCTAACAGATTCTGAAAAATGAAGTCGGAAAGAAATTTAATTCTAATTGAAAAAATTCATCCAATCTCTTCAGAAAAAAAGCTTACTTGAGGCATTTGAAGAACTTAAAGAGGGTTAAAGTGATATCCTAAATAGATGCAAATACTTTTTCTAACTTTGCTAACGTTTGTAACAGCTATTGTTGGAACCATTACCGGATTCGGAATTTCCACGATAATGGTCCCTGTTGTACTTCTTATTCTTCCGCTGCCTGAAACACTGCTCTTGGTTGGTGTTATCCATTGGTTTGGAGATCTTTGGAAAATGCTTCTTTTTAAACATGGGATAGAGAAAAAATTATTAATATATTTTGGTATACCGGGAATAATAGCAGCAAGCTTAGGTGCCATGTTAGTAGTTCGGATACCCGAAGAAATTGGTCAGAAAATCGTTGGTTTTATATTAATTATCTATGTCATTTTTCAGTACTTTAAACCAAAATTTGAACTAAAAGCCAACACAAACACATATATTTTTGGGGGATTATTTTCCGGATTTCTAGCGGGCTTAACCGGAGTCGGTGGAGGAGCGCTTCGGGCAGTAGTTTTAATGGCCTTAAACATTCCAAAGGAAATTTATATATTCACTTCCGGTGTTTTAGGAGCCTTAATAGATGCTTCCAGAATATCGACATACTTCTTCGAAGGTGTTACGATCAATCACAACCTTTCCTGGGGATTTTTAGCATTCATTCCTGCCTCTTTTTTAGGAGCTAAGGTTGCAAAAAAAGTAGTCAACAAAATTCCTCAAAAAGAGTTTAGGACTATAATCATAGTGTTTCTTTTAATCCTTGGACTAAAATTTATCCTTTTTCCTTAAATTCAATGACCCACTTCCGGAATAAGAGTTCTAACTATGACAATTACAGCAATACCTACGATTAAAAAAATAGCCTGTTGGCCCAGATATTTTCTCGGCGCATGTGTAGCCTCAGGCAAAAAGTCGGTTGTTGCAACATACAAGAAAAATCCTGCAGCGAGAGCTAAAAGAATTCCCACTCCTTCCTCAATCCGCTCTGCATAAAAATATGTCAAAAATGCACCCGGAAACGTGGCAAGGGCGGAAAAAAAGTTTGCAAAAAATGCACTTTTCCTGCTCCATCCCTTAGCCAATAATATCCCAAAATCCGCAATCTCGTGTGGAGTTTCGTGCAAAAAAGTTGAAAAAGAAACCAGCATACCAAACGCTGGATTAATCAAAAAGGTGGTTCCGATTACAACACCGTCAAGAAAGTTGTGAATCGTATCTCCAAATATTATGAGCGGAACGACCGTCTCACCATATTGATGAGAATGTCCGGAATGAGTTTCTCCCTGCTCCTGATGATGATGAAGATAAAAGAAAAACCTCTCAACCATAAAAAGCATCACAAAAACAATTAATATCACGCTAAATGCGGTGTTTCCTACCTCCTCAACCGCCTCGGGAAGAAGGTCCAAGAGCGATAGCGCTAAGAGTACGCCCGCAGCCAATGGAACAGAAACTGTAGCTAGAGATTTTGCCCAATCCTTTTTGAAAAGTAAAACCACTCCTCCAATTAATCCGGCCACACTTCCGATAAATGAATAGACAAACAATAAACTAATTGAACTCATATTAATATTAATATTACACGAAGGTCTATGTATGATACAATCTCAGCAACACAATGAACAGGAAGAAAACTAGTTGGAATTTATCTCCGCTTTTTAAATCCGATTACGACCCGAAAATCGAAACTAATCGAAAGCAGGTTGCAAAGGCAACTAATAAATTTATTATCAGGTGGAAAAATCGAAACGACTATTTAATCAATACTAAAATTCTCAAAGAGGCTTTGGATGAATACGAAAAATGGTCTCGATTTATTGGTGCCAATTCGCAAGAGCGATATTATTTTCACCTCAGGACTTCGCGGGATCAAAACGACCCTAAGCTTAAAGCCCTCGAGAATAAAGCAATTGAATTTTCAAAAAAATTAGAAAACGAAATGCAGTTTTTCGAGCTGAGAATTGCAAAAATTGACCCTAAACAGCAAAGGAAATTCTTGGAGTATAAGCCGCTTCAACCATATAAACACTTTCTGGAAAAACTCTTTATTCAATCAAAGTACCATTTATCAGAATCGGAAGAAAAAATAATGAACCTGAAGTCAACTCCCGCCCACTCAAATTGGGTAAAAATGACTCAAGGATTTCTTACTAAAGAAGAAGCAAAAGTATTTGATGAAGACGGAAAAGTAAAGATTAAAACTTTCTCGGACCTTCTCGGACTTATGAAAAGTAAAAATAAAAAAACACGTGACTCTGCAGCTAAAGCATTCAATTTTATTCAAAAGAAATATGTTGACGTAGCCGAGCACGAGATAAATTCGATACTGATGGATAAAAAAATAAATGATAATTTAAGAAGTTTTGACAGACCGGATAGATCTAGACACGTTGGAGATGATATAGAAACCGAAATAGTTGACTCTCTGGTAAAAACAGTAAGCAACCACTTTGATATACCCAAACGTTATTACAAATTGAAAGCGAAACTTTTAAACGTACCAAAACTGGCTTACCACGAAAGAAATGTTGAATACGGAAAAATTGACAAAAAATATACATATGAAGCGGCAGTAGAGATTTTGTCGAAAGTGTTTAACAACCTTAACCCTGAATTTGGAAATATCTTCAAGGGATTTGTTGAACAAGGCCGTATTGACGTTTATCCGAAGAAGAATAAATACAGCGGAGCATTTTGTACTTACGGATTATTGATACATCCCACCTATTCGCTTTTAAATTGGACAAATAAGTTAAATGACGTTTTAACTTTGGCTCACGAAATGGGTCATGGCATCAATTTCGAGCTGGTTAAAGCTAAAGAAAATGCACTTAATTACGGGACAACTGTTGCAACAACAGAAGTTGCTAGTACTTTTATGGAAGATTTCGTGTTGGAAGAATTAAAAAAAGATGCCGATGATGAATTAAAACTTGCTCTTTCTATGATGAGATTGAATGAAGAAATTTCAACCATATTCAGACAAGTAGCGCTTTATAATTTTGAACTGGATCTTCATAAAGAATTGAGAGTGAAAGGATATCTAAGCGAAGAAGAGATTGGTAAACTTTTCCGGAAACATATGGTTAGTTATATGGGTCCTTATGTAGAACAATCGGAAGGTTCTGAAAATTGGTGGGTATCTTGGTCACACATACGATACTTTTTTTATGTCTACTCCTACGCAAGCGGTCTTTTAATCTCAAAATCTTTACAGGCTTCGGTCAAAACAGATCCAAAATTCATATTAAAAGTTAAGGAGTTTTTATCGGCCGGACTTTCCGATTCACCTAAAAACATTTTCTCAAAATTGGGAATTGACATTACCGACAATAAATTCTGGGAAAAAGGAATTTCAGAAGTAGAATATTTACTATTAGAAACAGAAAGTCTTGCTAAAAAATTAGGTAAAATCTAAGCTACTCGCTCCTTTAGAGCACTGTAAAACTTTTGCAGATAATCTTCTGCGCGGTCCCAATGCTGCTCTCCCATACCATTCTCGGCCAGATTCCGTTCAACATTCGCCAAAACTCTCAGGTGGGCAAGTTTTGCTGCCTGGAAAAGTGAAATCCTATACACTTCTGCATATAATTCCCGTGCCGTATCCTCAAGCTCAATTGCTTCTTGGGCGGACTCTTTATCACCCATTTCTTTGGTTAATTTAATCTCTAAAGAGGCTGCCAAAGAAGGTTCGAATGCCAATTTAATCTCATCTTTTATCAACCTGTAAAACTTTTTAGTTACAATCGCTGCCTTACCCCACTTGTTTTGGTTACCGTCTATTGCGGCCTCCAACATATAAACGGCAGCTTTTTTTGCAAGTTCTTTTGACATTCCGAATTGCTCTTTAATATGATCCATTGCATATTCTCTAAATCTTGTTCCTTCCGGAATTTTTCTAAGCCTCCACCAATTAAGTTCGAGTTTAGCAACCATTTCGGGTTTAAAGGTAAAATGCTCAACCGCATCATTTCCTCCAAACCTTCTTCTTCTACGGGAGTAGTCTAATATTGCAGCTTTCAGCTTTTCGGGAGTGAAGGCCGGAAAATAATCCGGCTCCCAGTAAAATTCTGCGTAATCAGCCTGCCACATCATAAAACCACTGGTTCTTTGTTCACCTGAAGTTCTTATGTATAAATCAATATAAGGATAAGGTTGGCCAGCCGTATCCATGTGCGCATCAAGAAGCTTTCTATCAATTTTATTTTCAGCTACACCCTCGGCGACAATCTTTTGTGTTGCCCTTACAATTTCATCCCACCCGTTATAATCCAGACCTACATTAAAAACATGCTTGGTATTATTTTTTGTTTTTTCCTCGATCTCGGCTATCTTTTTTAATAAAAAAGCTGGTAATCTGTCCTTGCGGCCTAAATGGACAAGTCTTACCCCACTTTTTTGCATTTCTTCGTAATAAGCTTCCAGTGCTTTATATATTCCCTTCATTAAAAAATCAACCTCGGACTTTGGCCGTTCCAGCCAATTTTCGGCCGACAAACCCCATGAAGAAACAGTATGAATACCCCATTGCCTTGCAGTTCTGGCCAAGATTATCATATTCTCTATTCCAGCTTTGTGACCTTCTGAAGCTGAAAGTCCTCGTGCCCTAGCCCAACGTCTATCTCCATCAGGAATAATTACGACGTGATTTGGAATTTTCGTACCTTTTGGGAGTGTAACCTTAGAACTTTCCGGCATGGTTGAAATTATATCACAATCTTAAAAGTTAATAACTATCCTACATTCCAGATCGAATCGCAACCCTTTGGTTATTTAGCTTAGCAAAGAATACCTCAAAAGGGGTGAAATATCCAAGACATTTTCTGGGACGATTATTAATCTCCTCAACAACATCGTCAATCTC
>Ga0209518_1000991_pt1 | contig 33450 bp, 21 predicted proteins | sample RifGroB1_FD_183993 | JGI IMG/M metagenome (GOLD analysis project Ga0209518, IMG submission 183993) | Groundwater microbial communities from Rifle, Colorado, USA - Groundwater B1 (SPAdes) (version 2) | ecosystem: Environmental > Aquatic > Deep subsurface > Groundwater | place: Rifle, Colorado...
CTCGGACAATATATTGTACTGGTACGCCATCGTTCGGGATCGGAACGGGTGTCCGGTACCCAATTGCCCGGTACGCACGCGGGTGGAAGGCGTGATTGATGTGACCTCCGTCCAGGGCACCGTGGCAGGGGTCGTGAACAATGACGTGCCTCACAACGTTACGTACATCGGCAATAACGTGACGGACTTCATGGGCAGGGTCGGAGGGACTTTGTCCGTGCCATTGACGACTACAAATGGAACCGTCAAGTCCGCGGTGCCCCTGCAGTTCTCCGTGGAGTACTTGCCTTTCGGGGAAATCGGCGCAAGCCGGACCGCCCCGGTCATTTACGGCTCCGCCGAGATATATGTCGAGGAAGTATAGACGATGTTCTACACACTGCCGTCACCGCTGTTTACCCGTCGCCAGACGTCCATCTTCCGGCTGGGGCCGCAGGTCCCGTTCGGAGGGGTCAACCTGGCGTATGTGTCCTCCGTGGCTCTTGACATCCAGGAGAACCTGCAGCCCGTGACCTTTGGAGATCTGATCCCGGACAACGAGATACAGTACCCGGAGGTAACCTTCCGTCAGGTAGGGATTATCAACACGACAATATGGATACCAGTACAACCCTTCGATACAGACCAGCTCAGAACGGTGTCCAGCCTCAGCATTACGGACACTGTTTTAATTCCCCACCAGGACCGGTCCGTAGCGGTGGGCATCAGTCAGGGAGGCACGGCGCCGCCATTGGCCCGGTACAAAGCGTATGCTGCGTGGGGCCACGTGGAGTCCATCGACTTCGAAACATTGGGAGGCAACCGGCGCTACTACAGCGAGCACGTGGCGCCGCTGCCATCTTCAAACATCGCTACATGGGAACTTTATCTGGGATCCCGAATGCAACTGACAACATCTGACGGGGTCCGCTACCAGCATCCGTCCGCAATCTACATCCGCCAGTACGACGTGATAGGAGCTGACACCCCTTACTTCCTGAATCTGTTCAAGGTCATGGTATACATCAGTGAGATACCGGACGATGGTGTTATCAGGCTTCGATATGACAAGGGCGAAATCCGCGGGCGCGGCACCGTCGCGGTGGTAGGATATGAGCAGGGGTATGAGGAGATTCTCACCTTCTCGTCGGTCATCCCAGAATACCCGGGCGCCTTCCCACGGACCTGGCACTTCGAGCAGGGGATCGGCCCAGACATTAATACAGAGGGCTGCGACGAGTTCGCCGTGGCCGTGTACCCATACCTCTCCAAGGTCCAGGTCACCGTGCCCTTTACCGCGGACAATTACGCTCCCTGGTTCGTGAATATCCGTAAGGGATCGTTCACACTGGATACAAACTACCAGGATGTTATTTCCCCGCTGCAGGGGGACACCTTCAGTGGCTACGCGGTCCGGTGCGTGCAGGACGTGCTGTTCAACAAGTTCGCAGCCACGTTCGGAGCGCCGCCGGTGGATCAATACCACGACGTGCGCATCTCCTTCCTATACTCCACGGAGGAATATAGCAGGATTCGCCAGGGAGACGACTATTCCTCCGAGTGGGCGCTGGCCCGCAGCCGGGGCGCACTGGTACGTAGTGACACAGTGTCTCTGGAGAACGCCGGCGTTGCAGTGGATAAACCCATTGTTGTTTTGATTCGGGAGACGGTGACTGAGGTTGATGACATCATCGAGAAGTGGTATGCCATCACAAACTTGCCGGATCTGTATGCGGTCAAAGAAGAACTCGCCAAGTACACCGCGCAGGCCTCGTATCTCCAGGGACTGAATCAGAACGTTGAGTTCCTTCTGCCGATCTTGACCGTGCAGGACAACACAATTACGTACGATTCGACCATCAATGGGATGCCAAAGGTGTTCCTGCCCGACGTTGAAGCACGGGCCTTCTACTACTATAAGAATGATCAGGTTCAATATACCGGTTTCACCAGCCAGGGTACATTCTATCCCTGCGACGTGAACCCCGCAATGGGGCACTTTTTTGCAGGCAGCATCCGCAGGAACATGGAATATGACCGCGCCCGCAACGTTTGGAAGTCCGGAATCGGGCACGTAGCGGTCGCAACCGTGAGACTTTATGATACCACGACAAACGATCTGATACCATCCGGGGACTGGATGAGTAATTCCGGGACCAACGTATTGATCGGAGAGTTTGAGATATCGTCAACACATACCGGCGTCATGATTATTTGCAGCGCCGAAGCCATCCCCTCTTTCAACCTGTTCTCAATGCCATTGTACCTGAAGATGCTGCCGTACGCCGTGCGTATGCAGTATCCATACGACCCCGACCAGCCCACGGCCGGCGATGTCCTGACGATCCCCATGTACGACTACACGGAGAAGATAGTCTTTGAGACCAAGGTGGTTTCCGGGAACTACGTCAACACGGCAGTGGAACAAATCATTCTTGCCGCCATTCATATTGTCCCGAACACGATCTATGGGCAGAACGTGCTGACCGACACCCGGTCCCGCGGTGGAGGGCTGCGGGAAGACCTTCAGGCCACCGGAGGCGAAAAGCACTTTTGGGACATCGGGTGCATGGATGGCCAGGCCTATACGGGCAACCAGGTTATCGTTCTCGAGCTTCCGATGAGCGTCAAAGACCGGTTCCTGGAAGCAGGAATGGCCGAAGATGAGATCGAACAAACCGTCAGAGCCAAACTGAGCAAGTATGTAGCCAAGGGCTCCCTGGTTCTGATACAATATGTGTGAGGTGCACAATGCTGACCGCGACCGATCATACAATAAGTAATTGGGGGTCCTTGTGGGCTGAGTTGTCCGCTACCCAGGCCAAGCTGACAAAAACCGGGACCAACGCCCTCGCATCTCGCCCAATTGAAGACGACATCACCTACATCAGTGAGTTCGTGATTGACTACCTGTTCCAGCACGAATGGGCACAGTTGGGCTCTTTCGATATCGAATTCGACGCCGTGTGGAACACTCCGGCGGACCCGCCGGGATATCCATCCGACTTTGCTGTCGACGCCAAGGTACAAAAGCTGGTAGGTGGGGTCTGGGTAGACGCCTCGGTGTCTTTTGCCGCGGCGCACCCGGGACAAATGAGTCTGCCATCAGACCCGGCCCCTCTTACGGTAACGGTTCCATGCGATCCGGAGGTTATCCCAGGCATTTATCGGATTGCGGGGACAGCTCAGAACGTCACACTCCACGCGACATTCAACACGACAGGGATCGTGGTAACCAGCACTCCGCCGGCCGCTCCGAACCCGCCGGATGGGATGAACACGACCCCACGGGACCCTATCCCGCCGTCGGCGCCACCCAACCCATCGGCTCCCGCAACATGGGACAAGGCCTCCCCGGGGTTCGTCAACGACTGGAGAACATTCACGGATGGCAACAACGCTAACCCGGCCGCGGTGGTAGCCACTCCTTTCGTGGCACATGATTACAACCAGTTGCGTGGCGACAGCCAGCCCACGGGAGAAATCGACGGGCAGGCCTTCGATCCGACCGCGCCGCTCACCACTCCCGCGGATAACATCTACGAGATACCGATGCCACACCCCGTCCGTTCCTCTCATGTCGATAATGTGGGCAGTGTGGCAGTGAACGCACAGCGTGGTGTGTTCAACACCATCAGGAACGTCGCGCGCATCGTCACGGGCTTCTTCTCCATCTTCTCCGGTCTACGATCGTGGCTGGTCTCAACCTTTTCCGTGATCTCCACACAGATGTCACAGATATACGACAAGGTAGACCGGATCATTTACTTCATGGGGCCAATCGATATCGCCCTCTTTGGAGACGCGCGCATTTACGGGCTGCCGGGCGTAGTCGGCGGCAATTACCGTAACGTGCCCGTGGGCGACAGCAGTGGTGGAACCTGGCAGACCCTCGGGGCTCTTGGGGCCAATTCCATGCCCGTCCAGGACTGTGTCGATGGCGTATGCCTTGGCGGCGGCCCCCAAGCGGGTCTCCCTGTTGGGTCTCCAGTCCCGACATACTCCGGAGGGTACCATGTAGGATTCGTAGACTTCGAGACATACAATTGGTCAACATTATACCCCACTCCATTCGGGGCAGAAGAAGCAGACTCCAGGTTGCATGGCTGGAAGTTCATGGAAGTCGACTTGCTGGAGCTACCCATTGATGGGAAAGCTGTCATAGAATTACAGTATCCAGCATGGGAAGGGGCGGGCTGGTCCTGGCTGATATATGCGGTTCAAGTGAAGATGCCCGCGGATGGCCTCCATCCAGACCCATACTGGAAATGGCTGCCATTATTCTCGGATGCACACGCCGTCAAGACTTCCTGGGACCAGGCCGATCCCTGGGGGTGGTTCCTTGATAGACACGTGATCCCATACAATATTCCAGGGCAATCAGTTGAGACTACTCGTATCAACCCAGACGTCATGGACAAGCCTGCCCGCAAGTTTGTTATTCTTGTGCACGAGACAATGGCGAAAGCCACCGATCAACGCTGGTCGAATTTTCACTGGGGTCTGTTCATCAGCTCCATCGAGATGTGGACTCGGGGCCGGCACACCAACAACATCACGCCATAAGGACATGAATGAACGTATTCCTTAATGCATACCAATCTCTGATTCCCGTCGTGCAGAAGATCCTCATGCGGCGGGCCGGCCAACCAGATCGGGAAGCGTCCATTGGCCTTTCCGAGACACCCCCCATGGTCTCTGTGATGGAACAGCATGGCCGCAGCAATCCCCGCACATGGAACACCTTCCAGGGACTGCTGTACACGGACTTGGCCGCGGCATATGCGGAGATGGAAGCGATCGACACATTGTCGGGGAAGACGGGTTCCGAATACAAGCGGGCCATCCTGAAGCTGAAGGACGGCATCGCCACGCTCCGGCGGAAGTTGGAGAAGTACCAGCACCTGATTCAGATCGGGGACGGTACCACGGACATGTTCTTCGACAACTTCCTGGACGACTCAAGCCGTGAGACGGCCCGGGTTTATTACCTGGATGGCCAGGGCCAGCAGCTGGCGCCGATCTTCAACGCGTCCTTGGACCATGACGGGGAGTCCCTGGTCCTTCCGCGGGTAGGGGACATTTCCAGGATCCGCTCTCTCCGCAAAGAAAACGTGATCGCGCGCTTTGAGATCGACAAGAAGTTTGGAACGCGGCTCAGCATGCTGGTCAACGACACGGGGCACGGTCCCAAGAAGGCCATCGATAAAGACCGTTCCAGCTTTTGGAGCGAGGTCGTGCTCGCGGACCAACCAGTGGCGATCAAACCCACCTGGTGGAGCATCGAAGTTCGCAGGGTACTCATCGATATCACGACATCCGCCGGCATTACCGAACGGTTTGCTATCGACGGGCTCTGTCCCCAGGTCGACGACTTTGTGTTGTACCCCGTGCTTCCGAATGGGCACATGATTCGGGAATGGGCCTACACCAGCGTCTACAAGGTGCGCCAGGTCCTTAATCCTGTCACGCAAACCATCGGACCCGCCTTCGACTTGATCGCAAAAGCCGGTGAGAAGGTACCCTACACATACTCTCATGACACTCTGTCCGATTTCCTGGCCATGCTCGTCCAGTATACGTATCACGATCAGTTCGGCGGTAGCCACGTGGCCCTGGACGACTTTGTGGCCGCCTTGCGAACAACGTTTAGCGGAGTCTCCACGAGCGTGCAGGACTTTCCGGTTGAGATCCGGTATCCGATCGCGGACGGCGCCGCGTGCAAAACGCACCTGATGTTTCAGTTCAATACCACGGCCAACCGCATCAGCCTGAAAAGCTTCAGCTACGGATCAATGGAACTGGTAGGGATGTACACGATCCCGTATGATAGCGAGAAGCTGGCATTCAGCCGCGGAGAGGTCAACTTCATTGTGCTGGACCCGATAGATTTGAAAGATATCCAGGTGATTCACTTCCCCCGGCACGAATGCAAGCGCATCTATCTGCTATTCAACCAGCACAACTATGTAAGGAATCTTTATCATATACCGACAGACCAAAAGGTCAACATGGAGATGTGGAATAACCTGGCCCAGGCGGAAGCGGAAGCCACCACGCTGGACATGGCCCTGGAATCGCAGTTCGAAGACAGGAACGATCCGTCCGTGCAAACAGTCATGCGCCGGAACCTGACACTCTCCCAGCGCAAGGTTGACGAAATCACCGGCTACGCTCTCTTCCTCGAGTACTCCAAGCGCCTGGAAGAACTCCTGACATTCCAAGGAACCAAGGCAAAACGGATGGAGCTGGAGAACATACTCAACAGTATCATTGGAGTCCTGCGGAAAAAGGGCGTCTTCGTCAATCCTGACACGCTCGTGGCCACGGAGACCGAGCAAAGCCCGTTCAGTATGACCACTGTGTCCGCGGTGGAATACGTATACGGCCTGTACGATATCGAGGTGTCCGACGCTTACTATTCACCAGAGGGCTACTATATAACCAAACCATACAAAACCGTGGGCCGCGCCGCGGAATTCGTGCCCAGGTGGGAACTTATGAGCCCGCCGGGAACGGCAGTGCGGGCCTTTCTTTCCTACAAACACAACGACACCGTGCCCGTCTGGGAAGAGGCCGCAAACGGCGGTTCCGTAATCGTACACTGGCCCGACAACACGGATGTGGAACCTGTCTTTGAAAAGTTCATGGGTGGTAAGGGAAACGTCATCACCCCAACCAAAGAAATATTCGTCCACCAGTGCGCTCGCGCCGACCGTGTCTCACTCAGAGACGGCTGGGATGAGGTAGGCACAACACAACAGATACGCGTTGGCGGCACGATCGACGTCGTGGTAGGATCCAACGGCTGGGAATACTGGAAGACCCGCCGGGAGACCATTACGTGGACGGCCACGGTGGATGTCAGCTCCATGGCGGACCTGGGCATTTCCGGAAACGCTTTCGAGAGCATAGCCAGCTCCACCAACCTGACGGTGAAGAACCTGGCGTTCACAACAGTGTTTGCCAGCACGGATGCCATGGAGGTGCTCGGTCTCTTCGTCCGGAGCATCAACGGCCAACAGGTGTTGGACCTCGAAGCGTTCATGCAGCTCCCATCGGTGGCCTCTCCGCGGATAATGGTAACAAACGTTACGCTGGACGATATAGAAGCTCGGCGCACCGGATGTATCGTCCTATTCAACTATGCAAAAGGATCTTATGGAGCAAATCGTGCCTATGAGCCCGTCACCTCCGAGATTACCGAGGGATATGTCCCACCCACTGCTATTTGGCCCGTGCCCACAACCGACGGCCAACTATCCACGGCACCGATCGATGTTACGAACCAAACGCTGCGCACATGGGCCGAGGGCTCCGGCAAAAATATGCCGATCGTGGTCATTCAAGGCTACTACTACCACGATACAGGCCTGACAGACGAGGGCACCAGCGCAAACTTCGCCGGCGATGTGCTGCTGAGCCAGGACACCCGCGTCTATTACCGGCCCATCACCATGACTGTCCGGGCCAAAGATTTCACGTTTGTCCCGGACCCATTCGGCGACCCGTACTTCATCGAAGACAAAACGTTTACGATCCCGCTAAAGAACCACCTGCTCATGACGTCCACGTTGAGCGGCGCCATGACGGGAGCGGCGCTTACCAGCCACATCCAGGACCAGCCCATGGTTCGGGTGCTCACTTCCGGAGGTGAGCGAGACGTGCCTCTTTGGGAGGTGGCCTTCTTTGCTTCCGAGACGCGAGAATACACCGCGCGCATAAAAGACTGGGACTTCGAGCCGGTTATCAGCACGGACACGAATGATCAGGAGACCATTTCCATTTCCTATTCAGCAACACCAATCACCATACCCAAGTGCGGTGTGGTCATTGTGGGAATCAAGAACTGGGTCGACGATTATGGGGAACCAATGACCATCTTTAATGACACGGCCGTCAATGAGTCCCACGTGAGGCTCTATTCCGCGGCGGGAGTCTTCAACGGCGACCAGGTGGACCTGGTCTACCCGGTCCAAACAGAGAAGTTCAAAACAACAGACGTTCCCAAGAAGATTAATGTGAAGGGCGACGCCGGCTACATCACGGTGCTTCAGGGATGGACGGACGACAAGGGCAACCGGTACCCATACCTGGGGTTCATGGCCGTGCGGCTGGATCGTTTCGTGCCACACCAGCCTGTTTATCCAGACCTCAAATACATCACCAAGAACATCACCGATTACCGGACGACGCGCCGGCCGACTCTGAAGAAGTGGAACTTCGACATCAATGACCCGGACTACTATCCCGTGGTTGAATACTACCATGACTATCTGCGCAACCGCATCATGTTTGCCGCGCAGCTGCCAACCGAATGGAACGTTGAGATGTCGTATTGTTCGTACGCTCCCGACGTCAGGCTCAAATTCATACTCGATGGGACCGTGGACGCATCTCCGGTCATCGACAACTTCAAGATCGAAGTGAAGGAAGAATAACAGCCCGTGAACGCACGCCTCAAATTCAACAGCCGCATGGTATCGGACCGCGTTGGGAAGCTGTTCGATGACATGAGTTTGATTGTCAACGCCTCCAAGTATGCAAACCAGGCGGTGGTTGACGTCTACACGAAGTTCCAGGAGTTCTTCACCACCTTTGGCCGGCCTACCTTCAAGCTTCGGCGATGCCAGCAGGGGATGCCTCCCTGGGCGGATGATCTCAATGCCATGGTGAACGAATCCGTCAACGATATCAACACCATATACGGAGAGCTGGGAGTGCTTGCGGACAGCGCGCAAGCGGTACATACCCTTGCCGCGGCTGAAATACTGGCCATGGACCAGTACCTGGCCGGGACGGACAAGTTGCTTGACGACTTCCGGATCTACACGGAGAACGTCACGGAAGACCTGTACGTCGGAGACACCTTCGATGACAACTCATTAATTTCCGAGACGAACTGTACCCTTAATCCATCCTCGGGGCTTTTGAGTCTCAAAGTGGAACAAACAATTAACTATGCGCCACGGGCCAACATCAAGATTCACGGGGGCAGCGAGAATTCTTTTCCAGGGAACCTGCTGCAAATCGTGCCGGCACCCATCGAGGAATTCCTTCCAGAGGCCGTGCATGCCGAGGACGCAAGACAGAACATAGGGAAGCAAACATCCTCGGGGACTCCCATCATCATGCGTAACGATGGACAGCTTTCGGCCGACATACGGGGTGAGAACAAATATCCGCAGGCCATGGTGGACGGAGACCCCTCGTCAATCTTCGAGTACGAGATGTTCGTGGTACCCAACCATGTCTGGGTTACCGCCGACCCGGGGAAAGACCCGTTCCGGAGTGTACTGGGCCGGCTGGGCGGAGACCTGATCCCAACAATGCTGCAGCAGGCGCGCGATGCCGCGGGCGACCAGATGATCGGGCGCAGGCACCCCATGAAGACGTGGGCGGAATCCAAGACAGCCGCCGACTTCTTGCCGATTCTGCCCGGGCACTCCGCCAATCCCAGCATGCTCATTGCCGCGGATGGTGGATTCTCGTACACCATGGGCTACGACTGGGCCTACAAGATTAACGACGAGCGTGAAGTCAAGAAGGTACGCTTCGTTGAAGACATGAACTGGCAGCCCAACGACAATACGGTCATGGAGACGAACATCGAGTTTGAGTTCCGCCAGCCCGTGAACATCACTGCGCTCACCATAGACCCCGCGATCCTGCAGGACTTGTCCACGGACTACCAGGGCGCCGATCATTTCACCCTTGTGGACATTGGATTCAACACCACACCGATCCTGGACAACACAGGGATACCGGTAGTCCTCTGGGGGTCGGACCTCGGGATTGAACTACCCGTGGACATCACGGATACCAAGACCATTACGTTTGAACAGCAACGGGTGCACTCCGTGATCTTGTACTTCAAAAGCGAGCAGCCCTATAAGTGCAAAGTATCCCATCCGTATGTGGAGCGGGACTACCTGATCGAAATGCACATGGAGAAAAAGTCTGGAGGATTTTCCTTCTGGAGGGTCAAGCATGATGCCCAGTTCATCTGGTTCGGAGACCGGTATCCCATCGGGAACCCGGCCATTGGCGACATCATACCGTTTATAGGGCCAGGGGTGCGGACGGGATCGAGCCTGGCCAAAAGCCGCGGGCTCGCCATCTCGGACGAAGTGGGCGCGCTTATCTTCGGAGCGTATGCAGGCGCCGGGAACCTCGGGGGAGACCTCGCGGATGTTGCGGTCAAAGCCGGCTACGGATCCGGGTCCGGTACCGTGGGCAACGTGCTTGAAAGCCAGCTCCATCCGTTCGACGATCTCGGCGGTGCCATACCCAGCCAGATGGGCGACATCATTATTACCCCCAAGGACGTGATGACGAGGGGCAACACAACCGGTGGCTACTTCACCCCGGAGCAAGAGGCAGCCCTGAAGCAACAACAACAACAATACAACAGCGGAGCGGGCCAGGATGCCTCTCTGCCAACCACGTGGGGCGGAGCCAATGCGCCGACGGCTGCCATATACACCCAGCCAGACATCACCGGCCAAACAGAGTCACGATCGGCAGACAACCCCAACGCTTATTATGGGGCAGCTCCCGTCAAGTGGGCCTTTGTACCGTATGCGGCCCTGCGCAACACCAAAGGGCTGACAATACCCACCGGGGCTGACTTCAAGGAAGAGTGGGTCAATTCCGCGGCCAATGGATTCGAATCCAAAGACGGCTGGGCAGGTTACTTCCTCAACAACACACACAATGGCACGATGTCAGAGGCTCTCTATAACAGAGACACGGCAATGAATCAAATGAGCATGGACGGATACCTGCCCCGGATGGAACTCTACACGGATGGCAGCATGGTGGGAGACCACTATGTCGTCCAGTGGAAGATAACGGGGGACTATGCCAACAGCCCGACACTCCGGGACATGGAACAAGAAGCCGGCCGGGGCCTGCAGGATGCAATGCAAAAACCCCTGAGCAAATTGCGCGAGCGAGTCATGACAGGCATGGCCGATAAGATAATGAAGATCGGCGGCCACATCGTTGCCGAAGTCATCAACAATATCATCGGAGGCATTCTGTCCCTCTTTGCAAAATGCGAGTGGCGCCTCACATACGCCGGCGGCCCGGTAGACGGATCAACTCCCGAGACGATCTACTACGGGCTCGAAGCCTTTGACGCCTACCGATACTGGATCGCTCTCAAAGAAGTGAAACTTGAATCAAATTACTATGCGACCAACGGGTATATGATATCAATGTGGTATGATGTGCCTGAAGGCATTGCCCGGCTCTCGGTGCTTAGTGAGGAAGACGTCCCGGATATGTTTAAGAACCTGATTTCAATGCCCGTGGCATACTCCGTCCAGTTTGAAGAAGGCGAGGAGTGGTACCAGATGGAGCCCGTCAGCGGTAGCGGCTTGCTGGGACTGCCCCGATACATAGAGGTGAACCCAAGCATCCAGATTAACAACCCGGCTTTCCGGGAGATCACGCGCAAGGACGCAGACGGCAACTTGCTGCCTGCAACCAAAGTGCGTGTCAAAATCGAACTGGCCCGTCCCGCGGACAAGCCTGAATATTCACCACAGCTGCTCTCATACAAATTGGGGATCAAGACAGCATCATGATAACAGAAGACCAGGTCAACTTCATCGTCAACAAGTACGTCCGGCGTTTCATGGTGGAACAAGGGACGTTGCCCACGCCCACGCAGGTGCAGTCATTCCTGGATAATTTCCGGGTCGCCATTGGCACACCGATGATGCTGCCGCGGACCGTGAGCAAAGGCTACATCGCCAACCCGGACCATTTCAACACGACCTGGGAAGAGGTCGGGGACGACCTGGATATCCTATTCAACTCCGCGCGCACCGGCGCGGTTGACATCCTCAGCAACTTCCAGTTCAATCACATACAGTTCCAAAACCTGGGACAGCAAGCCCACGGGGTACGCCGCGATGTGAATACGCTGATGCTCGTCAACGACAGGTCCACCGGGATGCTGGATCACATCTACGAAGACTTCAACGATCTTGGGAACGTGGACACGGGTCTCACGACAGCTGAAGTAGACATCAAACGGCGCATCGTGCGTATGGGGTCTGCGGGCACGGGCTCCAAGCTGCGGTTCGAACACCCGGAAAGCGTGGTTGTAAAAGCAACCGTCACACAGACGATGGAGGGGAAGGGAGTGAGCGCGGTGTCGTTCGATCTGGCACCCGGCAGCACTGGCCCGGAATCCATCTTCAATGATCTCCTGAACGATTTCTGGGGGATGGTGGTCAACAAGGTCACGGACGGGCCGGTCACCTGGAAAATCGAGGTGACGTTGCCAATGGAGGTGGAGTGCAGCCGCGTAACCATGGATGTGCGCTCACGGAAGAACTTCGATGCCAGCTTGACCACTGCTGACAAGAACGGCAAGGAGACATTCCGCGGTCAGATATCCACACAGGGATTCCCGGAGTGGCGCTTCGTGGCGGACCGTGTACGCAAGCTGACGGTGGTCACGGAGCAAACCTTCGCGTCCATGTCCGGCAAACTATATTCGTTCTTTCTTATCATTGCAAACATGTCAATCTTCCTCGACACCGTGAAGAACGAAAGCGACCTCTACACCAAGCGTATGGTATTGGGTTTTGACAATAAGGTAGGGCGTGTCTCTTTGGTGACCGAGCACGAGGGCCTGGTGGACTGGTATGTGAAGCTCGGCTACGAGGACGCGGATGGCAAGCGGGAAGAGTCTCCCTCGTGGCTGCCAATCGTCCCCAGCTCGTCCGGCGGGCAGGGCGACCCCGTGGTTCTGGGTTCCCTCTCTGAAAAGCAGGCTCGCACAATCCAAATGTCCTGCGACAAGACCGCAACCATCAGCGAGGCGTTCGAAGCAGGTATGGGGATTGCCCGGAACTCCATGCAGGTTGTTCCAGGACTGAACTTGTGGCGCATCGATTACGTGGACGTTCCTCTTGTGAGTGGCCGGTACAGACCCTCGCCGCGGTCCATTGATTTGAGCATTGCCCATGCGTCTTTCCTCCCGTCATCGGCAATACCCAAGCTCCTGGATGACGGGGGTACGCAACCCCCTTTGGAGATGTTCCACAGGTACCGGCTGTCCACGCTCGTGTACCTGGATCCAGCGGCTTTCACGGACGGCGCTTACAAAGTGAAGATTCAGCTGGGGGCATTCTACGAAGCGTTGGTGGGCGCGGACGCCTACGCAAGCCCGGTGCTTGAAGCCCACACGGTGGACAGCGTCAATAACACGATCGTTGGCATTGGAACCACAGAAGTAAAGCTCGACAAAACCGCAATCAAGTTCAACCTGGACTCGGAGACTGGACACCAATGGTCCGGCGACATCACGTTGGCCGCGGGGATCAACTACATCGTGCTCTACATCGACACGGGTCTTTCCACACCCGCGTTTTCCCAGGACATGTATGAACGCTTCAAGTACAAGCGGCTGAAGCTGTCCTTCTGTTTGGAACGAGGGGCCAACTTCCATATGCATGACATAGCGTCGCACGCCGCGGATTTCATGATGGCGGGACCGGCTGACCCCGCGGATGGAAACCCATACCGGACGCTGGTCCCAATCAGCAAGCTTGAGCACAAACTCATGTCGGACTTTCTGCGGGCGGCCATTGAGGAATACGAAAGCCCGGACGCGCGCTTCTTCAGGGTCTTCCTAAACCATCCATACATGGCTTTTGAATTCCTCACGATCAAAACCACGGGGGCAGCCCAGCGGCCGGCGCCATACAGAACTCTGACAGATATTCTGGCCTATTCCACTGAACTCAAATGTCGTGTATCATATAGGCAAGTGGAACGCCTGGTAAATGACGTGACACTCTGGGCGCACATGCGCAAGGGCGATGTGCTTCCGGTCATCAAAAACTTCAGCCTGAGATTTGCACTTTAGGAGGCAATCATGGCAACCTTAGTTCGCTTCATCCATCCCGTTTGGGGACTCGACACCAACGATGGCCTTGCGCGCACGCCCGCGGGCGGCGGGGTGGGGCCATGGAAGACCCTGGCCAAGGCCGTGGCGGAAATTGCGGCGGACACACTGGGGACAGACGACTACAAGGTCGTGCTCATGCAGGGGTCCCTCCAGGGGGCGGACATCATGAATCTTGAATACATGAATCCGTTTCCGGAACTGCGTTGGACATGGATCGTCGGGGAAGGCCGCGCAATCCTGGACGGCTTGGGGGCACTCACGGACGCCAACCCGGTGATTCCACCACACACAATTCTGGAAGGCCTCTACATAAAGGGGTTGAGAGGGGCTGCCTACGGGTTAGCCATCAACGGAACCATCCCGGTTGTCATCAAGAAATGCAGGATCGAATTCCATGACAACTGCTACGGGAGCGTAGGGGTTTTCAAGTGCAGCGATTACATCATCGCGGACGCTCCGGGATCTCCACTGCGTCCGGATACCGGAGAACTCGCTCAGGGGCTGGAAATTAACAGGACGTCCATGATTCTGGGGCGTGTTGATACCGCGGACCGGATGGCGGCACTATACCTGGGGGCGGGAACACACCGAGTATACCACTCCCTTTTCTATGGAGGGTGGAATACCATCAATCTTCGATGCAACGGGGGCCAGCTCTACTTTCGTGGGAACGTCGTGGCTTTCGCAAATGATCTGGGAGGGATTTATGGGATCGATACGCTTGCAGGCCAATGCGCAGGCATCAAGATCAGCAACTGCGGCTTCTGGAAGAACAAGAAATTAGGGGGTCGACAGCCCTACAATACCACCCTGTTCAACGTCCCCGACAATGAACTCAGCGGGCTCATCATTGCTGATGAAAACACCCCGGACCCGTCCACAGACCCGGTTTTCCTTGACGAGACAAACAAGGTGTTCTACCTCGGGCCGCTGACGGCCTATGCGGGCGCCGCGCACGACGGCCGCTGCATCGGGCCTTATGGATACGGTCCGTGGGCGCACTGCAACCAGGCCGGGATTGGCCCCGTGGCAAACTGGGGAAACGAGGACTATATCCACGACCCAATACCCGGGGCGTGGCTAGCCGACCCAATAGGAGGAGTCATACAAGACCCAACCACATTGGCGTGGACATTGCAGGGGGTTACCGACGGGACTCTTACCAGTCCGGTTTACGACTTCACGGAACTGCGTTACGTACGCAATATCCTGTTCGATTTCAACGACGACGAGGCTCTGGATGCGGGAGATCGGCACATAATCGATTTCGACGGGGACGTTACCCGCAAGATCGAGTACAGGTATTCCAACACCGCCTTCGATCAGGACACGCTGGACATCACCCTCCCCTGGAGCGAAGCTGTCTGGGGAGGCATTGTCAACACAGGCACCGATGAATACGGCGACATCAACGTCACCTGCCAATATTTCCAGGTAAGGTTCGTGTTAAAGATTAACGGATAACGGAGGGGCCATGTCCTACGTCAACATAACCAATAACGTCGTGAAGCTCAAAAGGATATCCGGGGCGGCACAAATAGAAATAGACAAGCTGTTGCCCGGGGGTGGCGGGGACGCGGCCATCTCCGCATATAGTGTCTTCGAGGTGATCCTGCCAGCGCTCACATCCATCAAGAAGATCGTCATCAAAAGCCATCCCGGTGGGACACCTTGCCCAGACGCCCCCTTTATCCGGTGGTCACGCGACTATACCAATTGGTTTCCCGTGGCCGGAGAAGGCCGGTGGCCGTCCACATTGGCCTGGACGGATGCGGATGGCAACCCTGGTACCCTGGGCCAATACGACCGCGTGCCCATGGTCCACTACTACTGGCACGACGATGGCGAGTGGATCTTCGAGAACAACTGCGACGTGCGCAACGCCGTGTGGGTGAACACCATGGGGTCCGAACAGGAGATGGACTACCCAATGGCGTACTACGGCTATGGGAAACCATTCCACGCAAACTATGATCGTGCGGCAAACAGCATTTGGCCTCGGCACTACATGGGGATTGGCAAAGACTATAATGTGGACCTGACAGACTATCCGCCAATCTGGGACGGCGTCGGTGTCGGTCTGTATGGCAAAGAGGCTGCAATTATTCAGACGGGAGGCGGGCGCAATTATCCGTCACAGGACTATCCTTCTGACGCCAACGACTACAACATTGTGATTCCGGGCAGTGCGGTTCATTCCGCCGGAGCAGCGTCCTTCGATATATCGATGGCGGGGCATTATATTGATGACGACCCGGGTCCCGGGTCTTACTGGTGGGACGGCCGGCTTCTGTCACGAATCGAGCAAGGAGCCACCCCCAATGACATGCAGATACATCCTCTATTTGGGTGCCCACCGTATTTTTTCAACATCAACGGGTGGTACAGACAACCCAGATTTGCACTTCTTGATTACGGCGGCTGGGGGAATCCGGTGTATCCGGACGATCCCCCAATAGCCCTTGATGGTGTTCCCGCTGTCCTGATCGGTGGGTCTGGCATGTCCCAACTGAAGTATATCATGCGCAGCATGGATACACTGGACCCTGCCACCACGGTTTATGGCAACTGGAGCGATACTGGACCTACTCCAACAACACGAACGGGCGCCGGGTTCATTAATCTTGGGACGCCCACATCACCGGTAGCTCCTCGAGATTCTTTCTACCACGTGCATGTGTGCTGGGCCAGCCAGTATGGGGTATCCAGTGTGTGGCAAGGACACGACCCTCGCCCCATCACCCCAGGAGGGGCCAGTATATCTGATAGCAACCGGGCGCGACTCTGGATGACTATCGTGACACCAACGTTTGAGTTCCATAGGTTTCTTATCATAGGAGACGAACTCATTATTGGAGGAGCATTGGGCTCCGAATATTCCGTATATGATCCTGCCATGCTAAGAGGCCCATGGAACACGGATGGAGTCGGGACCGGTCCCGTCCCAAATCTGATCTCGGGTGCGATCGGAATGACCATGATGGCCATTAACCCCGGGCCAAAGACAGATCTGCGGGCCGCTCTCTTCGAGAGCAAGCTTCGTGGCAAATGGCGCCTGCAAAATATCAAACTGTTCTCCCGGCCCATTGCACTCCCGGGCTCTTTCGATGTCGCGTCGGCGGACCTCACTTGCGATGCACAGTTCATCCGCGTCGAGATACCGGCCGCATGCACCCTGGATTCCATCGAGGTGTACACGGATTCCACCAGCCGGATGTTCTCCGAGGCGGTCTTCGCCGGAGGGACGCTTCCGTCGGCTTTCTCGAATCAGTCACAGGTCCAGGAGGCCAATCTTGGCGGGGAACACTACAAAGACGTGGGCGACCTGCTCAACGTCAGCACCCAATATAACATCACGACGATCAAAGGAGAAGTCTCCGAGGCCGCGCGCGTGGACGTGTCCTCTGGGCATCCGCTGTATCCACAGCGAGAGGTCACCGCGACGATCATCAACGACCCGGCCTCCGACACGGAACAAGTTCTCGAGATCGGATCGCCACACTGGTTCGGCGAGAATACCATCCCGTTTGAGTGGTGCGTCGCCGGAAAGTCCGAGGGCGTCGACGGGATCGTTCACTCGTCGCTTGGGCCGGACGGAATCGTGGAAGGCAACCCGGTATCCCTCTCCGTGTTCGTGGACAACAACTGGTACCGATTTGTCTACTCGGCAGGGAGCCCGTACTACAATATTGGGAACGCCCTGACAAATAACGCCTCTTTTCAACGCGGGGACGCCTACAATCTTCCCAACATGCCCCAGGGGCTGTTTGCCAGTGACGCATTCACGTGGCTGCGATTTGATGGAGTGCGCGTCGGTGAGAACCCAACCGCGGCAAAGGGTTTTGGTGTTCTCATGAACACGTACTGGAACATCAATCAGACCTTTGCGTGGCCGGACTCGGCAAGCAGCGTCAAAACAGTCTCAGACATCCGGTCCGTTGGGTTTACATGTACCTTCACGGACGGGAGCACAGCGGTAACCTGTCCAGACGATCTCACTACAGTGGTGTTGCCTGGGTATACGCTTTGGTTGACAGCAGATGGCACGAAGTATGCCGAGCGTGTCGAAAGCGTTACCTATAATGTTGACCATACAGATATCGTTCTGACCCTTCCGTATCTGGGGCCGGCCGCAGCCCCCGGGGCTGCGTCGATGTCTCAATACGGGGCACATGGATGGACCCTGTGGGACATTCACGACACGGCCAGTGGTGACTACTTGACACTCTACTGGGCACGCAATACAACAGGTGCTGGCTACGGCCGGTTGGGATTCCGGGCGAGGATTGATGGGGAGGACATCTTCTCAGCGGAGATAGGCAGCAGCTGGTTCGACGCGATCAGCAGCAACCGTCTGCAACCGTTTTACCTGTGGGTATCTGATGATGCCGCTCCGCTACTGAAGTTCTACCATGCACCTGCGCTTGGCGCGAATACGGAGCTGACCTATTTCCCATACAACGGGGGTTCTCCGGCCTGGACGTCCACAACCCAGCACACAATGACCCGCGCTTTCTACTTTGATCCGGCGACCACACGTGTGTACATCGGCGCCGACCATAACGGCCAGAACGTCGCCAACATGTGGGGCAACGAGAACACCTTCATGCAGACCACTCAGTACATGCGCAACATGATGACGCAGAACATGCGGATATACAACTACAATCCGTTGACGACTCTCATGGATCTGGATGGCAACAATCAGCTACACGCGCTTGAGGCAGGCGATGCCCTGCATGCTTATCAGGGCGACCTGTGGAACGCACACCCGCTCCGCCAGAAGGTAGACAAGACAGGGGTGCTTCCGTTCACATCCGTGCCATGGGTGGACTACGCACGGTTCTACGACGACTCCGGGTCGGCAGGCTGCCCAGTGCGCATTACCGCGGATGTGGACTTAACTTCCGGGGGAGTAGACCCGGACATCTTCCACGGCCAACAAATCGAGGGCTGGGAGCTGATCGAGTGTGGAATCGGGGGAGCACTGGCAACCGTAAGCGCCACCACCGGGGTGGACAAAGATATGCTACGCTTTACAAAAGGCACTCCCGGGACCGACAAGTGGATCATGCGTACACAGGAAAAGATACACCATGATGTGCGCTGGCAGTTCGAGATGAACGTGAATATCAATCCCGACGCCGGCGATGCATTCTTCTGTGGGATGATGAGGGCGTGGCCTTCCGGCCCGGAGGCGATTCCAAATATTACCAGGGACGACGTCAACGATACCAACTACAGTATCGTGGGATTTGTGGATGGGGCCGGCGGAGACGAAATGAAGTTCGTCTACAGGAATAATGCCGCTTCTTATTCCACTCTGGCCACGGGTCTCACCGTAACCATGAATGACATCTACAGGATTCGAATACGCAGGACCACTCATCACACGGACGTGACCCAGAAGTTTCGCGTATGTGTGTATACTCCGGGATGGAACCTCTTGTATGACAGTGGGGACATCACCAATGGCCTCTCGGCAATCTTCACCACGGACACTTACTTCATTGCCGGCGACCTGAGTTCAAATGGTGACGCCGTTAGCGTGTCCTTCGACATGGTCCGTTTGAATTCTCCCGTCATCGGTTCTCTGATGCACGCGTGCTGGGCCGGTAACAACAATTCAAGCCTCACCCCGATGTGGATGCGCTTCAACGTTCCCGAGGACTGGCCCGTGGAAGGAACAGTGCAGGCCGGCATCCGAATCACGGCGACGGGACTCAAATAATGCTTTTCGAGTTCATCCCATTCCCAGACTACCTGCGCGGGGATATCTACGATCTCCAGTACTGGCATCTTGATATCGGTGCCACAGAGCCCCGGCACGTGCCTGCGTTTTCGGGACCGGACCCATTCACAATCGACGATCTCTACGACATCACCCATAACGACCCGGGAGACGCCGATCACTGGGACTATGAGATACCACCGGCTGGACAGACCTTTTCCGCGGACTTGAACATCTCCTTCATCATTCAATCCAATCCACAGCCGAAGGCAGCCGTGGGGATAACGGAACACGGGGTGGACGTGGCGTTCCAGCTCGTGACATCCATCGGTCCCGGGGGCTTCTATGGTAACGTGCCTCCGCGCCTGAACACAATATCCGAACATGGGATAGATATCCGCGGGTACATCGGGATGTTGACCTTCCGGGACATCACAATCAACTCGGAACTGGCCGGAGACCTTCCTCCAAGGACTTCGCTGGCCAGCATGGTCCTCGACGTCGATCCCATCAGACCGCCCCCTCCCGCAGTCTACTTGTCCGGGTTCACAATCAACGCCGATACCAATATCATCTGCTACGCCAATTTGCTGGACATGTTCCCTGACGTAGACTCGATCGCTACTCCGCCCGCTCGCGTTATGCTGTCGGGCATGTTCATCCACGTCTTTGAATGGGAACCGCACGATCTTGCCATCAACGATGTGCTGACCGACGCGGACTACGCACCAATTGACACCACCGACCTGCGGATATTCTACGGCGGGTGGAACCAAACAAACCCGTGGATCGAGCGCGAGACCACGATCACCGAGGAACAAACGGTGTTCCTGCGCGGGTACCAGGTGGGCAACGCGGTAGACGCGGAGTGCTGGAGCCTCTTGACCGCGGACCACGATCCGTATGAACTGGGGACTCCGCAATCCGTGGAGGACTGGCTCTACTGGTATCAAAACCAGATGTATTCAATCGGAGAAGGCAACTATGGCGAGGGGCCGCACGCATACAGCTTCATCTACCGGCTACGCCGATGGTTGTGGACATCCTGGACCAATCACTTGGACCACCGGTTCACACCACAGACCCCGCACGATTACGAGCCTGGCAGCGGCGACCCCGTGGCGGGGTTCTCGATTGTGTCGCAGACTCCAAGCGAAGACATGGTGTCTTTTGCCCTCCCGTATATCCCGATGACCGTTGGGAACAACTATCTACTGTTGCGTCTGACCGACCCTGCCGGCGACTACGACACAATTGTGTGGCGCCTGCAAGGTCTGGACCAGATAATGCCGCGGTTGCGCCGCGAACCACCTCCAATGACATACGACGAGGCCATGGATTCCCCGTGGCAATTCCAGCTCGCCGACACCGCGCCCAAGCCGGGACTCCCGGACCCGCTGACAGACCCGGTGCGGCCGCGTTTCAGCATTGGCCACACGGAGCCGGCTGACGACGAATGGTTCTGCAGCTACATCAAGGCCGGTAACGACAAGGTCCTCTACTTCTCGATGATATCCGGCAAGTATGGCCTGTACCAGGGAGACCTGGCTTTCGCGGACGACCCATCGGAGCCCGGCGTTCGGTGGCGCATCGATGATGAGCCCTGGTGTATGGACTCCATGGCGTTCAACCCCGTCATTGCCTACGCCACCGGGATCACCACAATCACGGACGGGACGTGGACGGGCACGCTGCCATATCACCCGCAATACCGGGAAGGGTTGGCTGGCGGCCTGGGGGAGGCGGCCACGTTTGTCATCAACGTCCCCGCGGCGATGAGCGACATGATTAGCGCCGGCGACCACACGATCACAGTGGCCGCAACGGATACGGAAGGCAACGTCCAACACACATGCATGCAACTTACCAAGCAAACATTCACGGATACGAGCATGGTGCACTTTGTGCCCCACAGCTCCGAGCACATCAAGGTTGACCCGGTGTCCGGCAACATGTACACCCGAGGCGAGCTCGACGACATCGACGTGTCTTTCACGGCGACCCACAGTCCTCCCACCACGCCGGCGGTGTGGCACGATCCGTTCTCGGCGCCGCCAGTGCCTCCGCTTATCCCGATCCGGGGCAGCGTATGCACGGTGGCCACCAGAGACCCGATTGTGGGGCATACGGAAACGGGCATCATCCCGAGCACGCCCACGCTGATGCTGGACACACTGGTCACGATCTGCAGGAGCACCCTTCCCGAAAGGACCAGACCCATGTTCCTCCTGCAATTCTACGACCTTGGCCTTATAGAACCAGGCATGCCGCTTGAGTCCGAAGACCTCGCGGCAACTTTGTATCCCAACCCGGACATCAACCAGGACGTTCTGGAGCACGCGCTCAATACGGGCACCGTCAGCGCGTTCCTGATTGATTACGACAACGAGCACGGCACGGTGGCCTCTTCCGCGGATGTGGTGGCCGACGGGGCCGCACTAAAGCTTCAATACGTGGCGCCTCTCCGGCACAACCACCAGTACCACCTCGTGTTGCTCACAATGTCCTATGACACGCTGGCGGAGATCGAGACGGACGGGAACCTGAACCTCACTCACGAAGAACTTGAGGCATTGTACCCCGGCCGAATTGTGGTAGCCAGCCAAAACATCCGCACGACGCTGTATAATAAAGAGATCTACGAGATAGGGGCAACGCGCATATGATTTACCAGATCATCGATGGGGACCGTATCCCGGTCACATACGTCCTGGATCAGACCAGCCGCACCGTCGTGCTGTTTCTTGTCGGGCAAACTGGCAGTAACATCCAGATTCAGGTAGCCCTAACCGACCTGTCGGAGAACATGATCTTCAGCGACGAGCCCATCATTATCTACACGTATGACCGATGCATGTTCGTCCCAGAGATTGTCATCAACAGCGGGGCGGCCAGAACCCAGAACCGCAACCTGCATGTGCAAGTCAACGTGCTGCCCGACGGGACCATTGCGCCGGAAGCGCCTCCGATACTCTATGCCTTCCTGTCGACGGACAAGACCGTGCTGGAGCAATTCAGGAACCAGCACGTTATCAATGATGACCCGGCCCAGTACGGCACGCGGCCGGTACCACACCCGAATCTGCCCGGCCGGTGGCTGAACTCCAACCAGTGGTACCTGGATTTCGATGACATTGGCCTCGTGAGCCCGTCGCACCTTGGCCCGGAACTAATTACTTTAGGCGGAGTTGGCAACACCCCAGCCATAACCTATAACGATGGTGCTGGAAGATACGAAGCTCTTTGTTGTGCTTTCTCCATGGGGGCTGAGACCTGGAATCAAGGCGGAGGGACCGCACCAACAGAGGTGGGGAGCTTATGGAACTCCCAACTTCCGGTCCCGGATGTGATTCTTGTGGGTACCCCGGATAACCCAAACCCCATATATGCAGAGCCCATACTGCTTCCGGTTGGCTTTGATGGTTCAGAGAACCTATCGGCTGCGCTTATTGGCACGGCCTTTGCAAGCAGACAAACAGTTATAGCGCCAACATCTTTGATTCCTGCGTTTATCCCCTGGCTTGCCAATCTGATAGGACTCGCGGATGCGGTGGACGCCATTATCCCCGATGTATTCGTTGCCACTGCCGGGGTCTATACATATAATCCCGACGCCATCAGCAATGCATACGGGGTGACCGCGACACCACCCGGCGGTCCGTACACCGGGTACGACATCGACGTTACTCCTCTTCCTGACCTCCCGGAGCTTTGGGGTGGAGATGGCACCGGGGGTGTCCGGCCATCCACCCCTGGCACACCTATCGCATGGGCGGAGTTTACGCGCCAGCCACAGGACATTAATGACTACTGGATGCGCGCACACATCGAGGACACGGACCTGCCAACAATCCTGCGCATCGACAAGTCCCGGGAAGGGTTCATTTCCATCAACTGGATGATGTCCGTGCTTGAGTACGCCCAGCATACGGGGAACTCCTTCGAGGTCTGGGGGTTCATCGTGGACCTGCTTGGGAATGCCAGTATCATTGTCAAGGATGACATCCTGATCGACCCGCCGTACAGCAGGTACTACCCACGGGAAGACGACTACGCACGCCGGCGCAACCACCGGTGGCGCGGTCCCAAGGAGAGCGAGAAGATACTTGTCTCTTCGGACGAATTCGGGTACACTACCAGTAAAGTCGTCGGAGAGATGAGTTCCCGTGCTCAGGACAACATCATCAGCGTTTCCGCGGGGTTGGGCGGCCGTATAGACAAAGTACTCATGAACATTAACCACATACGTGTGCAGAGAGGGCAAACATAATGGATTCCAACCTCAATACCACGCTCCAGGGCCTGGCCACGCGCTTCCGTGGGGTCGCCGCGTCACATGACCTCAACAAGTTTAGCGAAGGCGTGGTACGAGACCTCGCCGAGCTTTTCAACGCGTCATCGGGTGCGCTGCTCGCGGCCAAGCGCGTGGAAGACGTGCTGGGGGCGCAGATAGAGGGCATCGAGAAGATTGTGAGTTCCTTGCGGACATCCACCGCGATATCCCAGGCCATGTGCGCGATCATGACTCTGGCCGGCGGAGTGGGTGCATCGTATGGCGTGGCCTATTTGCCGGAGGTGTACCGCGGCAGGCCCAACGTGGTGGGATCTTGCAGACTCTCTGTCAAGGATGCAACCCAGACCATTACAACGGTTGTGGATATTGGAGGAACGCCACACGCCACCATGGTCATGCCTATCCTCTTCAAATCCGGAGTGTCGTTTCACATCGACTACTGGGACACGATCGGCCTGTCATGGGTGCGCATGTATGAGAACGCTCCTCCCGGGACCATGAACGAGTTCTACTACGACCAGGCGGGGGACACACTGCGACTGGTGGCCCGGCACGTGGGCAGCCTTATCCGCATCGGGCTGGATAACGAGCTGGACATGGTCGAGGTATCCTCGGTCCAGGAGCTGGCCAACGACGAGCTCCGGTTCTACCGGTCGCCGATATCAAATATCATCGCGGTGCGCGAAGACCTCGTATTCAATGCAGGCCCGGACTTCTTCGCCAGTGTCATTGTATCGCCGGTGCTCACGCAGGCGGAGATCACACCGCCGTCCAGCAGTGTTATCGTGGACTTCTTCACGGAACCCGCGGTGTGGACGGCCACCTCAGGCATGCTTCTTGACATCAACGGGCGGCCTTTGGGGCATACCACTTCCTACCGCGTGCTGTCATCTCCGGCGCTGTGTCATCACGACCCTCTGTATGGCCAGATAACGCTGCCCTTTACCGCGGAAGAGGACAAGCTGATCGTGCGCAGTAATGATGACGTCTTCCGATCAGACGAGATGAGGGTGTCCACACGAATCTTTCACATACACGCACAGCCTATCCCGGGCAACCCGGGCGAAGTCTATTTTGATGCGGTTAACCAGGCCTCACCATTCAACCTCACAAGAATCCTGCAAGACTCGGTTAGCGCCGGCGTGCCCGGCCCCGGACCGCAATCTCCGGAGCTTAACAGCGCGGAGATACAGACCCTCTTCGAGCAGACTGACCCAATCTATGCAGTGGACGGCCGCACGGACACCCCGGGGTGGTACCTCACACTGAAGACAGACCTGGATGACACCAGCACTGCGTTCACGGATCAGGCAGGGAAGGTCATCCCGACCTCGCACCTCCTGGTATTCTACGACATCACGATCCCGCAGGACACGAATTCACACATGCTCACCAACGTTATTCAGGTGCACCCGCTGCCGTTATTCAGTATGCATCTCATCGACGTTCGTTACTCATTAATGCCATTCGGGAACGACGACCTTGGGCAGGGGTTCTCCATGGACACTGGCCCAGACGCATACTCGCAGTCTCTGGGAGCAACAGTACGTTCCGCCATGATTGGAAACCGCGACGTGCCCGCCACCATTCTGGGAGCAGGCACGAACATCTTTTGGAATGCCGGCGTGCTGGAGCTGCATATCAAACGGACCGAAGTCAACTGCGTGCGGCTGGTCTTTGCCTGCGACTACAACAAAGCACAGGCGGCCCAACGACGGATCCTCATCGGAGCTTCACACATTGGGCTGTACCATCGCACCTACAAGCCGGTGGGATCGTTCCAAGTGGAGTTCGACGCGGACAGCGCGCGCGCGATGCGAGAGATTCGAAGAGACACATCCAACTGGGTGAACAATAAGTACGCCCTCTTCAATCCTGATATGAGCACGGATCCCAGGTACGCCGACGTCCGTGTCGTGAGTGATAATGTTCTCGAGGTAGGCTTTGGTGTGCGCACCGACGACTTGAGCGGTTCCATCACTCGCTTTGACAACAGTGCCACGCCATCATTCAACAGACTCGTCATCAAGTAAGGAGAACCGCATGGCCGAGGATCAAGGAACGGAATACAAAATCGAGATCACTTATACCCGGCTCCCAAACGGAGCGTTTGTGTATAAGGGATACGTACCCACGGAGCCAGAGGCACACCCATCCGACCTGCTGTCGGTGGTCAGCCTTTGCAAAGAGGTGCTTGCAACCGCGCTCGCTTCTTTCGCGGCAGCTGTGCGAACCACACGCGAGCGCGAAGCAGCCCTACTTGCCATGGCTCGTGACAAGGCCCGAGGAGGACCATAATGTTCTATCTTGGAATGGACGTGGGAACCATGTTTGTTGCCGCGGCAAAGCCCGCATCAGGCAACAGCCTCTCCGTGGTGAAGAAGCGGAATTGCTTTATCATCATCAAGGGGAACAAGTTTAACCAGCAGATGTACACGAAGAATACGAGCGTGGATTGGATGCCCTGGGAGGGTGGGGACATCGCTCTCATCGGGGATTCAGCCATGGGCTACGCCAACAGCGCCCCAACGGCATTGCAGGTGCGCCGGCCGCTTAAGAAGGGCATCCTCAACAAGACCGAAAAGGATGCGTACCCAATGCTCTGCGCAATCGTCGAGTCGGTAGCAGGCACCGCGCCAGGCGGCGGCACGTGCACGCTCAGCATCCCGGCGCCGACGATCGACGTGGAATACTTGGTGGACCACCACCGCGACGTGCTCTTGCAGATACTGGGCAAGCTGGGCTGGCGGGTTCAGACCGTGCACGAGGGATATTGTGTCATCCTCAGCAGTCTTGCGGAGTCCCAGTTCACGGGGATTGGTATCAGCTTTGGCGGAGGCATGGTGAACTGCAGCTTCAGCTTCCTCGCGGAAGAGATGTTCGCTTTCAGCATGCAGAAGTCCGGAGACTGGGTGGATCAGGTCGCCTCGGAGTCGTCCAGGTTCTCGGTACCGGAGATCACGGACATCAAAGAGACGCGGTTCAGTCTCGACGAGGACAACATCGGCAAGGATGGCGCGTGGCAAATCGAGTCGGCCTACCAGAGTCTGATCGAGGCCACGGTGGAAAACATCTGCGTCGCCTTCGAAAGCCTGGAGCGGCCGCCCCGGGTCAAAGACCCGCTGCCGGTGGCCATTGCCGGCGGAACGTCGATGGTGCCCGGCTTTGCGAAGCGGTTTGAAGAGCGGCTGAGAGCGTCGCGCTTCCCCGTCCCGATAGGGAGGGTGTTCTCGGCCGACGACCCGTTGTTCGCGGTATGCAAGGGCGCGCTGCTCCATGCCCAGACAGCAGAGGATGAACCTGCGGAAGTGGCGCCGGCCCCGGAGCCTCAAGTACAAGCTCCCGTGGTTCCAATGCCTCAACCTGAACCAGTACCGGCCGCTCATCCCGCGGTCCCGCAGATACCTGCCGGGTTCAGGCCAACGCAATCTCGTGAGGATAAGAAGTGAATGAGGTCCTGCAGATCGTTAACGCCTTGGCCCTGCCGGCCGCGGTAGTGGGCGCCGCGATGATTCTCGCCAGAGCGATTGGCCGAGGGGCGGCCGCCCCAGGCGTTTATGAGCAGGCAGTAAAAGGCGGCAGGAAAAGGCAGGAAGTAAAGCAACCACCGGCGTGGGCCAGTCCACAGACACCAGTAGGCATGGCGGTGGTCCCCGAAAACGTGTCCCATAACATAAAGGCTACGGCGGAACACGCGGAGGCGTCCAGCGGCGCCGACGTGCTGCGGGATCTCCGCCGGGGCAAAGATTAAACCTTACGGACTTTCCGGGTAGTTGAATAACCGAGGCTGAATGCGGTGGCGATCGCTACTGCGTCAATTTCGTCTTCCGTTGCCGTCAGCAGCTGGTCGTGTAATTCGGGGTTAAGGAGCTTGATGCGCGCGCAAGCCTGCGCCTTTGTGGATTTGGGGGCAAGGCCAATGGCAACTCGCCACTGAACCGGGGTAACGTAACGAAGGGGAAGGTCGTATTCGTAAGCAGTACACCAGAGTGCGGCCTGTGCACATCGTAGGGCGGCATACACAGCCTGATACCGGCCGCGGCGGGCTTGTTCCAGGACAAGAACCATGGGCAGCTCCGCGGCCTGTGCCCGGAGAAGCCATGCCGCAATGAGAGCGCGGGCTTGAACGAATATCTCACCGACTCTCGATTCAATGTGCGGGGAGTGGACATTGATGGATGTCCACCACAGAGTGGCTTCAGACTCCGTGGCGCCCGGCAGCACGGAGCCGTCAGACATCCGCGCCGCGATGCCGGTGTTCTCGGAAGCGGTATCGAACGCCAGTATCAAACAACGCTTACCTGGCTTTTTGGCCTTTGCCTTTTTCCTGCTTGACTTTGGAGATGCGGGTGGTTGCGTTGCCTTCGTCATCTTCTATCTCCTCGACTTTGAACCGTTCGCCAGGTCCTCGCTGCTTCACATCCGTGCGTGTGCCAAACCGGTCGTCGAACGTTATGTTCCCGTCCTTGTCTTCCTTGAGGACGGCGCGGCCCTGCTTGTCCACCAGGGTCAGCTCGTCGGCGATCCCATTTGTTCCGCCGTCGTTGCCCGGGGTAATGATTTTTGCCATTGTAGTCCCTCCTGTGTAAATGCGATGTATCGCCCTTTGCACTTGTTGCACGCGGCGCACGTGTTCGTGTGCCGGCCTGGTACCACCGGGCCGTTGAGGGTGACCAGCATGCCGGCCAAGTAGGCGACCAGGCGCTCCGTTACGGCCTCGTCCCGCCGGACCCTGCGGTTTAATATCCGTTCTTTCATGTGGAAGTCTTTGGTGATATGAGGCCCGTCCCATACAGACATGGCCCATACCTGGGGCATGGACAGGGGCGGATAGTACAGGTTGGTGTTGCCACCATACACGCCGAGTGTGATCAGCTGGCCTTCCCGCGTGATGACATCGAACGGTACCATCCCCACAATCTCCGTGGGGGCGTCGGCGTAGGGCAGCGTGACCGATCCAAAAGATGTCGGGTGGTCTATATCCACATGCTGGAAGTGCTTGTTCGGCTGGTCTTCCTGCTTCTTAACCTCGGCGTAGAACATTGCGAGCTTTCGCAGGGCACTGGCGGCCAGGGACTCCCGCCGTTTCCGCGGCATGGTCTCCATAATGTACCGGGCACCCCGCCAGTCGAGGTCCCATGCGTCCAGGAACGACATCAGCGATGGCATGGAGTGCGGGTCCTCCATGAATGCCATCGCGATGCTGAGCATATGCTTGCGTAACAAGGTGGGGTGTGGCGGGGAAATATTAATTCCCAGGTGTGCAAGAATAGGGCACCGGTTGAAGGTGTAGACCTGCCACGGCTCCATTACAATCCGAGCTACATGAGCAATTCCCATCCGGTCCCCCGGCACGTTCGGCACTTGCCGCTTCCATCCGCCAGCTTGACGGCGCGCCCGGTGCCACCGCACTTCTCGCAGGGTGCCGTCGCATTCAGGTGCCGCAGTTCTCCCATCACCTGGTTCATGGCGTTGGAATAATGGGCGAAGTTCTGTTTCCTGAACGACTTCATCTTGCGATCGGCGTCTTCGAGCTTGCGTTGCATCTGCTCATCCGTCGACTCCGGGTCGAGACCGGCGAACAGAAGGGTGTAAACGATGTCCTGGACCCCATTGCGATACCCCATCAAGTGCAGGAAGATTGATTCAGACGCTGTTGCCGGCTGGATCTGTGCCCGTTCCCGAGGCTTCCTGGCACCGTGAGTAATGAAGGCAGTATCTGGGGTTGCATTGCCAGTCCCCAATGGGATGGGCTTGTGGTGCTTTTTTCCATTCTCCGTAGGAGGTCTTGCTGATGAGTCCATTTGTGAACCTCTTCTCGACTTCGTCGGCTGGGTAGGCACACTGGTACTCACGCGTGGGAAGTTCATCCCTTGCAATCATTCCGTAAAGCTCTTCGTTGCGGTCCAATACATCGTAGACGGAGAATCCCTTGAACGTGGTGCTCATTCCCGAATCCCGGTCTTCCACGATTGGGAATCCATGTTCATCCATTCCGATGGCGAACTGCCGGTGCTCGAAGGTGGTCCTGGCGATATATACCAGGCGCCACTGCGGGATCTTGGTGACCATGATGTAAAGCATGGCCTGCATCAGGTTGTCGAGCCGCGGGAAGCCTGGCTTGCCTTTCGTACCCAGGATTTCCTTCTCCGCGTAGTAACCATAGATGCTCTTGATCTCCACGCCTACGATACCGGCGTTCGGGTCAAACACAAGGGCGTCGCCTTCCCCAGAAAGGCGAAGCTTCGGGTCCTGAAACTTGAAGTTGCGCGCGATGCCGAACCCGTACTTGAAGTACCACTCCAGCTCCTGTTGCTCGATGGCTTTCCCCATCGCCATCGTGCGGAGCGAGCGTGGATCCGACGGGTTTGTCGGCGGCATGCGCTTCCAGCGCCAGAACACCTTCCTTCTGCATGCTCCTATTGCGTCCACGATCCCCGGAGCCGCTTCGTAACGCACAGAGCTTTCTGATGGCCAGAAATAGCCCTCGCGCTGCGTCAGCATGCGCTCTGAGATCCTTTTCATCTCTTCTTCAACTAAGTTGGCGTCCACCAGGTCTTCGACATTCATGGTCAATCTTCCCCTGTCTCTTATGATTCCGCGGGAGGCTCAGTGGTGGGAGCTTCCTCGGGTGTTGCTGGCGCCGCGGGGGCCTGTGGTTCGGCCACCGGGGCCGGTGGCACCGGAGCTGGTGGTGCCGCAGCCGGCGCTGCGATTTCCTCGGCGAGCGGGTCCACGTTTCCGGCCGCGATCTCCTGCAGCCGTTTCCGCACTGCATCCGCGGTCCGTTCGCCCTGCGTGCCGGAGGCTGCTTCCGCGCCTTCCTTCTTGGCTTTGGTGTCCTTGATTTTGTCCCACTCCACCATGAATCTGGCGTAGTGCGGGGTCTGCGCTTTCCGGCTGCAATCCATGTGGTAGCCATACATCTGCTCGAACAGGCCTTCCTTGGTCTGCCACGGGATTTGTCCGGTAGGACCGCCGCAGATCGGGCACTGGTCTATCTTGGGACCGTAAACGGTCAGGTCGGCTTCCTTTTGCAGGATGTCGATCAGGTCCATCGTGCCGCCTTTACTTGCCATAATTAACCTCCCGTTGCCCTTCTTAGAAGAGCGTCGTCAATTATTAACCGGTCTATGTCAATGGACATTCCGGTGATCACCTTGTATGTGTGTCCCTTGAGGTACTTTGCCGGGGCCGGGATGTTGATCAGAACGGTGTTCTGTCTTCCGTGCATCGCAAGGAACAACTCCTGTGCGGGAGACAGTTCCGCGGACATGGCTGCCAGCACGTTCGGATATCCGCGGTCCATTAAGGCTATGGCCTCAAGCGGGTTCTGTACAACGATTGCTGTCTGCAGGTCCCTGTCAAAATGGCACACGTTGTAGAAGTACCGTTCCGGCATTACCTCCTGCGGGAATTGCAGTGTCCGATTGGTTCTGTGGACACCTACAATTCCTTCCATATAATCCACGACGGTTGCTTCTCCAAGACCTTCAAGGGCCACGGGGCCTTTGAGCTGAAGCAACAAGTTGCGCTCGTCGGGACTCTGCAGATTCCAGGTTGAGTACAGAGGGAGAATGAAGTAGCTGTGCCAGTCGGCCAGCCGGGTTATGCGGATCTCCGCACGTTCAATGGTTGTGGGCTTAAGATGGAATAACGGCCCGGGCAGCTCCGTGGAGTCCCAGATGTCACCCGCCCGCAACGGGCATTCGTTGTGCTGCACTTGTTCTCACCTCGTCGAGAAGCCGGGTAATGTGCTCGGTGATGTTCTCCGAGTTCAACGTTTCGACTTCACCGATACGCACGAACTTTCGTGCTGTCTCCAGTTGCTCTCTGTACTTCTCGATGAATTGCGGGTCGTCTGTCTTCAACCGGACGATGTGACTGGACGATGCCCCGGCCTCGCGATCGTAGAACGTGACCTCGCCGTCGGCGAACTCCGTGTTGTAGTGCTCCTCCATCCCGTGGTATGCCGGGGTGCTGGAGACTAATCTGTCTGCTTTGTGTACTTTGATCTGCACAACGCCGTAGCGATTCGCGGCAATGACGCCGATCGCATGCCACTTCTGTTCCCTCTCATCGAAGGCGAGAATGGGCGCGTACTTCATGGCATCTCTCCTTAGTCCATTACTTGGCGCTCGTGAGGCGCGATTCCTTCTCTTACCCGTATAATATCACGATCGTACTGAAAGTTCAAGTACTTGTGGCCCTGAGCCTGATGAGACTCTCCTCCGTGGCGACCCTTGATGATGTAGGCTTTCTGGTTTCCTATGTCCCTGAGGTTAAGAGCCGCTTCGTTCGCCATTGTCTTATTTGTCTTGTTGCACACACCGATTACGTGATCCACGTGAAAACTCATGTACCGGGCCATGGCGACGTCTTCCAGCGTCATTGTGTCCCGTTTCCCCATCAGGGGTGTTTGCGCGGTGAAGACGACCGGGGTTTCCAGCTGGCGGGCCAACCCCTTCAGCCGAAGCACAAAATTGGACAGGTTCTGCCACTCCTGCCGGTTCTTACTGTCCGCGTCCTCCGGCTCGCTGAGGTAGTCGAAGATGAGCAAACGGATACCGTAGCGCATCTTGGCCCGGATTGCGTGCCCTCTGATTTTAGACAAGGAGAAGTCCGGCATACAGATATAATGGAAGGTTTCCAGGGAGTCTATGGTGTCACATGCGTTCTTGACCTTGGTCAGAAGGGCGTCCGATGTGCGCCAGTTCTTATTCAGGCGCAGGTCTCGTTCCCGGACACCGGAATAGCAAGATACCGTGCGGAGCATGATCTCCTCCATGTTCATCTCCGTTCCAATGAACAGGGCGGGCAGCTTCTCAACAAAAGCGGTCTTGACCATCATGTTGACCATGGAGCTTGTCTTGCCAGTGCCGGTGGGCGACAGCCACATGGTCAAGCTGCCGTTGGGAAGGCCGGCCAACCTCTGGTTGATCGTGGGCCACGGGGTCGCCAGGCCCATGATTGTCTGCTCTTCCCGCATGCTGATCTTGTCAAACAGGCTGGACCCTCCGCCAAGAATCTGTGGCGAATCCGGGGTTCCCCGCGTGTACGCCCGCTGCAGGATGTCCTCCATGCCAGTCAAGTATTCCGCGGTGGACAAAGAGTTTGCTCTCTTGGACGCGACGAAGTCTTCGAGGTCCGCATCCACCGCCTTTTTGAGCGAGGACTCCATGATGTCATTGATGAACGCCTCTGAGTTGCTTAGGCTGACCGCGGAAGTGAAGAGAGCCGTGAGGAAACGGTTACGGTCGATTCCCTCGCTGTGGAGTAGGTCGTCCATTCTCTCATCGGTCTCCGTGCGAAGGGTCACCTCATCAATCTTCTTCGTTTGGCCCGTGTACAGCTTGAGCATCTTTGCGTAGATGTAGCGGTACAACGGGCTCTCGAAATCGCTTGCGGCAAGGTTCGAGATGCCGCACTGGGCCATGACATCGTTGTCGCGGGCCACGCAACACAGCAGACCAAACTCACTATCCTTCTTTGCCACGCTTGGGACCCTCCACG
>Ga0209518_1000998_pt1 | contig 33391 bp, 38 predicted proteins | sample RifGroB1_FD_183993 | JGI IMG/M metagenome (GOLD analysis project Ga0209518, IMG submission 183993) | Groundwater microbial communities from Rifle, Colorado, USA - Groundwater B1 (SPAdes) (version 2) | ecosystem: Environmental > Aquatic > Deep subsurface > Groundwater | place: Rifle, Colorado...
CGCCACTATTTTTCTGGGGCAAAGGAGGCGGGGCGACGGACTCGCCCGCGCGGAGGAGGGGTCTGGGGAGGAATCCGCGCGGGCTTCGGCTTTCTTTTTTGAAAAAATCGGTGGCTATGAATTTCATAAATTTATACATGATGGATTATAGTATAACATTGTCTAGCAATACACCAAAGTGCTAAAATGTGAATAACTCAACTATGGACAAAATTTCGGCACAATTAGGACAGAATATGAAGCGCATTAGAGCTAAAAAGAAAATGTCGCAAGGTGATATTGCTAGGGCTTTAGAAGTTGATAGAGGATATATCAGCAATATTGAGAATGGCAAGAAAAATCCTACTATTGCGACAATTCAGAAATTGGCTAATGCGCTTGGTGTGTCGGCTGATGAATTATTGAAATAAAAATATGTCTATAAAAATCACTTATTTTGTACACGGCACAACAACGGACAACGAGAAAGAAATTTCGTCGGGTTGGTTTGATGTTGGGCTTTCGGAATTGGGCATAAAACAATCGATTGACCTGAAAGACCAAATCAAGGGAAAGAAATTTGATGTCGTGTTTTGCTCCGATCTAAAGAGAGCAGTTGATTCTGTAAAACTGACATTTGAGGGCATTGTACCAATCATTTCCGACGCGAGATTGCGAGAATGCAACTATGGCAAATACAACGCACAGCCATCGAGTATTGTTGAACCAATGCAAGAAAAAGCAATAACTGAGAGATTCCCCGACGGTGAAAGCTACGAGGATGTAAAAGCGAGAATAAACGATTTTCTCAATTTTTTAAAACAGAACTACGACGAAAAGAGCATCGCCATAGTTGCGCACAAAGCTCCGCAACTTGCGCTAGATGTTTTGCTCAAAGGCAAAACATGGGAAGAAGCGTTTGCGGAAGATTGGCGAAAAATTAAGGCGTGGAAGCCGGGCTGGGAATACGAATCAAAATAGCTATGAAATTTATCTGTTGGAACATCGCGGGCGGTCATATGTTTAGAGAATCCTTAGAGGATGCAATTTCTTATGACGAAGAAAATCTTGATTATTTTATTGAAAGATTGCGAGATGAAAACGCAGATGTGATTGTGCTTCAAGAAGCACACACTCCGCTCAAAAAAGGAGAAGCTACTCAATCGGAAATTATTGCTAAGCGTCTTGGGTATTCTTTTACCGTAAATCATTTATACGGTCGTTCTCATATAAAAAGTGGCCAGCAATTATCTTTGGCCACGCTTAGTAAATTTCCGATTGTCCATTCAGATTTTCACAAAATTCCAAATCCTGGACTCTCAATTGTACGACCTAATGGAGATAAGTGGGTATCATTTGATGTTGGTTTTTTAGTTTGCGAGATTGATTACAATGGAATTTCAATCAATATCGCAAACGGACATATGGTGCCGTTCCATTATTTCAAACGAGATTTTGCTGAACCGGATTTTAAAAATGTTAGAAGTGCCATTGGCGAGCTTTGTATTTCTCTTTCCGGGCGACCAACATTGATAGGCGCAGATTTTAATTACAACAATGTTGTCGCTCTACTTCCCGATATTTATAAAAATGATTTATATAGGGAAGCGTTTGTCGGTATTGAAACCATACCCGGAAGAGGACAACAAGACCACATGCTATTTTCTCGCCAATGGCACCTTATAAATTCAGAAGTCAAAAAAGTGGAGGCCGACCATTTTCTTTGCTTGATGGAAGTCGGACTGAATTCATAGCCGCCGATTTTTTCAAAAAAGAAAGCCGAAGCCCGCGCGGCGCATCATTTCAGATTTCTCTTTTTGGATTTGTGTATCAGATTTGGCAAAATAATTTCAAAAGTATGCCCCGTAGGGAACTTGTTCTCCTTCGGGGTTTGCGAAGGTTTTAATTCGGGAGCCAAATTGTATGTTGCAACCGTGTTGCAAAAAGATGGTAAAATTATGGTATGAGCAAAGTGGACAAATTGTTTGATGAGTTGAAGAAAACTGAATCTTCTGGGGAACGAGATTCTGTTTTATACCTTTTGAAGGCTAGAATCGCTTCCGGTTTAGAGAACCAGGAGGATGGCTCTGAGGATCTGAAAAAGACCGGCGAAGAAGCCTGGATTGAAGCATACGGCAACATGAATCGGATGGTTGAAGAAGATCCTGATAAGGCGCTGCGCCTGGGGTTAATATTGGCCCAGCTTCCTGAAAATCAGGATCAAAAACTTGAAGGTGTCTATAAATGGACACGAGGGGACGGCCTCGTTTTACTTGCCAAAGAAGGATTAAGAAAACATTTAACAAACTATTTTGAAACTGACCCTGAAGGCGGTAGCCTTGTTGAAACGATGAGGCGGTACTTGAGATTTGACCTTAGAGGAATTGAGAAAAGTGAAATATTTCTTGAACCACGATGTTTTTTAGCGGTGGTAACCATGTATTTAGGAACGAAGTTGGAAGGTATCAATAATGAACAAGCACAATCGTTGTCCCAATTGGTAAAAGAAAGATTAAAAGATGACAAAATTGCAGAAGTAGTTAGACACTATTCTGGGAGCAAAGATACAACTTGGCTTGTTACAGAACTAGAGCCGTTTCTACCCGAAAAGGAGTGATGCGATAAGCTTAGCTAAAACAGGTTCTAACAATCTCTGCCCAGTGGAGCCAAATAGGACAAAAGCGCAATATTATGCACTGGTTTTGTCAAAAACGAAGCCAATTGATATAATGAGTTTATATATAAAGTTGAGAAATAAAACTATGCCAATAAAAAGATCTCTATTGGAAAAGAAATGGTATTACCGGGTCGCAAAAGTGTTTTTTCAGGTACTTCCATTACCGACAGTGGTAATTGTTTTTTTGAAAAGCGGAATAACTATTCCAGAAATATCGCAGAAAAATATTCCGACGATATTGCAAGCGAATATCAATAATATTGTTTATGCGGTTATAGGATTAGTGGTATATTATCTGATTTTAAAGATGATTTGGGGCTCTTTTCTTTATATCGCATTCGGCGGCTTGGAAGATGACACAATGAAAAAAGACGGAGTCACGATAGATCAACCGAAGGGCCAGATTAGTCAATCGGCGGCTCCATCGGGCCACGGAGCTATTCCGGACAAGGACAAAAAAGAAATAGGATTCTATGTATTTATTCTTATTATGATCGGACTTGTCTATTGGATATATAGCTACCAATCTCCTACACCGAAGCCAAACTATAACAATACATGCATCCCGACTGGATGCGGTGATCTGTGGCGCTGTGATGGAAGTTATTATGATGCCAATGGAGTACGGCGCAGCCTTCACGCATGTTTGCCCCGGAAAGCAGGAGAGACCTATCCAAGCTGGTCGGGTACATGTAGGCAGTGCCCATGATTTGCGTTGCTGTACGGGTTCTAGCACGTCTATACAGGTCGTTTCGTACTCGTCAGAAGGTTTCCGAAACTGTCCCGCCGCCGGAGCCAGTGGGTTGCTTCGTGGGTAACTACTTTTCGTCTAACTTGTGTTTTAATTACAACGTTGTAGTATTTGTAATATAAATTTATGTTAAGAACTTCAAAGAAGTTAATACTGATCGTGGCGGTTGTGGTTGTCGCGGTTATTTTTATTTTTGTTTTCAATGGGTCTAGGCAAGCAAACGGGAAAGACATAGTTGTTGAAGTATCTACTGACAAATCATCGTATACTGCGGGAGAGAAAGTAAATATTAAACTTAATTTAATAAATTCAGGTTCGGCCGGAGCATGTTTAAGTGAAAGCTCAATAGGTAATATAAGCTTCGTTTCCTTAACAAGAGACGGGACGGTGGTTGAAACTCGTTCGGCTCCGTCTTATTTTCTTACATCTTTTTCACAAATATTGAAAAGCCGTCTAATTACCGTTGCGCCGGGCAGTGTTATGAAGCTTAGTCTTATGAGTGGGTTTGACCCGGGTCTAGACGCAGAAGCCTTAAGTACAACAATGCCGGAAGACACTTCTGGCATAGCCACATTTTATAATATAGAAAAGCCAGGGCAATATGAGCTGTGGCTTGTTTATGAATACACGGGTGAGCCGTCCGATGATTGCACAGATACTATTAAGGGTCCAACTAATGTGGCAAAAGTAACATTCACGGTAAAGTAAAACAATGCATACAAAATCCGTAAACATAAAAATATATAAGATTGCGCCACTCGTTTGGACGATTGCCTTTTTTCTTTTGTTCAGCGGGCAAGCAGGGGCAAGTATCGTTGTGGACGGCAGCAGAGAGTTCAGAGACGGCGTAAATGAATGCCTGAATACATACAGGAACGCTCCGGGCATTGTTGGAGATGTTATTAGGGAGCTTGAGAAATCGGACAATGAACATCGAATAATAAACAGCACCGATTGGACCAATACAGTTAACGACGGAACAAAAGCGTTTAATGGTACCGGCACAGGCACTGTTACTCGTGTAGATAAGGCCGAGCTTGAGGTGTATAAAAGATCTTTCCCGGAGTTAGTGAACAAAGATTTTTGTACGGCGATTTTACATGAACTTTGGCATGCGGTTGATGCGGACAGAGGTGAATGGAGCTTGGATAAACTTGGCGGGATTAAGCGCAATGAGATAGAGGCAACAGTTTTCCAGAACTTTGTACACGCAATCAGAGGCGTAGATCCGCGCACATCATACGGAAGAGTTGATATTTCACAATTTGTGCTAGTTGGTGACGATGGAGAAAAAAACAGTGTGACGACACTAGCACCAACCACGATTCCCACTCCGACGCCAACAGCTAAAACAGAAACGAGCGTAAGCACAAGCTTTAAGCATGTAGCCCCCGGAAGCTATAGTGAAATATATGTCATTGTGACAACCGGTTCAGGTGCGAATATTAAAATAACTTTGTCGGGCCCCGGGGTAGACAGCACGCCTACGCAAACGAGTGCTTCCGACGGGAAAGGTATTGCGAAATTTACCTGGAAAATAGTATCTTTCGGAAACTACAACGTAAGCGGGATAGTTAATGGTGAGAGTTTTAGCTCTAGAGTAAATGTACAGTAGATAAAGATATAATTGTAACTGAAATAAAACACGAACAGCACGACCGGTGTTTTGCAAAAATGCAATAAAAAGATTAGCGTTTAGTGATTTTTTGTATTATGAATACAGAAGCATCCACTCGTATCACGATGATTTTTATCATTGTTAGCATGATTTCTTTGGGTATTGGTGGATATACCTTGGTACAAAAACTAAATATTACCCCTGTTGGTATACAAATTCCGAAACCAACTCCCACTTCGATACAAACTCCGACACCGATACAAACGACACCGTCTATTCCAGACATACCCCCTACAAGCGCATCTGCGATTACTTCACCGCCACCCAGCATGGATGGCATTAATACCCATACGGAATTATACGGTACGGGTGCTGATCCTGGCATAATTACACTTGGCCCAAAGGTTGGTGGCCATCTAGGCTGGGAACCTTACCAGAATAAGCCCGGCATGAGCTTCGAAGCTTATAAAGGCGGCTCGCCGGTACTCGCACCTTTCGATATGGTGCTAGTTGGCTTTCGAGATACCAGTACTCAGATTGTGTCTGGAGGAATATCTGCCCACTCTGATGATGTGAAATTATTCTTCGAGTCTGCAAGCTCTGATTGGCCGGGAGTGTATTTGACTATATATCATTTATTAACCTCACCTCTATTGACCAGACACACTCAAAAGGTAAGTAACGATCTCATGGCACCACCAGCCCAGGGGTTCCAACTATTCTGGGATGCGAACTATACGGTTTCACCCACGGGTAATACAGCTTCATATGGTGCCTTAATCGGATACAAGGTAAAACGTGGGGAATTAATCGGATTTGCTGGCACCGTACCGGCACCGAACAACGTTGGTACTCATTCATTTGCTGACTTCTACTTCAATGTACCGGATGCATCAGTAAATCCGAATATTCAAAAGGGTGACATACATCTTCACCTTGTTCAACCTGGCTCGTTCTTTTACTGGAAATGTTATAGTCCTAATGAAAGTTTTCCTAGTGGCGTTCTTGCTTATCCATTCGAATGTGACGGGTATCGACTTTCTGCCGAACAGCGCGACGTGAATTTTAAGTATAGATAATTTCAATTTTACTCAACCAGGTTCAAATGTCGTTTGCCGCAGGTGGTCACGTTACTCAGAAAATTCCCGAAACTGTCCCGTCGCCGGAACCACAATTATCTAGATTATAATCTTGTTATATGAAAATTGCGCTTGTATGCGGTGGTCCATCATCTGAACACGAGGTGTCCCTTAAAAGTACGGAAGCCATTTTAAAGAATATTGATAAAAGCAAATACGAGATATTTATTTTCTATATTGATAAAGATTTACGGAGTTGTTTCTTTCTACCTAAAAAAGAAAGATTGGATATCCCCACGGATAAAGGGCTATACGTACCGTTACTACAAGGTATTAAGGAGGGTTTAAAACAATGTGATTTAGCTGTGCTCATGGGTATCCACGGGGAGTTTGCCGAGGACGGAAGATTGCAGAGTTTATTAGACTTTCATCAGGTTCCCTATACCGGTTCCGGCGCGGATTCAAGCGCGTTAGCTATGGATAAATTTGTTTCTACGAACCTTATAGAACATATTTTGCACTTAAAAATCCCGAGGACCTTTCTCATAGACGTAACAAACAACGTCGAATTACCAAGAATCGAATATCCGATAGTCGTAAAACCAAATAGTGCCGGTTCGAGTGTCGGGGTATACATAGTCAATTCTCCAAACGAACTTGACGGGATTTTAGCTGGGGCGAAATTGGAATCAAAATTCCGATATTGGCTCGTGCAAGATTATATTCAGGACGCCATAGAGATAAGTTGTGGTTGTTTGCAAGATAAAAAGACAAGGAGTTTTACCAGTCTCCCACCAATAGAAATTATCCCGCAAACCTCTAGATTTTTTGACTATTCGGCAAAATACCAACTCGGGGGCTCACGGGAAATCGTCCCGCCCAAGAATATACCAGGGCACATATCTGAAACCATATCGAATCTTGCCTGTGACATTCATGAATTGTTACGTTGCAGAACGTATTCTCGCTCCGACTTTTTAGTGAAAGACGGTGAAATCTATTACCTTGAGACGAATACCTTGCCTGGCATGACTCAAGCGTCGTTGTTGCCACAGGAAGCGGGTGCTGTCGGCATTTCTTTTAGACAACTTATAGATTTTGTTATAGAAAAAAGTAAGCCATAGGGTATATAACTTGTCCGGAACGCATCAAAGCATACGATTATGGTTACGCAGTGTTTTGCACGAATAAACCGAAAAAATAATTTTTCCACGTTAAGCTCTGAAGGTTGGGATAAAAAGGAGTACTTTCTTTTTGCACAGATGGGAGGTAAAATAAAGATAAGTTTTTAATTAACAAAAAATATGCAAAAAAACAACAAAAACAGACTATTAACAGTTTTTTTAGTGCTGGTTATTGCCGCCTGTGTTCAGATCGTTTTTGCCAAGATAACTAATTCCGGACAGCCTAAGTTCGATTGCACTCCTAATCCGGTCACGGTCAACTCCGAGGTGACCTGTACAGCCAGTGGGATCGGAAATAAAAACCGACCGATAAATATTTTCTGGTATGATCCTTCGGGTATCCAGCAGAACGAATCCTATCTGTGCAACCCGATCGGTGCTTGTGTGAGCGTGTATACGCCGACGAGTGCGGGTGTCTGGAAAATTGAGTTATTGAAAACAAAGACCAATACAATAGAAGCCGTAGTAATGCTCACCGTAAATGGAATATAACAAAGGTATTGCATCAATTTCGATAATCTTAATAATTGTCGGGGTTTTTGTTTTGGGAGCGGGAACATATTTTTTCCTGGCAAACAGGACACAAGGACCAGTTGCCTGTACTTTAGAGGTAAAGCTTTGTCCCGACGGGTCCACGGTTGGCAGAACCGGTCCTAGTTGCGAGTTTGCGCCATGCCCGGTAATAAAAACAATCTTTGATCCCGGTAACGCGACATATGAAATCGCAGGTAAAAAGTTTACCCTTGTAAATGGTATTTCCGAAACGGAATCCGCCCCGGGATCTGTTTCAAAAATTGTGACGCGCTACTTCGGCAATGAAGCGGGGGGAGATCTCACCGGCGACGGAAAGCCAGACATTGCCTTTCTTATCACGCAAGATAACGGGGGTAGCGGTATTTTTTACTACGCCGTGGTAGCGATTCAAACCCCGGATGGATACAGGCTGACTAATACCTTATTCATCGGCGACAGGATCGCCCCTCAATCAACAAATATAAACAGAGATTCTTTGGAGCTCTATGTGAACTACGCAGAAAGAAAGCCGGGTGAACCGATGAGCGCTAAACCTTCCGTAGGCGTAACGAAAATCTTCAAAATTACGCCGGAAGGGACACTGAATGGTTTAATGCAGTAGAAGATGGGCGTTTTGGGCAAGGGCTTCGCGTTCTTAAAGAAGAAAGTGAGTTTAGAGTTTTAAGACTTGAATCTTTACATGAATTTATCGCAATTGAGAACGATACTTGAAAAAGAACCTGGGTATCGTTTAGGGCAGGTAAAAAAAGCACTTTTTCAGGATTTGATTCATAGTTGGGAAGAAGCCGTTGCGTTGCCGTTGAATCTCAGGGACGAATTGAACAAGGGGTGTCCGATTGATCCGTTGGGCAAGACTTTTGTTTCCAAAGAAGGAGATACTATAAAGGCACTGATAACCCTGGAAGACGGCTTGAAGATTGAAACAGTTTTAATGCGTCATCAAGACAAGCGAAACACTGTTTGCGTTTCTTCCCAGGTTGGCTGTCCTTTAGGCTGCTCTTTTTGCGCTACAGGAAAGATAGGATTTGAAAGGAACCTCGAGGCAGGGGAGATTGTCGGGCAGGTTTTGTTCTTCGCCCGTTTCTTAAAAAAAATCAAAGGGAAAGTTACCAATGTTGTCTTCATGGGTATGGGGGAACCATTTTTGAATTATGAAAACGTAATAAAAGCGATAATAATTTTGAACGATAAAGAGGGTTTTGGATTAGGGTCAAGGCATTTTTCGATTTCCACGGTTGGGATTCTTGATGGCATTGAAAAGCTGGCAAAAGAAAAATTACAGATCAATTTAGCCATTTCCCTCCATGCACCCGATGACGAGCTTCGTTCGCAATTGATACCGATCAATAAGGAATACTCCCTTAAAGAGATTTTAGATATAGTTGATGGCTATATTGAAAAGACTCGACGGCGAGTTATGTTTGAATATATCATGATACGGGGTGTGAATGACTCAGAAGAACACGCCAGAACATTGGCCGAATTAATGAGAAAACCGCTTTACTTCGTCAATTTGATCTCCTGCAACCCAATTGGAATTTTTAAGCCTTCCCTCGCACCCAGAATGGAACGGTTTAAAGAAATTTTAGAAGGAAATGGTGTTGTGGTGACGCAAAGATATCGCCTGGGCCAGGACATAGAAGGCGCCTGCGGCCAGCTGGCGGTAAAAAATAGTTCTACGTCTATCCATGGATAACAAAAATCCCCCAAAACGCAGTGAGTTGAAACCCGGAATGGCGGTTTGGGTTATCGAAAAAGAACATTACGGCACCGGTAATTACAAACAAGGGATTGTTGAGCGCATTCTTTCACCTGGCGAAACACATTCCCGTGGCATTAAGGTACGGCTTGAAGACGGCTCTATTGGCCGTGTCCAGTGGATTATCGAAGACTAAGGCTTTGTGTGGTATCATACGTTTATGGAAAAAACACTACAAGGCAAGGCGAACATCCAGATGGAACCACCAGTTTAACAACCGGAATCGATGTAGCGTATTACAATAAAGACGGTATTCCTTATAACGGAACATCGTCCGCGATATATCTTGGTGAAGCTTGGGTAATCATTTAATGATGCCATTATAATTACCGATTTAACTAAATACAAACATATATGGGAGGTTTCAGAAAAGGCGGCGGAGGTGGAAGAAGTTTCGGTAGCCACGGAGGCGGATATAACCGCGGAGGCAGTGGAGGGGGATATGGTGGAGGAAGAAGCCGCGGTCCTGTTGTCATGTTCCAAGCGGTGTGCGCCGAATGCGGAAAAAAATGTGAAGTACCGTTTAAGCCAACCGAGGGGAGGCCGGTGTATTGCAACGCCTGCTTCGGAGGGAAAAAAGAATCCGAAAGCACGAGAAGCGGAAACGGATTTCCGCAGAAAAGTTATGACACCTATAGTGCTCCTGCCGCACCGGATTCAAGAATCGGTTTTGTCAAAAGAAACGATGACGAATTGAAAAAACAACTGGAGCTTTTAAATCTGAAAATGGATCGTTTGATCCAGGTAGTAGAATCAATGGCAAACGCCAAATCATTGGTTGTAAAAGAAAAGGTAAAAAAAGTCGCAAAAACAAGCCTGATCGCCAAAACAAAGAAGTCAGCCAAAAAGAAATCTTCGAAATAAAAAGATAAAAACAGCAGGAAAAGAATTCTAAAACCGCCCGAAGGCGGTTTTAGAATTGAATGCACGCAACAGTTATGCTGCGAGCTTTACATTGATGGCTCGTGGTCCCTTTTCTGCCTGTTCGACATCGAAGGTGACCTTATCTCCTGCTTTGAGGGTTTCGAAAGCACCTGCTTCGCATGCTTCCTGGTGAAAGAACACGTCTTTCTCCTGTCCCTCAACGGCGATAAACCCAAAGGGTTTGCCTGCCACAATCGTTTTGATTGTTCCGTCCATAAGGTATGACTAGTGATTATAATATAAATTGTTTGTAGGTGAAGAAATCGACTGTTTCAACTTACAACCTATTATATGCAAACAGTATAGCGCATAAAACCCGAAAAGTCAAAATACGAGTAGTTACTGGAATTTTTAGATGAGTTTTGTTATACCCCCGCACTTGTAATTCGTGTGTGCAGTGTATTATGTATGATTGTTTTAGGAAATATACATTAGGTCATTCTCCTTGAATTATAACAAGTGAGGGGGTATAGTATAATTCCGGTTCAGATTATGAGCGCGCTAACGCGCTTTTTCTATCAGTTTTATGGAAATACGAAACATTGCGATTATTGCCCACGTAGACCACGGCAAAACCACCTTGACCGATGCCATTATGCGTCAGACAGGTATGGTCAGCGACGACTCATTGGTCACCATGGATTCGAACGCCTTGGAAAAAGAGCGGGGGATTACCATTTACTCGAAAAACACCTCGGTTTTTTATAAAAATACGAAAATCAATATCGTGGATACCCCGGGTCACGCCGACTTCGGCTCGGAAGTCGAACGGGTGTTGCGCGCCATCGACAGTGTTTTGTTGGTGGTGGATGCCCAGGAAGGCCCTATGCCGCAGACGAAATTCGTGCTCAAAAAATCACTGGAACTGGGATTATGTCCCATTGTGGTTATCAATAAAATCGACAAATCGGCAGCCGATCCGGATTGGGCGCGGGATCAGGTCTATGAATTATTTTTTGATCTCGGTGCGAACAATAAGCAGTTGGACTTTACCACGGTCTATGCCATCGGCAAAACAGGCGTCGCCAAAAAAGATTTATCCGACGACATGAACGATTTATCGCCGCTTTTGGATACGATTTTGGAAAAAGTTCCGCCTGCAAATGCCGACAACGAAGCGCCATTTCGTTTTCAGACATTCAATTTGGGATACGATAATTTTTTGGGAAGACTTGCTATTGGCAGGGTCTACGAAGGATCGACGAAATCGAGCGAACAATTGATACTCAAAAAAACCGATGGATCTGTCGAAACAAGCCGGGTCACCAAGATTTTCACATTTCATGGCCTGGAGCGTAAAGAAGTTTCCGAAGTATCTGCAGGAGACATTGTGATGATAGCGGGCTTTCCGCATATAGATATCGGCGAAACATTATGTAAAACACCGGAACAAGAAGCTTTACCGGCGATTATGGTTGATGAACCGACTATTTCCCTGAATTTTATGGTAAATAGTTCACCGTTTTCCGGGAAAGAAGGAAAGCTGGTTACGAACAAACAGCTTAATGAGCGGTTGCGCAAGGAACTTGAAATCAATGTCGGATTGCGGATCGATTTTTTACCCGACGCTTATAAAGTATACGGCCGCGGTGAACTGCACGTTTCTATATTACTGGAAAATATGCGCCGGGAAGGATATGAAATCCAGGTCTCCCAACCCAAAGTCATTCTCAAAGAACGCGATGGCATAACGCTTGAGCCTTTTGAAGAAGTAACCATTGATGTGCCCGAAAGTTTGGCAGGCGTAGTTTTGGAAAAAATGGGAAAACGTAAAGGAGTGATGTCCGACATGAAAAACATGGGAAGTCATAGCCGGATGGTATTCGACCTCCCGACCCGCGGACTTTTGGGATACCGGGGAGAGTTTATTATTGACACGAAAGGGGAAGGAATTATTTGTTCCCGGGTAACTGGATATCACAAACACGTCGGAGAAATCAAAAAAACAGAGTTGGGGTCAATGGTCTCCATGATTACGGGAAAGTCGTCCGGATTCTCTTTATGGAATCTTCAGGAGCGCGGGGTTTTATACATCAATCCTGCGGTTGAAGTGTATGAAGGCATGGTTATCGGCAACGTCTCAAAGGGTGTCGACATGATGGTCAACCCGATCAAAGGTAAAGCGCTTTCGAATTTTCGCTCCGCGCGTAATGACGACGAAATCCAGCTCGCGCCACCATTGGTTTTGACGATCGAACGCGGTCTCGAGATCATGTCGGACGACGAATATCTCGAGATTACCCCCAAGAGCGTACGTTTACGGAAGAAATATCTCACCGAAGTTGACCGGAAACGGGCCGAGCGTGCCGGATAGCCTGTTTTTTGATTCCGTTTAAGATGTTAAAATATAATAAGACACGGAGAATCCGTGAAAATTATTAAAATTACAGGAAATCAAAATGCCGATTAAGCAGGTTCCGCTGTCGGTTCTGAAACGACGTCTTTTAAAAGGAAAATATGGCGGAATAGTATCGTCAAAATTCAATGACGATTGTAAGCGTATCCAAAAAGGAGAACCGATAGAATATATTGTTGGCTCCGAAAAATTCTGCGGGTATCCCATAGGTCTGTCATATCGACCCTTTATCCCATCGCCCCATACGGAATGGTGGGTAAAGCGTGCGGCAAAACGAATCGCCAAGGAAACCGTTCCATTATGCGTACTTGATATATTTTCCGGATCGGGATGCATCGGCATCGCGTTATTGAAAACATATCCCAAGCAGATTGCGCATCTTGATTTTGCGGAGAAATACAAAGATTTCTGCAATCAAATTGGATTGAATTGCAGAAAAAATAAGATTTCGTCCTCAAAATATACGATTATTCAATCCAATATATTCAAAAAGGTCGTTAAAACCTATGATTATATATTCGCGGTTCCGCCGTATGTGTCAAAAATAAACATCCGTTTCGTATCAAAATCCGCCCTTACCTATCAACCAAAAGCCGCTTTACTGGGCGGCAGTGACGGACTTTTTTACATACGGGTATTCCTTAAACAGGCCGGAAAATATCTTACAAAAAAGGGGATTATATTTATGGAATACGAACCCCGGCAACGATCCGCAGTAGATATCCTTATAAAAAGATTCGGGTACACGAAACATATATTCCATAAGGATATGTTCGGTATGTACGGTTGGGTAGAGATTCATCTATAGTAATAAAGAGATGAATTGGTTATAATTTTAATTATGAAAAAAGTTATTTTATTGGGACTGGTTCTCGTATTATTGGTTGCAGCAGGAACTCTGATGTATCGTAAGCAGGCGGTTGCGCCTCTGGAAACTTTGGACGGGCAATGTACTGCCGCGGGCGGTACTATCAAAGAGTCTTTATGTTGCAAAGGGGTGGATAGCGGACCCCAAACCAAATTCCCGAATCTATGCGCTATTGGCGCGTGCGGCTGCGCTCCGGAATATTCAAAGCCGACAAAAATCTGTGATTGTGGCGAGGGAAAGTGTTTTGATGGTTCAACGTGCACCGACCTGGGACGTTGAACTGTTTACCGTATTTCATGCTAAAAACGCAGAATATTGCTTATTCTGCGCTTTTGTGTTATAAAATGAAGTATTAGAGCTCTTTATAATTTGAATGATTACGGATTCGCGCGCTCCTTTGTGGGGATTTTTTGTCTCTGCAAAAAAGCGCGCGAAATGTAAGTAACGCGCATAGTTCATTCAGGAAATCGGCTAAAGGAGGTCGATTACAATGAACGCAACGTTTAAGATCTGTTCGTTGCTCGTAATCGCCAGCATGCTGCTGGCGGCCTGCGGTATACCCGCTGAGGCCGGGTTGCCGCCGGAATTTACAGTGGCGGTAACCGCCACCACCGTCGCGATTTCTATCCCCATGATGAACGCCATGACCGCGGAAATGGTTCTGGCAACTTATGGACCATGGGTCGGCACCATCGATGGCATTGCCATCGCCGACGAGGCAACAGGGATCGGCATACTCGACGATCCCATAGCCGCTACTCTGACAATCATCTTTCTTGCCCAGTTGACCTGCTCGGCGATTCCCGAGTGCCGGGAAGCCGAGGCACGACTCATCATCACCAGTATTGATGAGCTGACACTGCTTATGCAGCGCTGGTTCCCTGGCAAAGATGTGGTCATCAGTTATGGCGGCAGTACAGTCTTAACCTGGGAACTCGCCCTCGGAATGTCAGTCCACGAGGAAAGCGAGGAGCTTAACCGGAAAGCCCTTGAAGCGGCAACGGCAGGCGTGCTCGCGGCTGGATTCAGTGGTCCGTCGGGATGCTATTTCAGGTTGAAGGCCAGCCTTAAGGCCATCCAACAGGGGATTATCTACGGGATCGTTGGTATCGAGTGTAATAACCAACTTTCTGTAATAATCGTAGGTATCCCTGTGGCCACCATCGCGGAAATCGGCTATGAGGCCTGGGCGGTCAACGGCGGGACGTACTGGTACGACCCAGCCGCCATCCTGTTCCGGACAAGCTACATCAGCTCATCGGTCAAAACCCTGACCACCCCCGACCCGGCAACCTTTCTGACGGTTGATGCCGGCTGGGCGCAGGCGCTCAATGGCCGATGGAGCCCATACGTGGACGTGTTGACCATTCCTTTACCCGGCGGACCATCATCTTGGATGCCGGGACGCCATCGTTGGGATGGCGGCGTGACCCCGTAATCATTCTAAACAAGACCCGCACCTGGAAAATGCGGGTCTTCCTATTGCATCAACTGATTTTATATGCTATAATAATTAACTAAGCCTGGATGCTGGAACGGCAGACAGACCAGATTGAGATTCTGGTGCCCCTAAAGGCGTGGGGGTTCAAATCCCCCTCCAGGTATATGCCCCGAACCATGTTATCATGCGGTTCGGGGCGATTTCTTTTTATTTATGTTAAAATAAATAAAAGATAAACTATTTATTTATGATTCTTCAAAATAAAATCGTTCTTATCACCGGCGCTTCGGGTGGTATCGGTATGGCCTTGGCGCGTGAATTCGGCAAACACAAAGCAAAACTTATTTTGCACTACGCCAATACCAAAATTAATATAGATACGCTTCAAGAAGAACTGGCTAAACAAAATATAGAGTCATTCTCGGTGCAAGCTGATTTTAAGTCAACCGACAGTATCAAATCAATGTTTGATACTATTAAAGGAAAATACGGCCAACTTGATGTTCTGGTGAACAATGCCGGAATTTTTAAAACGCATGAAAACTCTTTTGATACTTCCCAATGGAACGACGAGTTGAGGGTTAATCTGTTCGCGGCGGTGGAATGCGCGGATTATGCAATGTCTTTAATGACAAATGGAGGAGTGATTATTAATATTTCTTCGGTTTCGGGAGTAGAGCGATTTGGTGAAATGTTTTCCGCATTGCCTTATGCCGTTTCCAAAGCGGGTATGAACCGGTTTTCCGAAATACTTGCAATAGAATTAGCGCCAAAAGTCCGCGTGGTTTCCATTAGCCCAGGTTATGTTTTAACACCCCAATGGAACAGCACGTCGGATGAGGATAAAAAATCATCGACCAACGAAGTTCCAATCAAACGTTTTATCACCCCGGAAGAGGTTGCCGAGTTTACGGTTGCGATCGCACAAAATGACGCCATCACCGGTCAGAACCTTTTGATCGACGGTGGGCTTACTATCAGAAAATTTTGACAAACCATCAACATAACAATGAATATTCCAAAGAAACCAGAAGCATTTGACGACTTCTTGGATAGAATGAAAATTTTGATAGACCTATTGTCTGACGCAGACTTTAGGATCAAGTTTCCTGAGTTCGTGGAGAAGCATCGGGTGACGATTGAACAGGCGCAAAATCTGTGTGGTATCATCGCCTCAGAACAAATGGATATAACCGACACATTACAAGGGCAAATACAAAATCAAATTCGAAAATTGGAAGATATGAAACAAGATATTCCACCGGACTATCACGCAGATGTAGACGCGGTTATAAGCAGACTAAAAGCATTCCTTAATAATTAGAAATTGGCCGTCAACTCCTTTAAGGTAGTGATGTTTTCCTTGTCCGGGCCATTCCCATCAATACCGGGGACTTCCGTGATAAACGGATAGTTTCTGGTGTCGGGATGATTAAGCAGCGTTTCGAAAACCTTTAACCCCAGAGAGCCTTTTCCGATATTCTCGTGGCGGTCGCGCAACGATCCGAATTCGTCTTTGCTGTCGTTGACATGCCAGAGTTCAAGCCGCTCCATGCCGATTTCCTTGTCAAAAAATTTCAGAAACCTGTCAAGGGATTGTTTGTTTGAAATATCGTAGCCCGCCGCGTGCAAATGACAGGTATCCAGGCACACTTTAAGGCGTTTATCTTTGACGAGCTTGATAATGTATCCGATTTCTTCCATTGTTTTTCCGATTTTGCGGTTTCCCGCGTTTTCGATAATAAATAAGATGTCTTTGCTCATACGTTCCAAGGCGTAACAAATATTGGCTTTGAGTTTAAGATAGTTCGGATTTTCGTTTTTAAACGATCCAGTATGGACAATGGATCCCTGAATGCCGAACATGTCGGCAATAAGCAGTTCCTTAACGAGCTGTTTTTTAGACATGAACCCGATTTGCAAAGGATCTGCCAGGTTGACCAGATATGAGGCGTGAAAGTATACCGACGAAATACCGGATTCTTTTTGTTTGGTTTTAAATGTTTCAATGTAATCCTTTTCGAATTTTGGGTATTCCAACTTCCATCCTCGCGGAGACGCGGAAAACATCTGAAGGCAATTGCCCCCTATGGCATGAAGCTTTTCGATTGCCCCGATGTATCCGTTTTCGATTGAGACATGCGCGCCTATAAACATATTTTCATTATACTCTTATGTAAGTATTTTTGACACAAGACGTCATATATGGTATGGGTACATAAGACCGATATGAATCATTTTTATTGCCAAATGAATACCGCATGGGTAAACCCCCGCACCTATTTTACAGGTGAAGGGGTAAAGCCGTTTAATGGCCGGATTTTCCATTCCTTGAATCTGGGAAATGCAGACGGCTTGTGCAGCCAAGGCAATGAAAGTGAAGAAACCCGATAAAAATAGTTTTATATAATCACTTTATACCCGCCTTGGCTAGACAAGCCAAGGCGGGTTTTGTATCACCAATACCTTCTTCGCTTGTCGGATCGTTTCCAATTCATTCTTTCAAAAGGAGAAAACCATGAACACACAACTGAATAGAAAACAATGGGGGATTGTGTGGATATTTTGGACAGTAGGGGGTCTACGCGAATTCGGTATGTCGTTTTTCGCCACCACCTACGTTCTGTTCTTGCTCTCGCGCGGTCTCAACCTGTTCGAAGCAAACCTGGTCAATACCGTATTCTTCGTTACCCTGTTTTTGTTCGAAATTCCCACTGGGGTGATTGCCGACGTGTACGGCAGGCGCATATCAGTAATTATCGCCTACGTCATCAAGGCAATCGGAATGGGACTTTATTTCATCAGCCATTCGTTCTGGGCGTGCGCCCTGGCAGAAGGAATCTCGGCGATCGGGATGACGTTTGCCACAGGGGCATTTGATGCCTGGCTGGTGGATGAGCTCAAAACCCATGGCTACAGGGAGAATACCCGGTGGATATTTTCCCGTGGTCAACAGATCGGAAAGCTTGCGGGTCTGGTTGCCGCCCTTGCAGGGTCATGGCTCGGGAGCATTGACCTGGCGATCCCTTGGATCGCGGCAAGCGCAAGCTTGTCTGTCGGGGCATTGGTGGCCATCTGCGCCATGCGCGAGGATTCGTTCCAAAAAAGAACGTACTCATGGAACGCGGGCTGGAGCGAAATGGGAAAAACTTTCCGGGCAGGATTAACATACGTGCGTCAGAGTTCAACCATGCGGTTCCTCATTGTCATGGGGTTGGTGCAGTCATTCAGCGTGATGGCTGCCAACATGCAGTGGGCTCCATGGTTCTCTGGTCTCCTGGGTGAAACCAAAACTTTGGGATTCGTCTGGTGGGGGATTACCATCGCGATCGTGCTGGGATCGGAACTTGCAACCAAAGCAGTGAAGCTCGTTCAATCGGAAAAATGGGCTCTCATTGCGACGAACATTGCTATAGGTATCGGCATCGCGTTTGCGACACTGTTCGGAAACTTCGCGGTCGGTATCAGTGTATTCCTGTTTCACGAACTGAGCCGGGGCATGTACCGTCCGCTGAAGGATGCTTATCTTAATGCCAACATACCATCGGAACAACGTGCCACCCTGATCTCCTTTGACGCCATGGCATTTCACATCGGCGGCGCTTTGGGGCTTGTGGTAAGCGGCGCCTTGGCCAACAGTTTCGGCATTCCGATTGCCTGGATAGTCTCCGGAACAGTGCTTATTATCGGCACATTCATGGTCGCCATGAATGGAGTCCATAAAGAAACTTTGAAAGATTGAATAAAATCCCCGGTTTATGCCGGGGGTTTTATATTGCGGAAAATATATCTTTGGTGTATAGTATTTTATGACGCAGCAGCAAAGCTAGCGTCAAATCTCTCAAGGAGGCCAAGAAATGGCGAAAAGAAGTAAGAGGAATGCAGTAACAGCAACAGAGAAAATCCACATCAAACCCCATCCGCATGGCGGATATGGGCTCTATACCAACGGAAAAAAACACCGCTGGGTGAACAAAGATGGGTTTCTCTGTTTGGCAGTGAACGCCCAAACCTACCCCACAACCAAGGCTGCCGCAGGGTTCGCTGGTAGACTCGGCTTCAGCAAAGAACGAGTGTTATACCCCCGGGAGAGTTAATTTATGTTCAAAACGGGTTGCACTCCTAAAGCAGGTCCGCCTACACCATGGGCCTGCATTATCGAAGATCGAAGGGGATGGGTGATTTACATCCCTGATAAAAACAAATGGATTGGTCCGGGTTTGGAAACAATATCCGGCGAAGATCCATTTGGCACCAACGGATTGAAAGAGAATTTCAAGGTGCCATCCGACGCAGTCGCTTTCAATAGTTACGAGGCTGCAAAAAAAGCGACTGTCGGTAGATATAAAATATAGAAAGGAGGTAAAGGGGCACCCAAAAGGTGCCCCGATGCTTTACTTTGCAAAAATGCTATACCCCCGCACTTGCGTTTCATATTTACTTTTTGATGATTATTACTTATTCGCAGTTACGCCGATATATTCTGTTTCATTGAGTTGCGGTAAGTGAGGGGGTATACTATACCAGTCGCTCGTAAAATAATATAAAAACATATGGCAACACAGGTTTTGAAGAAAGACGGTTCAATCCAGCCGTTTGACGTGGAAAAAATGAAAACAGCAGTCCGCTGCGCCTCAACCGAAGCAGGGCTTGATGCCGCGGCAGCAGAAGTCGTAGTTGGGCAGGTTCTTGGACCAGTTATGGCAATATTGGCACCGAAAGAGCAGGTTCCCAGCTCCGAAATCAAAGATTTGATTTTTGCGGAACTTCAGAAAATCAACCCGGCGATTATTGACGCATGGAATAAGCACATAGCCGCCGAACAGCCACAGGCATAAAATAGAATCCAGAGACTAGGAAATAGAAAGTAGTCGAAAAGACAATTCAAAAAGAGAGCGTACGCTCTCTTTTTGAATATAGAATTATAAATAAAAGAGGAAGCCCGCTTCGAAGAAGCGGGCATGGTTTAAGGCGAGAGTAGTTGGCAGAGAGTACAGGAGGACAAAAACGCGACGGGGCGAAGCGTCACATTTAGGTGCGCACCTAGACAAAATCCATCTCATTAAGCATGGTTTGTCGGTAATGCTATTGTCGCGGTGCCTCCTTTATTTCCCTGCCAACTGATAATACTATACCACACTGTCACTCATTTTGCAAGATCTATTACGGAAAAAGGGGTTTTGTTGTTATACCCCCACACTTGTGCGCAAAAACACTGGCTTATACGTTTCGTATCTCGTTGGCAAGGTAGTGTTTCGGAATAACTTCAATTTTAACAAGTGAGGGGGTATACTGAAATAACCATGGATAAAACCCTATATAAAGACCTTGAAATCAAAGAACTACCAAAAGCCCCGCGTTGGTATAAGGCATTGGGGGTCGGCATCGTGGTTATGGGGCTTGCGATCGGCACAGGGGAGCTTATCATGTGGCCCCATTTAGTGACCAAGTACGGCTTGGGTATTCTGTGGGGTGCGTTTATCGGAATCACTATCCAGTTTTTCATCAACAGAGAAGTCGGAAGATTGGCAATCGCCACCGGTGAAAGTTTTTTCACCGCGGCAAGCAGAAAGCTACCTGGTCTCGTTTTATTCTGGCTTGTCAGCGCGGCGCTTTTGTATATTTGGCCGGGGTGGGCAACCGCAATAGGTACCACGCTCACCGAATTTTTCGGATTCGGGAACTATTTATTATGGGCATGGTTAAGCCTGGGACTGGTTCTTGTTTTCACGTTCACGGGTAAAATCGCGTACCGGGTTTTGGAGCGGACCCTGAAAATCATTGTCCCTATATTTTTTGTTCTCCTTGTTGCCATCAGTTTTCAAACATTGAAATGGGGACATATTGTTTCGGCGATTCAGGGTATCATAAATATCGGGTGGCTTCCCGAAAACATCGATCTGGCGGTTTTTATCGGCGCAACCGTGTTTGCCGGCGCAGGGGGACTCTTGAACCTGTGCGTATCGCTGTGGTACCGCGATAAGGGTATCGGCATGGGGTATTACGCGGGGCACATCACTAACCCTATTACCGGGAAAACCCAGGCCGTCTCGACTACGGGATACACCTTTGTAATCAATAAGGACAACATGGCGCGCTGGCGCCAGTGGATGAAGTTTTTACTCATAGATCAAGGGGTTATTTTCTGGTTCCTCGGAACAATAACACTGATTCTGTTGTCCCTTAACGCGTATGCTATTCTGACCCCCAAGGGATTGGTCCCGGAAGGCCTGCAGATTGCGGTTGTCCAGGCGCATATTTTCGGCGAGTACTGGGGAGTAGCGGGATACAAACTGTTCTTGGCAATGGCGTTCCTGATGCTGTTCTCGGTTATGTGGACCGTCATTGATGCGTTCACTCGCATCGTAACCGATATTATTTACGTAAACTCCCGCCAAGGACCGCACGCAAAACGTTTTGGTGTTTTCAAAAATATTTCCGCCCATCGGCTCTACTATGGACTCATTACGGGATTTGTTCTGATCAGCGCTCTTTTGATCCCCCTGAAGCAACCTCTCATATTCCTCACCATAAGCTCGGTTCTGGGGGCGGTGGTAATGGTTATCTATATCCCGATTCTTATATACGTAAACAATACGCAGCTGCCGAAACCGATCAGGCCCGGTCTTATCACCAATATTATGCTTACAAGCGGTTTCCTGTTCTACGCTTTGTTTACGACACTTTTGATTATTGCTCAATTTAAATAATCAAAAATATGCGCACAAAATTCTATACCAAAAATGGGGATAAGGGAAAAACAAAGCTCGGTAAAAGAACATTGTCAAAAGATCATGAGCTTTTTGAGTTCCTGGGAGCCTGCGATCAGTTGAATTCCTGGTTAGGAATCATGCAGACGAGTATTCCGAAGAAAAAGAAAAAAGTGGTAGATACCGTGGCGGTAGTCAATGATATCCAAAACATGTTGTTCATTTGCATGGCGGAAGCCGCGGGAACGTATTTTACCCCCGGGAAACCGGATATCAGAATCAATGACCGGCATATTGAACTCCTGGAAGATATTGTGGCCAGGATCGACAGTTGCGTACCAACCATCCGGCACTTCGTGGTTCCAGGCGGAATACTTTCGGCTGCGCAGTTCGATTATGCGCGTACCCTTGCACGAACCGTGGAGCGAACCGGGGTGACCCTCAACAGAAAGAAGAAACTTGCGCCAACCCTATTGATGTTTCTTAACAGGCTTTCGAGCGTTTTATTCGCCTTGGCCCGGTACGAAAACTACGACGCAAAACGAAAAGAACGCGCACCACAATACTGAAAATATTTGATGCAATCATGGTCTTCTGCGAACCGTCGGAACACGAAAATCCATGTATTTATCGTTGTCATAAATTGGTAAAATGATATAATTAATGATAATCTTTTTGCATATTACATAATATATGACCTCTGTACTTTTTGTCTCGATTATTGTTCTTGCGTTTTGGGGACTCAAGACTATGCTGGCGCCCCTGGTGCTTTCTGTTATTGTCGCTGTGCTTGTCTACCCGCTGTACCGGATTCTTTTGCGATACCTGAAAAAAAATAAAAACCTAAGCGCGTTTCTGGTGACGGTTTTGGTTCTTGTATTTATCCTGCTTCCGATTTTTTCTCTGGGGACTGTGCTGATAAAGGAATTACAGAATGTATACCGACTTATCAACGACGCAATAGCGGACACGACGGCTTCGCAACGTTCCGCGGTTTTAGAAAATGTTTCGCATTGGGCTCTACAATACGGTGTCAATATCGAGGAAGTTCTGAAAAATTATGTACTGCCCGGCCTCAATAAAACGAGTGTGGTTTTGACAGCCGTGGCCACCAATGCAATCGGCATCATGTTCGGATTCATTATCGCGGTTGCGAGCTTGTTTTTCCTGCTTCGTGATGGTGATGAAATAATAAAATTCCTGCAAAAAATCAGTCCCTTATCGGAACAAAACACAAAATATTTCCTGGCGACCTGCAAGAACGTGATCCAGGGAGTCTTGTGGGCGAATATGCTGACTGCGTGCGCCCAGGGTATCATCGGAGGGATAGGATTCGCTGTTTTCGGCCTGCCGTCTCCTATTTTCTGGGGCGTCGTCATGTTTTGTTTTTCCATGATTCCGTTTTTCGGGCCGGCTTTCATATACGGACCGACTACCCTGTTCTTGTTCTTGAGTACCCAGGATGTCCAACGGTCACTCCTCTTTTTGGCATTCAACGTTCTGCTTGTTTCAACCATCGACAATATCATTAAACCGCTGGTGATCGGCGGAAAAGTAAAAATACACCCTCTGATCACCTTCCTTTCCATCATCGGGGGAATCCGCGCTTGGGGTGTTTTGGGCATTATCTACGGCCCCCTTGTCGCCTCCCTTTTCCTTCTGGTAATCGATATCCATTTAAGAGAGATAAAACAACAATCGTTGTTTAAACCGTAATAGTAAAGTAAAGATATGAAACGATTCAAACGCATCATTTTAGCGATTCTTGTGCTCTCGGTAATCATGAGCATGATGCTTCCTATTCTGTTCAGATAATATACGGGCATGACCGAGCTTATGATATGGCTGGAACAGATAATCCGATCTTATGGATGGGGAGGATTCTTCGTGGGAACTCTGCTTGAAGAGATTATTCTTCCACTCCCGTCGTCCTTGATTATGATGGGAGGGGGATTTTTTTTGATCCATGCGGATTCCGCCATAGGCGCTCTTCGACAAGTTATTTTTCCATTTATCCCTGTCGGCCTGGGAGGCGTCATGATCGGCTCCCTTCTGTGGTACGGCCTGGCATACTGGGGCGAAGAGTTTACGGTAAAACGTGTCGGCAAGTATATCGGTATATCGTGGGATGAAGTCAGGGGAATTGAACGATATTTCAAAAAACAACATACCGACGAATGGATGCTGCTTGCGCTGCGCGCGATACCGATATTTCCCGGCGCGCTCACCGCTATCTTTTCTGGACTTATCCGTATGCCGTTGCGGAAATTTGTCGTATTCGGAAGCATCGGAACCATGATCCGCCTTGCCCTCATGGGTTCCATGGGATGGTTTTTCCAGGAAATGTACGTTGTATACGCCAACCGTTTCGAAGATATCAGTACGATTATGACTATCGGCATGATTGCTTGCATTACCGCAGCTTATATTTTTTTTAAAAAACGAATTCACGTAATGATCACCCGTTCATCGTCATGAAAAAATACATACGCTTTATAAAAAAAATAATCCGCATCATTCTTCCTTCAGAAGGACTCATTAATTATTTCTGGCATCTTCCCATTGAATGGCTCTATGCCGTCCGGTACGGATTCCCTGGAAGAAAAATCACGGTCATCGGCGTGGCGGGGACAAAGGGTAAAACCACAACCGCATATTTTATTGCCCAGCTTCTTGAGAGCATCGGCAAACGGGTGGCGCTCTACTCGACCGCAGCGGTAAAAATCGCCGGGAAAGAAGAACTTAATACCGAAAAAATGACCACGCCGGGCAGGGGGTTCATGCAACGATTGCTTCTGCGGGCGGTTCGTGCCCAATGCGAATATGCAATACTCGAAATTTCTTCCCACGGCCTCAAACAGTTTCGGTTAATAGGCATCCCATTTCCCGTAGTGATTTTTACCAATATGATGCCCGATCATTTGGATTACCATAAGACCGACCGGGATTATACCTTTTCCCATCAGCGCATGATAGGCCCGAAAACCAAGGTGGTTGCCATCAACGGGGAAGACGCGCAGTTAAGGAAATTGCGCATCACGGGCACCCATACGATTATTTTCGGAAAAGGGGACGGTTGCGACATGCGGATCAATAACGTAGAAGGGGAAAGCGGGGGAACCTCGTTTACTCTTTCCTATCTCAGCAAAACAATTCCTTTATATATCCGAACTTTGGGGATCTTCAACGTGTACAATGCGACCGCGGCGCTCGCGGCGCTGCGCGGTATCGGTGTCGACATTTTGGAGCTCCGGGAAAACATCAAGGCCCTTATCCCCGCACCAGGCAGAATGGAATCGATTCCCAATGAATACGGGTATACGGTTATTGTCGATTACGCCCATTCTCCGGATTCGTTTGATCAGGTTCTTAAGACCATGAAGCCGCAAACAAAAGGAAACCTGATTGCGGTTACGGGAGCATGTGGAGACCGAGATGCCCGCGTGCGACCCGTCATGGGAAAACTTTTGGGCCAGTACTGCGACTATGTGGTTCTTACCAACGATGATCCCTATACCGAAGATCCGGAAAAAATCATCCAGGAACTTCACGAAGGCATCAGAACCGTTCTAACCATGAAAGAAGAAAAATCATATTGGATTATTATGGATCGCCGTTCCGCGATTACGAAGGGCTTATCCTTGGCAAAATCCGGGGACATCGTAATGATTCTGGGTAAAGGTGCCGAACAGTGGCAGGTATTCAAAGACAAAAGGATCCCATGGGACGACAGAGAGGTAGCGCGCGAATTGCTTAATGAAAAAAAGAGCGGTACACTCCAGAAGTAAAACGAATATATGATTATCACCAAACTCGGCATTGACTTAGGAACCGCCAACACGCTGGTATTTGTTCCGCAAAAAGGCATTATCATCAACGAACCTTCTATTGTCGCCGTTTCCAAGCCCGACAACAAAGTGCTGGCAATCGGCACAGAAGCAAAGCAAATGGTAGGGAAAACCCCCGCGGACATTGTCGTATACCGTCCTCTCAAGGACGGCGTCATTGCCGACTACCGGGTTACCCAATCCATCTTACGGTATTTTATCAATAAAGCATGCGGTTTCTGGGGATTCATCAAGCCGGATGTCATTATTTCGGTTCCCGCGGGAAGCACCTCAACCGAACGCAAAGCAGTTATTGACGCGGCACGGGAAGCGGGGAGTCGTAACACCTATGTCGTCAAAGAGCCGATTCTGGCGGCACTCGGAGCAGGAGTCCCTATTAATTCGGCTTCTGGCAATATGATCGTCAATATCGGCGGCGGAGTGGCGGAAGTTGCGGTAATTTCCTTGGGTGGTATTGTTTCCTGGGCATCAATTCGGGTTGCCGGGGACCGTTTCGATCGTGCGATTGTCGACCATATCAAAAAGAAGCATAATCTCACTATCGGTGAACGTACGGCGGAAGAATTGAAAATTCATATCGGCACCGCCACGCCCCTAAACGAAAAAGAAAAATTGAGCATGGAAATCAAAGGACAAGACACGGTGGAAGGACTTCCTCAAAATAAAGTGATTACCTCGAACGATATCGCCGAGGCGTTACAGCCCTATTTGAAAGAAATCATCCAGGCAGTGAAAAATGTCCTGCGTGAAACGCCGCCCGAACTTGCCGCGGACATCATCGAGAAGGGCATGATCATCACCGGAGGCGGATCGCTTTTACGCAATATAGACGATCTTATCTATAAAACCACCAGTGTCCCGACCTACGTTGCCGATGATCCGCTCTTATGTGTCGCCAAAGGAACCGGTATTATTTTGGATAATTTGGATATTTACAAACGAACCGTACAGTCTTTTAAATAAATTAAAGATTAAAAATCAAAAAGTAGAAATATAATGCAAGAATAAAGATTTGAATTTTTATCTATCATTTTGCTTTTTGCTATTTTATTTTTGATTTATGGGTATTATCGGTCATCAAAAGAAGCTTTCTTATCTGCAAAACTTTCTGAATCGCGGGTTTTTATTCCCCGCTTTTCTCTTCGAGGGTCCGGAAAAAATCGGCAAACGCACTATTGCCAAAGAATTCATCAGAGGGATGCAATGCGAGAAAACGATACTAGGCGGGTGCGGTTCATGTCCCGCTTGTATCAACGCCAACGCGGGTCATGACACTATGGTGATTGACGACGTTCTGGCGGCAAGATGTCAAACCAAAGAATTGAGCTACGATCCTTATGGCATAGAGGGGGTGGGACACCTTATGGCATTCGCCCATACGACACCTTTACGTGCCCAATATAAAATCATACTGATTGATAATGCTCACCGGTTGAGCTTCGAAGCCCAGAATAAACTTTTGAAGATTCTCGAAGAACCACCTTCGTACTGCATCTTCATTTTCGTGTCCCACAAACCGGAATCGCTGATACGCACTATCCGCTCGCGATGTCTCGTAGTCCAGTTCGGCTTGGTTCCGCGAAATCATATTCTTGAATACCTTGATTCTAAACAATCGAAAAATACGGCACCCGGGCGCTTGGCTCAATACGGTATGGGTCGCCCCGGCCACATCATGGAACTCTGTGCAGATCCTGTCCGGGTCACGGCGTTCCGCAATGAAGCAATGGCAATACTCAAGTTCCAAAATACCCCGTTCCCGGAACGTCTTACTTTGGTGCCAAAACAAGAAAAAGAAAGTACTCCGGCGCCCTTCCCGCTTCTTGATCTTTTCCAAATCACGTTACGGGATATGCTTCTCTACGCACACGGGGCAGGGGAATATGCGATACTGCTCTCCCGAAAACAGCCCGTTTGCAACGTCAAAGAAAAGCACGTAGCCCTGCGCGAGTCTTTGCGCCTTAACGATGTCATTGACGGGGCGGTGTCGCCAACCGCCATAACCCGATGTTTCGAGTACCTGGCTTTAAAATTGTAAAAAAAGTGCTATAATATAACCGTATTGAGAATACGGTTAGCGAACATTATGCCCCGTAGGAAATATTGAACGAACGTATTTTCTTCTTGAGGCATTAATCAAACAGAACTAAACTGATTTATAATAACTAGAACGTTATACTAACTTCTTCGGAAAATACTCCCGCCTGCCAAAGCCGGCCCAAAATTTCGATATAAGACTATGAAACATTCAATTTTAACTCTGTATCAGGTCGAAATAATTTACCGAATTATCTGTCTTAAAATTTTGGTTTATACGGCGGGCAGGTAATTTCCTACGGGGTATGGATAAAGCAAAACAAATCATCAAACTATTTATTGTTATTTCGATCATCGTCCAGGCAGTTCCTGCGGTTATTAAATACCGCGTAGAAATAAAAGGTGCCGCCCAGGAATTGTTCGGATCGGTCACCCATGCCCTGGGGAACATTAAAGAATAGTTATGCCCGGTAGTAGATTTTCGACATTCCGAAAATCGAAACAAACAGATAGCCAAGTATTTTAAGCGGATAAATATCAACAAGTCGAACTAAAAAATAACGTAATTAAAGTCGAAAATTCACTACCGGGTATGCATCCGTTTATCGAAGCATTCCATAAAACATGGCTTGCGCTCATTGACGAGTTCAAGATTGATATTGCGTCTTTGCGTACCAATCGCATTACGCCGGCTCTCGTCGAAGACGTCGGTGTCGAAAGTTATGGAAGCCAGTACACCCTGAAAGAACTGGGCTCCATCGCCATGCTGCCCCCGAATCTCCTTGTTATCGACCCATGGGACAAGACCACTATCCCCGCCATCGAAAAAGGGATTCAATTGGCTCAGATCGGGGTTATGCCATCCAATGACGGCACGGTCATTAAACTGGTGTTTCCGCCCTTGACCGAAGAAAAACGCCTGTCCCTGGTTAAAGTCCTCAAGGAAAAATTCGAAGAATCACGCATCAAATTCCGTCAACAGCGCGACGGCGTACGTAAGCAAATTCAGGACCTCTTGGAAAAGAAAGAAATAAACGAAGACGAACGCTATGATCTCAATGAAGCGCTTCAGAAACAGGTTGACGAATTCAACAAAACCATCGACACCGTCTCCGAAAAAAAAGAAAAAGAAATCATGACAATATAAAGCAAACAACAAAGAGCAAAATGCAAAATGATAAAGAAAGATTTAAAAAGGAATTTATCGAAAGGCTCATCGGTTTTTCCATATCAGTTATAGAATGTACAAACAGAATAGATAAGGGTAATCTTTGGCCTGTAAAAGATCAGCTTATTCGGAGCGCTACTTCTATAGGAGCGAATGTCGTAGAAGCGCAAGCTTCAAGCTCCAAGAAAGATTTCGTTCATTTTTTCGAAATCGCCTTAAAATCCGCCAACGAAACTCTATACTGGTTGACGATTCTAGAGAGGGTAGAACAATCGGTTGTAGCTGAAACCAGATTACTTAAGGAAAGAGGCCAAGAAATAGCAAATATTATCGCCAAGAGCATCCTTACATTAAAAGGAAAGTAATTTTGCATTTTACTTTATTATTTTGATTTTTGCTATTTAATCTTTAATCTATGATTGCCGTTGCTATCTCCATCCTCATATTGAGTTTCCTTGTGCTCATTCACGAACTGGGTCATTTTTTTGTTGCGAAAAAATCGGGAGTTTTGATTGAAGAGTTCGGTATCGGCTTGCCACCCCGGTTATGGGGCAAGAAAATCGGCGAAACAATATATTCCGTAAACGCACTGCCATTGGGCGGCTTCGTGCGCTTGCACGGGGAACAGGGAGAAATTCCGAAAACGGAAAAAGAAGACGAAAATAAAAACAGGGGGTTGTACGCGCAAAAACCGTTAAAACGCATCTTGATTCTGGGAGCTGGGATTACCCTTAATTTTTTGCTTGGATTCGTGATTATCTGGGGGCTCTTCATTGCAGGTCACGATATTGCGGTTACCGACAATAACACCAACGTAACCGACCGGCGTGTAGTCATTATCAGTATTGCCAAACAGTCTCCCGCCGAAACAGGCGGATTACTCCCCAATGATATCGTTAAAAATGTAACTAATGAAGCGCAAAAAATCATAATCCAAACCACGGATCAATTCACTAATCTCATGAAAGAATGGAGCGGTGCGGAACTACGGATTGCAATTGAGCGTCAAAATAAACCAATGACTATAACCGTTACCCCACGCCCGAATCCTCCCGAAGGGCAGGGGCAGTTGGGGGTCGGTCTCATGGAAATCGGCAGGGTACAATACGGATTCTTTAAAGCGGGGTGGGAAGCATTCAAGGCCTCGTGTCGCACCTCGATTTACATGTTCCAGGCGATCGGCAGCCTATTCAAAAGACTGTTCACCAGCGGTGACCTGACGGGATTTTCCGGCCCGGTAGGAATCGTGAAATATGCCAGCACCGCAGTCGGCACCAGCGTCAGCGCTGTTTTGAATCTTATGGCAATGATTTCCCTGAATCTGGCGGTATTCAACCTGTTCCCCTTACCGGCACTGGATGGCGGCAGAATCGCATTCGCTGTTTGGGAAGCCATCACCAAAAAACCGGTTTCACAAAAAATAGAAGGGATTATTCATACCATCGGGTTCGGACTTTTGATTCTTCTTCTGATTGTTATAACCGTGGTGGATATTAAAAAGATTATATAAAGCAAAGAGCACCCTTATTGGGGTGCTCTTGGACCTAGTTAGATCTTGCCGTTGAGGTCTTTGGCGAGCGCCAAGTGGAAACCAAGCGCGATCAGACCGAACAGGAAGACCATGGTCTTGAACACACCCACATCCGGTGCACTCTGGTAAGCGTTGGCACCGAACACTGCCATACCCGTGACGAAGGCCGCGATCGCCGGTACAAGAATCAGCCATAGCGCCGCCTTGTTGGTGAAGAGACCATAGATCACGAAGGCCGTCACGATGCATCCGGCGAAATAGAACGCACCCTTGTCGTTGAAAACAACCGGGAGAAAATACCCGGCGTACCCAACAGCAAGTGCCGCCACGCCGATGACCAGATTAAGACCAAACTTCTTGAGAAGGTTTAACATGATTCACTCCTTTGTGTAACGAACCGAATACGATACTTCCTGATATATATTATAGCACAGAAATACAATAATGTCCATTATTAATAATTTCCTTAGTGTTTATTTGATATAATAAATCAATGCTCCAATCACAACTATTCACCAGAACATCTAAAACAGCCCCAAAAGAAGAAGAGGCGATTAACGCTATTTTGCTTACGCGAGCCGGATTCGTAGACAAGCTTATGAGTGGCGTGTACACGTTTCTACCCTTGGGGCTTCGGGTAATCCACAGAATCTCGCAGATTATCCGGGAAGAAATGAACGCAGTCGGCGGACAGGAAGTTTCCATGCCGGTACTGCACCCGAAAAAGAATTGGGAGCAAACCGACCGCTGGAACAGCGTGGATATCTTGTTCAAGTTCACTTCGTATTACACCAAAACCGATCTGGTCTTGGGGCCCACTCATGAAGAAGTCGTTACCCCGCTTCTCAAAAAATTCATTTTATCCTATAAAGACCTTCCCCGGGCAGTGTTCCAGATCCAGAATAAATTCCGCGACGAGCTGCGCGCAAAATCAGGGCTTATGCGCGGCAGGGAGTTTCTGATGAAAGACATGTATTCTTTCCACGCCAGCGAAGCCGATTTGGACGAATACTACGAAAAAGCAAAAATAGCATACGAAACAATATTCAAACGGGTTGGACTCGGCAAGCAAACCGTACTCACCTATGCCTCGGGCGGAACGTTTTCCAAGTATTCCCACGAATACCAGACTATCGTGGAAACCGGTGAAGACAATGTATTCCTTTGTCAGAAATGCAATATTGCGGTCAATAAAGAAATCATCGCAGATCAATCAACATGCCCCCAGTGCGGCAATAAAGATTTAAAACCGGTCAAGGCCGCGGAAGTAGGAAATATTTTCAAATTGGGCACCAAGTTTTCTAAACCATTCGAATTTCAGTATAAAGATCAATCAGGCAGTTTGCAGGACATATGGATGGGCTGTTATGGCATCGGCATCAGCCGTTTGATGGGGGTGGTGGTGGAAGCATTCCACGACGACAAAGGCATGATATGGCCCGAATCAATCGCCCCATATCAGATTCATCTGATATGCCTTGACGACACATCGAAAACCAAATCAGATATTCTGTACCAAGAACTCCAAAAGAATCAGATCGAAGTGCTGTATGACGACCGTATGGACAAAACTCCGGGAGAAAAACTTGCGGATGCGGACCTTATCGGTATCCCGTACCGGGTAATCTTGAGCGAACGGACAGGGGATAATATAGAGATTAAAAAGAGAAGTGAATCAGATATAAAACTTATCTCCAAAAAAGAACTTTTTGTTCAAATGGGAAAATAATTCTATTTTTTACTTTTACTTTTTAATTTTTGCTTTATACCATCATGTTTATCATCAAGGCAGACGGACGCAAAGAGTTATTCAGTCAATACAAAATTATCTCTTCGCTGGAACGCATCGGGCTCAGTAAGAACGAGGCTAAGGAAATCGCCCAAACCCTGAAAATGCGCTATCGCGATACGGTTTCTTCCGATGAGATTTTTCATGCGGTCATCGCGATGCTCAAGAGCCACGACAGCGCCTTGGCCGCCAAGTACAACCTTCGCCGTGCCCTCATGCAGCTGGGGCCCGCGGGATACCCGTTCGAACAGTACATCGCGCACGTGCTCCAGGACATCGGGTATCAGACGAAAACCAATCAGATAGTCAGAGGTACCTGCGTACAGCACGAAATCGATGTCATTGCCAAAGACCAAAAACACGACTACATTATCGAGTGCAAATACCACAACACCCCGGGAGCCCGGTCGGACGTCAAGGTCGCCCTTTACTCCTGGGCGCGGTTCCAGGATATCAAGAGAAAATGGGAAACACTTCCCGAGCACCAGCACGAATATCACAATATCTGGCTCGTCACCAATACTCGCTTTACCCAGGACGCCATCGAGTACGGAAAGTGCATGGGCATGAAAATAACCGGCTGGGGCTACCCGAAGGAAGAAAGCCTGGAGTACCTTATACACAGAACCAAAGCATATCCGATCAATATTTTCCCCGATTTGGTGCCTCCGTTTACTTTTACCAAGCTCTATCAGGCACGCATGCATTTGGCGAAAAACTTGTTGGCGCACCCGTTAGCCGAACTCGTCAAAAAAACCAACATTAAGCATAACGAACTGTCTCTTTTGGTGACCGAAGCGCAAAAACTTTGCCTATAACCTATGACTGTCCTGATTTTTGGGGCAGGGGAACTGGGAACCTGCCTCGGAAAAATACTCCAAAAAAACAATACGGTATTGTTATGGGATAAAGATCCCGGTAAGCGTAATACCGAAGAATATCTGCCGGAGCTGATTGCAAAAAGTTCCGCGATTATTTTAGCCGTACCTTCGGTGGCGTTGCGCATTGCTCTTGAAGAAATAAAAACGTATTGCTCCGCGAAGAACTTTTTTCTGTGCTTTACCAAGGGTATGGAACAAACGGGCGCATTGGCACCGGAGATCATCGAGCAGACCATGGCTAATCCATATGTGCTTAT
>Ga0209518_1000999_pt1 | contig 33380 bp, 46 predicted proteins | sample RifGroB1_FD_183993 | JGI IMG/M metagenome (GOLD analysis project Ga0209518, IMG submission 183993) | Groundwater microbial communities from Rifle, Colorado, USA - Groundwater B1 (SPAdes) (version 2) | ecosystem: Environmental > Aquatic > Deep subsurface > Groundwater | place: Rifle, Colorado...
CACCGTCGCCACGAGCATCGCGAACGTGAACGCGGTGGGCGACAACATCGCCGGCGTGAATACCGTCGCAGGGATTTCCGCCGATGTCAGCACCGTGGCCGGCATCGCCGCCGACGTGACGGCAGTCGCCGACATTGCAGGTGAGGTCACCAACTTCGCCGACGTCTATCAGGGTGCCAAGGCCACCGACCCGACGCTGCGCAACGATGGTAGCGCGCTGCAAGCGGGCGACCTCTACTTCAACACGACCGAGAACGCGCTGCGCGCCTACAGTGGCACCCTCTGGGTGGCCGGCACCTCGGGCACGATCAGCGTCACCACGTTCAGCGGCGACGGCGTCGAGACCGAGTTCGCCCTGCCCACCGCACCGGCGAGCGAAAACAACACGCAGGTCTACATCGACGGTGTCTATCAGCAGAAAGACCAATACAGCGTCGCCGGCCCTGACATCACGTTCTCAGCGGCGCCGCCCGCCGGCACCGACAACATCGAGGTTGTGACGATCGCGACGCTCGCCTTGGGCGAGACCGATGCGGTGTTGGTGAGCTACTCGACCTCCGGCGGCACCGTCGAAGACGCCCTAGACGAGCGCCTGCCCGAGATCGGCACCTATGCGCTGCTGCGCCTCTACAGCGGCAGCTACACGTCCTACTACGTGCGCGGCGTGGCAAGCATTTTTGACGGCGGCGGGGGCGTCTTTCGCGTGGATAGCGCGGACACTACGAGCACAGACAACGGCGGGACGATACTGGTCGATGCGGCTGGCCGACGCTGGAAGCGAGAGTTTACCGGGTCGCTCAATGTGCTGTGGTTCGGCGCGGATCGGTCGGGGGTGGCGGATTCGACGACGGCGATTCAGGCCGCGCTCACGCTGGCCGCGACCTCTGTGCTGTCGATCCTCGCCGCAAAAGTCGATGCGGTGACGGCGGCAGTATTTGCCCCGGCTGGCAGCTACAAGACCAGCGCCACGCTGATGGTCGGAGAGGGGACAGAGTTCTTCGGGGAAAGCTCGAGCACGTCACTCATCAGGCCGACGCATACCGGCGTCGCCATTCAGATGGGAGGCCCAGACCGTGAATACTCCCAAGTCAAGCTCCGCAAGCTCGGCATCATCGGCAACCGCAGCGGCACGCTTTCTTACGGCGCCTGGACGACCACGACCAGCATTGGCGTGTATGTCGAGGACTGCATTCGGGAATGCTCGATTGAGGATTGCTGGATTACGCAATGCCAGGCCTCGATCAAGGCTGAAAACTCCTACGCCTTCGAGGTCAATCGTAACTACCTCGTGTACGCGCTGGATTATCACATCGAGTCCGACAACGCGGTCAATTGGACGATTGCCGGGAATCGTATCGACTGGTCTGAAAAGCACGGCATTTACCTGAATGGCACGAACGCCGGAGACGAGACGCTGGCCGTCAATATCACCGGGAACGCAATTCAAATCTGCTGGCGAAATGCGGTGTGGCTGTACGACTGCGCTTCTGCAAACGTATCGGGAAACTTCTTCGAATCGAATTACCGAGAAGCGGTCGATGCAACGACTCATGTCTATGCAGACGTAAACATCGAAACCGGCCCGAACTCGCGCGGCTACTCCTTCACGGTCAATAACAACTTTTTCACGCATGGCAGTTCGCCCACTGTGGACGCCTACACCGCGATACGCTGCAACAAGGCGTCGGGTGGTCTTGTCGCCATGGGCAACGTCTGTCGGGACAGCTCCTACTGGCGACTTATCGACGCCGGAGACGCAGCCGTCGAGCGGCTTGTTGTGCTGGGGAATGCCTACGCAGGCACCTTCACGAAAGTCGTCTACAACACGGCATGCAGCGGGCTCATAGAGGAGCAAGACGAGGCCGGATCGATCACGATGAAAGAAGTCCGCCTTGGCGGGCTGCAAATCATCCCGACCACATCCAGCAGCAACGTCACCTCGAGCGACAAGATTTCAGGCGCGCTGATCAGTACGGCAGGCGGAAACCGCCAGTTCTTCCTGCGGGATGTCGATTGCGTTGCGGGCCGCATGTACTTCATCAAGAAGACGACAGGCGATACAAATAATCTAGTCGTGACACGTGAGGGAGGAAGCACCAAGACTATCGACGGAGCCACTTCGGTCATCGACGGAACCGCCTATGCGAAGGTCCGTGTAATTTCTGACGGCTCCAACTGGTTCACGGTGTAACCCCATGGTTCTCGACAGCTTCGGTATTCCCCCTGAACGGTGCGTCACCCCAGGGCGTCGGCTGGCCGCCCAGCTCGAGCGCGAAGAAGGCCGCAAACACCACGCCTACCAGGACCATTTGGGTTTCTGGACGATCGGTATCGGCCGTCTGATCGACGCGCGCAAAGGTGGGGGCCTCGACGACGAGGAGATCGACTACCTGCTCGCGCGCGACATCGCGAAGAAAACCACCGAGGTCGAGCGCGCACTGCCCTGGGTGAAAGACCTCGACGAGGTGCGCCGCTCGGTGCTGATCGCGATGGCGTTCCAGATGGGCACCGAGGGGCTGCTGCAATTCAAAAACACCCTGGCCCGCGTGCGCGCCGGCAACTACGCCGGTGCCGCCTCGGGGATGCTGCAGAGCAAGTGGGCGACGCAGACGCCAGAGCGCGCGAAGCGCATGGCTAAACAGATGGAGACCGGAACATGGCAGTGACCTGGAATGACGTGGGCCAATGGCTCAAGGGCAACGCCGGCAACGGCGCGGCCCTGGTCGGCGCGCTCCTCACCGGCAACGTGCCGGGTGCGGTCGCGGCCGGCGTGGCCCTGGCCACGGGAGCCACGGGCGAAGGGGCACCGGGTAAGGTGCTCGAGCGCCTGCAGACCGACCCCGCCACGGTCGTGCGCCTGCGCGAACTGGCGCTGCAGGACGAGGCCAACATCCGCGAGCACATCCGCGCAATGACCGAGCTCGAACTCACCGACCTGCAGGCCGAGCACAAGGAAACTCAGGACACGATCCGCTCGGGCGACAACTCGGCCGACCCGTTCGTGCGCCGCACGCGCCCCGGCCAGAGTTGGCTGTCGCTGTTCGCCGCGATCGCCTACGTGTTCATGACCTCTACCCCTGACGTCTATGTGCTGGGCTTGCTGCTGACGCTGCCGTGGGCGTATGCGGGCCTGCGCCAGATCGGCAAGGGGATTGATACGTTTGCCGCCAAGGCGGTACTGAAAGGGAGTAAATGACGACCAAAGTACCTGGAGCAATGCTCGCCGCCGGCGCCGCCGTCGCCAACTTAGGCTTCACCCCACCGAACCCTGCCTCCCCCGTCTCGCTGGTGCAGGCCTACACCCCCGCGGTCGCGGTCGCCTTCCACGCCACAGAGATGGTGCTCAACTGCGACCTGTCGAACGTGTTCACGACGACGATCGGCGCGAACGTGACCGTGGCGCCGACGCTTTCCAACCCGGGCGACGGCCAGACGATCAACTGGTTTCTGACGCAGGACGGGACGGGAGCGAAGACGATGACCTGGCCCGCATCCTTCAAGTGGTCGGGCGGCACGCCGGGCGTGCTCTCGACCGGGGCGAACGCCGTGGACCTGCTGGTCGCCACCTACCGTGCAGCGACCGGGCACTGGTACGTGAGCTTGACGAAAGCCTTCGCGTGACGTTCGCCGCGCGCCCACACGGGACGAACGAGGGGGGTGGTTTCCTGCCGCTCGGGACGCTGCTCCTGGTGGGGGACTCCTACGACAACGTGGGCTCTACCGGGACGGTCTCGCTCACGCTCAACACCGACGGCACCTTCAGCCACGCCAATTCGTTCGAGGACCCGGCCAACGTCGTGCCGTCGAACTGGTTCTCGCCGACCACAGTCGCGGTGGGGAACGGGTATCAGGTGCGGTTCACCCTGCAGTCGGGCGACCCCTGGGACGGCACGCCCACGAGCGGGGTGCTCTACGCGCTCTCAAGTGCCCGCACGCTCACCTGGTCGCTCGACTACGCGCCGAGCGCCAGCAAGGCCGCGACCGTGCTGGTGGAGATCCTGACCTCGGGGAGTGCACCCTACAAGTCGGGCACCCTGACCGTGAGCCTGAGCAACGGCGAGATTTAACCCGCGGCCCGGGCGTCGTTCGCGGCGGCGGCGTCCGGGGCTCGCGCGAGCGCCTGCTCGGCCATCGCCAGCTGCACCTTCAACGCCAGCACCTCGCGGTCACGCGCGGCGAGCTGCTGCTTCAAGAGGATCAGGCTCAACACCTGGCCCGGGTCGAACTTGTCCCCCGACGGCGAAATCAGCACCCCCTCCCAGAACCGCCAGCCCTGCCACTGCCCCGCAGTGCCGGGCAGGTCACCTAAGAGCATGCGGATCACCTGGTGCTGGTGGCCGGGGATCTTGACCTTGCCCTCGAGCCAGCGCAGCACCGTGGTGCGGTGGACGTTCAACTGCCGCTCGACCGCGGCGCGCCCGACGCGCTCGATGAGCGTGCGCAGGTCGCGCAGCGGGCGGGCGTTGGTCTTGAGCTTGGGCGCCGCGCGAGGTGCGGGCGGAGGCATCGCGAGCACCTGCGCCGCCGGGCCGGTGGTGCGCCAGTCGCCCGCTGGCGCCGCGGCATCGTTCTCGGGCCGGAGCGGGGGTGGGGTGACGGGCGTCACGCAGCTTTCGCCAGCTTTCCACCCTTCGGCCAGCCGGCTTTCATGAAATCGGTCACGACGTTGGCGACCACCGGCAGGGTGCGGATCGCGGCTTTCTCGTACGCCGGCAGGTACTTCTCGAACTCGGGCAGCAGGTCGACCAGTTGCTTGCGCGTGGACGCGGCGTAGGCCACCGAGCGCAGGCGCGAGCGCAGCTCCTTGCGGGACTCTTGCTCGGCGCTCATCGCGGCAACGAGCTCGTCGTACTTCTTGGCGGCGGTCTCGGACAGCTTGAATTCTTCGTCCAGGGCCGGGATGTAGGTGTTGCTCTTGAGCCGGTACGGGTTGTGCGTCTTGACGTACGGGCGCAGTTCGCTCGACGACCACAGCGCGCGGACCTTCGGCGGGAGCTGGGCGACGGCGTCGTCCATGACGAGCTTGTTCAGTTGGTCCTGGAAGTTGCCGTTCGGCACGTCGTCCATAGCGGCGCGGACGAAGGCGTCGCGGATGGTGTTGGTCAGTTTCATGGTCAGGTCTTTCAAAGATTGCCGGAAGGTCCAGTCCGGCGTTCTGGTTCTTGAATCTCGGTTCGCATAACGGCGCTTACGTTCAGGGGTGATCTGCCGGCGGGGCAGGGGGTTGGGGTGTGCATCACGCAACCACGAACATGACGCCGACGGCCCCCAGCCAGAGCAGCGCGAAGCCCAGGACGGAGACGAGCAGGCCGCACAGTCCGTACATGAAGGCGCCTTCAACACCGTCTTCTCGCGCTCCGTAAACCGTGCCGGCGACCGTCGCCAGCATGATCAGGACGATGACGACCTTCAAAACGATCACGCCGCCAGCGGGGATAGGCTCGGGGTAAACCGTCTCTACGCAACTCGCGTAGTTACGCATTTCGGCAACCGTCGCCCCCTGCGGCGTGTAGCTCTTGAGGAGCGATTTGCAGGCAGTCTTTCTAGCCTCGGCGGCTACCGCTGCAGCAGCGGCGGCCTGTGCATTTGCGGCTGCGGCAATGGCTACGGATGTACTCATCTCAATCCCTTTCAAGTGTTGCGTCCGCGCAACGAGTGCGCGATCCACCAGATATTGTTAAACGAACTTCTCTTCGGGTGTTGCTAAAGGCTTCACGCTAGATCACCGAACACCTGCGCCGCGATGCGCCAGCCGAGCGGATGCCAGGCCACCGAAGCGGCCTCGATTCCGCTGCACACCGAGCCAAAAGTGAAGGACATTTATGGGGCTTTCGTTTAGTAGTTGCTACATTATATTTTAGCACTTGCTACGCTGTCAACCCCTACTTTGAGACGCATAATGTATATTCTCAATGCGTACTATATCGAACGTTTTCAATAACTTGTGTGATGAATCTCGCACAATTTCGATACGTTTTCGATTCATTATGTTCAACGACTTTGGCACGCCGGGTGCAGCTAAAGTTTGGCTGAATCGCTTTAGCGGTCATGCCAGGTCACCGAACGCTGTCTCGTAGACGCGCTGCTGGGCGATCTCGAAGTACGTCGGGTCTTTCTCCATCCCGATGAAGCGCCGGCCGTTCTTCACCGCGGCCACGCCGGTGGTGCCGGAACCCATAGTGTTATCCAGCACCACGTCGCCCTCATTGGTGTAGGTGAGGATCAGGTACTCCATCAACGCGACGGGTTTCTGCGTGGGGTGCTTTCCCGTCTCACGCTTTGCGTAGACGACGCTACGCGGATACCTGGTGCCCGTGTTCTCAGTCTGAACTTTGACCACGTTGCCGCTCACGTCACCGCTTGTTCCTTTGCCGCTCTTGTATGGCTTGCCGGCTGTCATTTGCGGGTTGTATGTCGGTTGCTGCCGGTAGAAGACGTTGATGTCCTCGTGAACCTTCAGAGGTTGCTTCTTAGCCAGCAAAAAATTCACGCCTTGTTCTTTCTCCCACACCAGGCTGTACCGGTAGTCCGCCATGTTCGACGCGACCAGCTTCGTAGTGAACGGCTGGCGGTGAGAACGATCGCGGCGTTCGGTTTCGTCACGCGCCGGTACTCGGCCCATAGCTGGTCGAACGGGATCACAGAGTCCCAGGCGCACGCCGTCGTCCCGTAAGGCAGATCACAGAGCACCAGGTCGACGGACCCGTCCGGGATTTCGCGCAGCAGCTCGAGGCAGTCGCCCATGAATAAATCGAGTTGTTTCATCTCTCAGCTTTCACAAATCAGTAAAGAAACCTGTAGCAACTGCTAAACCGCAAAAGCCCCATTTGGGACGCATAATGTATATTCCCAACGCGCATCATATCTAACGTTTTCAAACAGTTACGTGATGCATTTCGCACAATTTCGATACGTTTTTGTTTCGTTATGTTCAACTACTTTGGCACACTCGATGCAGCTAAAGTTTGATCGGATTGCTTTAGCACTCATGCGATCGCCTGGAATACCACGACAGCCGACGGGAACGGGGCGCTGTGCTTGGCGTCGCCGAACTTCAGCCTTCCGCGTAGGAAGCGAATCTCTCCCTTCATCGCGTAGTCATGCCACCAAGCCACATCCGTTCGCGCAGGCACTAGGCAGACCACTGTTGCGCCTTTGAATGACTCCTCGTAAGCCTTGCGCATCCAGTCCTTGTTAGCGCTATACGGCGGATTCATGAACACGACGTGCTGACCCCAGTCCTGCGCGAGGCCGTCGTCGTCCGGCGTGAAGAACAACGAACACTTGGCGTTCGTTCCGTCACTGCACGGGTCGAGCGTGAAGCTGAACTCGCTATGCAGTTCGTTGAAGACCTTCTGCGGCGTCGCCCAGACGTCGGTCTGAGTCTTTCTGCCAGGGGGTAGTAGCGCACCCAAATCAGCCATTTATCGTTCCTGTCTTTCACAAATCAGTAAAGAAACCTGTAGCAACTGCTAGTGTCATAAACGCCGTTTTAGGACGCATAATGTATATTAGTACATTAGCATACTGTAAAGGGCGACAAGGACTTAGCCGAAACATCGTGCTCGCCTGCGCCCTATCAGTCGCTAGGCTTTTGTGCAGGATGCACAAGGCTCGATCGCCCGTCAATGGCTTGGCGGGCATCTTCATCGTACCAACCGCGCCACCACGATGCCGTCTGCCCGAAGGCGGGCGGCATGTGGTCCACGGCTTTGCGCACGGCTACGCCGTTTTCGTAGCCGTCAAAAATAGGCAGCAGTTTCACGGCAGTTTGTGCTTGTCGCGGCAGCGGGCGCAGTTGCCCCCGATCAGCCGCCCGCACCACTCCCCGCACAGGTCGCACTCCCCTGGCTCCCCGGGCGGGATGGGCTTGCGGGCTGCGGCGATGGCACGCTGCGTGTCTTCAAGGACGCGCTGCTGGGCGAAGTCAATCTCGTCCATGTTTGCTCTCCATCTCGATCAGCAGGTCGACCTCGTGCTTGATCTTCTCGAGGTCTTGGAATCGGTCTGCGGCCGGTTTGTCGCGCCAGCGTGTGATGCGCTTGACGATGCAGCCTTCCAGGAAGTTGAGCCCGTTGGCGTGGATAAACTCGACCGGCTGGATCTTCTTGCCCTTGTAGTGGCTGCCGGCGACCTGCACATCGAGTGCGCTGGGTGCGGGAAGCCCGTGCACGATAGCGAGCATCTCCGCCGCACCCTTGTCCATACGATCAAGAGTGGTGTCTGCGTCGAACTCGCCAAGGGGGCGGACGGGAGACTCCGAACACCGGATGTCTTCGCGCCCACGCTTGGCCTCACCGACGTGGGGGTGCAGGCACTCGCCCGAACATTTACTCTCCAGGTAGTTGCAGCCGGACATCTTGCACAACGCGCTCATAACTTGCCTTTCAAAACAGAACACCGGCACCGCCCGGCAGCGATCAGGGCGGGTAGCCGCACACCCTTTGTCTCTTTGTCGAAGGCACACCAATCCGGAGCGACGCCCAGCCCCCGGAAGGCGCGCCACGCCTTCTTGAACTCCTGCTTCACAGCTTGCCTTTCATATAGTCCATCAAAGAATCCTGCACCGTCCGTTTGCCGTCTCGTCGGGCGAGGACGACCTCGTCGACGGTGCCGCGGGCGATGATGTAGTGGATGAAAACCGCACGGTCCTTGCCGGCCTGCATCTGGCGCATCGGGCCGACGCGCTCGATCACCTGGTCGTGGAGGTCAAGGCGCCAGGTCTGGCCGAAGAACACGACGGTGTTGCACCATTCCTGCAGGCCGTCGATGCCCTCGCCGATGCTGGCCGGGTGGCCGATCCAGAGCTTGCCCTTGCCGGCCTGCGCGAGCTTGAGGTCGCGGTCGACGGCAAGGTCCAGTGCGTCAGGCCATTCCTTCTTGATCCGCTCGCGGTCGCTCTTGAACTCATAGACCACCAGCAGCGGGTCGTCGCCGGTCTCGTCGATCAGTTCGCACAGTGCGTCGAGCTTCTCGCGATGGACTTCGACCCACGCGCCGGGCGCGTAGCGCTCGGGGTCAAGGTACGCCGCGCCATTGGCCAGCTGGAGGCACTTGTTTGACAGCGCCGCAGCGTTGAACACCTCAACCTCGGCCTCGCCGATCATGGTGAACAGTTCGCGCTCGAGCTCGCGGTATTTTGCGCGCGCCTTCGGTGGCAGCTCGACGTCGATCACGTTGACGATCGGCTCTTTGAGGTCGAACCAGTCGCGCGGGTCAAGCGACAGGCAGAGGTCGGCGATGCGCTCGTGGATCTCCTCGTCGGCGCCGGGCAGGATCACCGGCAGGATGCCGGGCTTCTTCGTGATCGCGTCTTGGATGCGCTTGTAGGCAAACCACCGCTGCTCGAACGCCGAATAGGTGCGCCCCAGCCGGCGGCCGGCGTCGAGGAACCACGTTTGGCCCCATAAGTCTTTCAGGCCGTTGGGGGATGGCGTGCCGGTCAGGTTGACCCACTCCTTGACCTTTGTGTGGGCGACCGTGGCGAGTGCCTGGGCACGCTGCGTGCCTTGCTTGCTGCGGAATCCCTTGAGGCGCACGGCCTCGTCGGCCACCACCCGGCGAAAGGGCCAGCGATCGCCGAGATGGTCGATCAACCACACGAGCTGGTCGTAGTTGATCGTGAAGACAGGGGCGTCGCGCCGCAGGGCGGCAGCCCGCTGCTCTGGCGTACCGATCACCGGCACGACGTCGAAGCCGGCCAGGTGCTGCCACTTCGCCGATTCCTTGGCCCAGCCGTCGCGCGCCACGCGCAGCGGGGCCAGCACCAGCGTCGGCTCGGTGTCGCCCCAGACGCGGTAGGCGATATCCAGGTGGGTGAGGGTGAATATGGTCTTGCCGACGCCGGGCTTGCCGAAGATGGCGCACCGCGGCTTGTCGGCCATGTGTTGGGCGACCATCGGCGCGAAGGCGCGGGGGACGTAGGTGCGGCGGGTCATGTGACCTTGCCCTGCACGAGCGAGTAGAGATCCTGCACCACCTCGGCGGCCGGCACGCCGGCCTTGCTGGCGATCTGCTCGACGATCAGTGCCAAGGCTTCGAGCATGAACAGGGCGCCACCCTCGCTGGTGATCGTGCCCCGTATCTCGTCGCCTTTCTGGACGAGCGACACGCGCATGCGCTCGTTCACTCGCTAACCCCGAGGTAATCGAACACCGTCCCGGCTTCAGTGAACATGTCGGCGGCGCTGCGCATGTCGTCAGCCCAGCGTTCGGTGAACGCGTTCCAGGGCGGCCGGGACACGACGCGGGTGATGCCGGCCTGGATGATCTTCGCGGCGCACCGTGCGCAGGGCGGGTGGGTGACGAGGATCGTGCAGCCCTCGACCGAGCGCCCCGCGAACAGCAGTGCGTTCTCCTCGGCGTGGATCATGCGGCGTAGCTTCTCGTCGCGGTTCTCGAGCACGGCGTCGTCATCCCGCACCGCGCGGGGGAAACCGTTGAAACCCACCGACACGATGCGGTTCTTCGGGTCGACGATCACGGCGCCGACACCAGTGGAGGGGTCTTTGCTCCAGGTGGCGACGAGGTTGGCGAGGCCGATGAAACGGCGGTCCCACTTATTCATGGCAGGTACTTCTTCCATTCGCCGGAGCGGATGGCTTCGGATATGTTCTCTCCATCGTCGAATCCTTCCAACTCGTTCAAAACAACCTTCGCGCAAGCCTCCGCCACCCGCTGATCGCGCTCGGCGAGGATGGCGGTGGGGTCGGTGGTGGATTCGAGAATGCTTTTAGATTCGGCCAGCGACTCGGAAACAGAGATTCCTGTGCGCCACATAGGCTCCCCATCTTCGTCTAGCGTCTTCGTCATTTGCTGGTCGCAGTAGAACAGTTCGACATACGACTTTCGCAGCGCCTCTTTCATCTTCTCGATCTGCGCGGCTTGTGCGGCGAGTTGCTGGCGTAGTTCGGTTATCTCACTCGCTGCGTTTCGCATCGACTGAGAGCAGTCTTTTCCATAGTCGCCAAACGCGGGGATTTTGTCTGCCAGCCAGCCTAGTTTTTCAATTAGTTCCATCTCTGTTGTCCATTTCATAAAGCATCTGGCAAAGAACAGCACACAAGTCTTCGAAGTTGTGTCGGTGTATTGCATCTGGCGTGTAAGGCTGCATTACTCCGGATAGGCGCAAGCACCATCTGGCTTGATCCGCCTTCAGCCGCTCGATCTCCTTACGAAACGCCAAGTCAGTTTCGAGAATGCATTTGTCTCGGAAATGCAGTTCCTTGCGCAACCTTTCGATCTCCGCATCCTTCTCGGCTGTGAGCAGGTCGGCTTCTGGCATTTCCCAGTTGCAATTGTTTTCGCAGTCACAGCAAGGCTTCGCCCAATAGTAGCGGCTACTGAAGTTACATGTCTCGCAATTTCGTTCCATCTTCACTCTCCCATGCTTTGTTGATTTCTGCGAGGGCTTCCATCGCTGCGACTTTGGCCTGATGCCTACAAGTGCTGTGGATTACGGAATGCAGCTCGCCCTTCGCCACCTTCAGCGCCTTCTCCAGTTCCTCGATCCGCTTCTTCATCGCGGAAATTTCTGCAAGCGTCTTGTCGTCTGCGTATCGCGTTCCGTCCATTACTTCACCTCCGGTTTCGGCGCTGCGGGGAGCGGCATCCAGTGGGTGAAACGCCAGTTCATAAGGACGCCGAAAATATCTATGAACTGCGCCGGGAGCCTATCCGTAGCTGGCTGGTAGCAGACAACCATGCCGCCGTTGCTCGAACTCGCAGCGCCGAGAGATTCATGAGCCTCCTTGCAATACGCCCAGACGAATTGGAAATGCGGAATAGTCTCAATCGGCTGCCACCCTTCCGGCACTGGTGCGGGGTGGGTGAATAGCTTGGTGCCCATCAGCGGCGAATAGCCTGCCGGCAACGGATGCCACATGAAAATATGGGGCATCTCCTGGTAGTGCGGCATCAGGTATCCAACCGGCTTCGCGCTCTCCGTCAGCTTGGCGATCAGGCGGCGGGAGAATTCCGGCAGGTTCTCGACACAGATTGCGTCGTCGGCCATGTATCCGAGCGATTCCGCTACGTCCTTTGTTGCTTGTTCGATGTTCATCTTATTGGCCCGGCCTGCCCGGGCAGGTGTTGATATAGGTGCCGCCAGCGTGGTTATGAATTTTTCCAAGAACCGATAACCCAACTCCGTTGCTGATGCTTGCTGGCGGCGATAGCTTGCTCTGTTGCTGATTTAGTTTCATTCAGCACAGTTCTTCCTTTCATCGCAAAACGTCATCCACGCCATCGAGCGTGCCGATCACCTCGACCCGCTGGCCCATCGCCCGCATGCGCTGGTGCTCGCGGTGCTGGGCGCGTTCGTGCGCGTTGGCGGGGAAGGTCTTGACGGTGTCGGGGTTCTTGAGCTCGACCCAGATTGTCTCGGCGCCGTAGTTGTGGAACGGATGTGGCTTCCCCGGGTTCGTGCGCTCGGGCAACATCACCAGCCGATCCGGCGCGCTCTTGCGCCCCTGCCAGGTCACCTTCCGCACCTCGCCGCCGAGCGCCTTGACGCGCTTGACGAGGTACTTCTCGATGTCGCGCTCTTTCACACCGACACCCACAGCAGCACGACGACGGCAAACATTAGGGCGCCGGCTACGGCGACATCGCCCGGCACGGTCGTCTCGTCGAGCGCCCATGGCGTGGCGCGCAGTGTGGGGGGTTGGGTCCGTTCGTACTTCTGGCAGCGCTTCAGCATGGTGACATCCTTGTTTGTTATTGACGTGCGGATTGTAGCAACTGCTAAAGCGTTGTCAATCTTTTCTATACCGAAGGGTCTCAAAGCCGGCAGCAGCGAGCGGGATGCCTTCAGCCCACGGCGGCGGGGTCGCCATCATGGCGCTCAGGGTGTCGACGCTGAACTCGCCGCTGTCGGGGGTCTCGGTGAGCAGCTCGTCATGGACTGACAGCACGATCTCGTAGCCGGCGCGCTCGATGGCCGGCATGTTGTAAGCGAGGATGTCGCGGGCGAACGCCTGGGTGGCGTTCTCGACCAGCTTGCCGCCGTAGGTCTTGATCGGTCCCCACTGGCGCGTGTACTGGTTGACGCCGAAATATGTGATTTGCCCGTCGTCCTCGACCTTCGGGTTGATGTAGCAGAGATAGCGTCCAGAGGGCAGGCGGATGCGCAACCACGCGCCGTCGCGGCGGGCCTTCAGGTGCTGGCCGATCGGGAAGGTCTCGCCCGGGTTCTGGATCGCTGCGCGCACGCTGTCGCCGGCGGCTTTCCACAACGCTTTGGTGTTGGCGTGCGCCTCGCGCCAGCCGAGCACGAGCACCTCGCACGCGACCCACACCCGTTCGGGCAGGCCGAGCGTGCTGCGCTTCTGCTTCTTGAACCACTCGTACATGCCCTTCGCCTGGGCGAGCGCCTCTTCGCTTGCGGCGGCCCACACTGCGTCGGCGAGTTCCTCAAGGTCCATGCCGTAGACGGCGGCGAACGTCAGGAACGCGGCGACGCCGCCTTCATAGCCGAGGCCGAGCTCCATCACCTTGCCGATCTGGCGCTGCTTCTTGGTGACCTCCTCGGGCGAGATGCCAAAGGCGGCGGCATAGGCGCGGATGTAGAGGTCGGCGCCGATGCCCTGGTCGAACTCGGCGAACGCCTTGAGCTTCCACCGCTCGCCGGCCAGGAACGCGAGCCCGCGACCTTCAATGTTCGACAGGTCGGAGATGACCAGCTTCTTGCCGGGCGGGGCGATGATGCAGCCGCGCACGGTGTTGGCCGTCAGGCGCATGGTGTTCTCGAAGAACAACTCGGCGCAGCCGGCCTTCAAGGTGTCGATGCCTTCATCGATCTCGTCCTGCTTCATGTCAGGGCGCGGCATGTTGCCTGGCTGGAAGAGGCGGTGCGCCCAGCGTGCGGTGCGCGAGGCGCCGGCGAACTGCATGGTGTTGCGCAGCCGACCATCGCTGCTCACAGCGTTGATCAGCGCCTTATATTTGGCCGTCGAGGTCTTCGTAGCCTCCAGGCGGATCGACAGCAGCAGCTTGACGCCTTCCGGCAGGTCAGGGTCTTCGAGCCGGCGGCGAACGGTGTCGGCCTTGAGGTCGGGCAGCGTCACGCCGTACTCGGCGCAGATGAAGGAGAGCAGGTTGTCGCGCTGGCTGGCGTTGGTGACGAGGCCGTCGGTGTGTTGAGTGACTTCGTGCTTCAGCCGTTTTTGCTCTCGGGCCACAGCGTCAATTGCTGCCACTGCGAGCTCGGTGTCGACGGCGATGCCCCGCTCGTTGATTCGACGGTCGAGGTGCCAGAGGGCGAGCTCGGCGCCGCCGGGTTTGTAGTTCCAGCTGGGCAGCCGCTGGTGGATGGCGCGCATGGCGACAATGTCCTGGCGCGAGTATTCGAGAAATTCAGCCCACTGTTCCGGGTGCGTTTCACGGGTGGCTCTCCTGAGCGTCGAGTTCTTCGGTCTGGGTTTTGCGAAAAGCTGAATCAGTTCGCGGCCGCGCTTGTCCTTGGCGAGATCCGCTTCGAGACCGACGATCTGGCCGATCTTGTCGAGCGAGCCGGGGAGGCCGTGGGCCAAACCCTTGACCATCGTGTCGAGGAACTTCTCAGGCGGCAGGTCCAGCCCCCAGCAATGGCGCATCACCGCCATATCGAATGACACGTTATGGAATACCAGCAGCGTGTCGGGCGCCTTCAGCAGTTCGATGAAGGCGTGCGGCTTGCCGCGCGCTGTGCAATCCCAGACGGTCGGCTCGTCATCGTCGAGAGCCCATTGCGCGATCGTGATCTCGGTGCTCGGGTCTTCGGCATAGCGAGCGCTCCCGCACTTGATGAGGTCGCATTCGCTGAAGGTCTCGGTGTCACCGTAGAGGAGCCTCATGCCAAGTCTTTCAGACTGTCCAGTTCGTCCTGCAAGTCCTGGCTTTCACGGTGCGCAGCTGAAAGGTCATCCTCGAGCGAGGCGATCTGTTCGTTGAGCTTTTCGACTTCCTCCTCAAGGTTTTTTTTTACGCCCTGCTCAAGGTCCGCGATCTCGGTGTTCGTGCGCTCAACCTCTGCAGCCAGGCGGCTCACGAGCTCCGCTTCGAGCGGGGTCAGGGTCAACGTGTCGGCGTAGCGCAGCAGCTCGTCGTTGGTGAGTGTCGGCAAATACATGGCGATCCTTTCAAAGTTAAAAAGCCCTTTCCTCAGCATTCCCCGTGCATCGTTGCCGCTTCGGCGGGGCTTGCGCTGCTGCCACCCGGTGAATGCAACGTGCGGGCCAGGGGGTGCGGCGTGCTGAGGCTGTGCGGCCGGTGGGCGAACCCGACCTGGGGATATCCGAAGCCCGCTGTTTGGTGAGGGTCGGTGTGCGCTCCTCCGGGAGCCCCCAGAGGCACCGCCCTCACCAAACAGCCCTCTTGCGAGGGCTGACTGGTTGTTACGCGAACTCGTCGGCGTCGGCGCCTTCGGTCACTTCCTCGAACTCATCCGCATCGGCCGGGCGGCCGGCGCTGAACGAGTCGCCGTCGGCGTAGAACTGAATGCCGCGCAGCTGGGCATTGATGCGCTGGCCGTAGTTGTTGTCCTGCGCCCAGAACTCGATCGACGCGTTGACGAAGCAACCAGCGTAGGGGCGGCCGGACTTCGCCGACAGCGGCGAGCGGTCGCGGTCGATCACGGTCGGGGCGGCGTTCTCCTGCGCGGCGGCGCTGATGAAGAAGTTGCCCGGGAAGCCGTCGTACTTCACCTTGGTGTCGCCGTCGTGCAGGGCCAGCTTGTCCTGCTTGTCGAGGCCCTTGACGATCGCGGCGGCCTTGTCGCGCCACTTCTCCTTGGCGACGGCCTCCTGCTTGGCGCGGATCTCGGCGATCTGCGGGTGGTCGGCCGGGATGATCAGCGTGGCGCTGTAGCGCGGCTTGCCTTCACCGGCGACGGTGGTCGGCTCGAACAGGTTGGGGAACGCCAGGCGGACGTTCTTCAGGAGGATTCGGCCGATCGGTTGGTTGGTGCTCATGGTGTGTTTCCTTTTCGTTGAGAATTAAGCGAGGGCTTCGAGGTCGGCGAAATCGTCGATCACCGGCTTGACCTCAAGCGCCGGGCGAGAATCAGATTCAGGTGCGACGTGCGGCTTGCCGTCCTTCTGGATGATCATTTCCTTCAGCTTCGGCCACTGCCTGGGGCCGATCGTGCCGGCCTTGGCGAGCTTCTCGGCGCTGGTCGGGCTGATCAGCTTGAAGTCGTACATCTCGGCTTCCTTGAGGCGCATCGACTTCAGCGTCTGTTCGGCTTCCTCGGCGTTCGACCACTGGCGAGCACCACGCTTGCCCTGCACCAGCTTGAACTGCGGCACGGCTTCGCCGGCCAGCAGACGGCGTTCAACCTCAGCGCGCACGGCCTTACACCATTCCTCGATCAGATCGACCTTGGACATGGCACGCGACAGGTCGGACGTGACGAACGTCTTCGGGTCCGTGATGCTCTCGAACTCCTCGGCGGCAGCCGGCGCGCTGACATGCACGACGACCTCGTTGCGCAGTGCCGGGCAGGTGGCCTTGGCGCGGCAGAACTTGCAGCCTTTCTCCGATGGGCGCAGGTACTGCTTCACCCACGTAGGTTCGGCTAGGTTCGGGTTCAGCGCGGCGATGTTGCAGCGGCCGACCGTCGGCTTTGCCGTCTCGGCGGCCCACGTTTCGAGGTCGGCAACCGACAGGTCGTATTCGCTGGGCGCCGTGCAGATGCGGGGCTGACTGATGGCCAGGCGCACCGTGTCGAAGTCGCCGAGCAGACCCTGCGCAGCGTCGAGCATACCCAGCGCGTAGAGAGCGAGCTGTGGGTTCGGGCCGTTCTCGCCGCCGGCGCTAACCTCGACGCCCATGCCATACTTGAGATCGACGCCGGTGATCACGTTGTCGCGCAGCACGGCAACGTCGAGCGTGCCCCATGCATCGTCCTTCGGGACGCCGAGATAGCCGGAGTAGGTGACGCGCTGGTCGACCAGGATCACACCGTCGTCGCCGGCGAGGCCGAGCACGTAGTCAATGCAGACCTGGACGTGGCCGGCCATCTCCTCGTCGACTTCGAAGGACCACTCCTCAACCATGATGATCCGGCCGATGTAGGCGCTGGCGGGGCGGGACTCCTGCAGCGCCCAGGTCAGCACCTGGTGAGCCGCGGTCCCTTCCGCTGCGTACTTGCTGGATGTGTTCGGCAGGTCGCGCTCGAGGACGTGCTTGCCCGGGCAGAGCATGTCTGCCTCGAACTTGCTCGCACCCCATTTGCTGTGGGCGGGTTCAGTCATGGTTTTTGTCCTTGAGTTCGCGCACCGCGTCGATCACAGCCTGATGTTCGTGGCTGTACTCAACGTAGTTACTCCCGGGGCGCCCGAGCATCGCGTTGATCTGCGCAACGGTGTCGGTGCTCTGGCTGAACACGCGCGCCGTATTAGCGAACGTCCAAATGCAGAACGCGACGACGCCCGCCCACATGGCGCTCTCGAGCGCCCCGATCGCGAACCAGGTAATCACTACCAACTTCGCGTCGCCGGAGACGGTCTGCACGGTGTCCAAGATGAGCTTGAGTTCATCGACGTTCATCTCACGCCTCAGCCAGCTTGGCGTTCACCGCGGCCAGCGCCTCGGCCCACTTCTCGGCCGGCAGTTCCTTGAACGTCTTGACGCCGAACGTGGCGACGAGGGCGGTGGCGGCTTCGCGGGACTTGGCGGCCAGGGCGAACACGGCCTTTTGCAGGACCGGGTATTCAATCGCGGCCGGCGCGGAGCTCTCGACCTTCGGCTCGGGCGCAGCGGTGGTCTCCGCAGTAGTGGGGGTAGCGGCAGCTGCCGGCTTCGCAGCTTCCTTTTTTGCCGGGGCTTCCTTCTTCGGTTCGGCCGGCAGGCGGTCTTCCTGGGCGACCGAGGCGCCGGCAAGCAGGGACTCCGGCAGCTCGAGCATCGCCTTGCGGGCGGCGCTGATGTTGTCGAAGGAGAGGGTGATCTGGATCATGGTTGGTTCCTTTCGCAGTAGGGAAACATACGGTAGCAGATGCTACAACTTGAGGCAAATAAAAAAGCGCATCGGCTTTTCGTTGGCACGGCCGTATCGTAGCACTTGCTAAACCGCTGTCAAGAAAACCTTAACAGATGCTGCAAAAGAAACCCGCTTCCGTGCGGGTCAGTCTTCACACAAACAGGACGACCGCTTCGACGGCGTGGAATACCAGGGCGGCGGCCAGCATTGCGTAGAGCAGTCGTAGGTGCCGGCGGATGTCGGCGATCGGGTCATCCCAGATTCCGCCGTGCTCGACCAGGTACTTTATCCGCTGCTTAATCTCCTCGTCGTTCATGACTTTGTGAGCCTCACTAGTTTCGTAATGAAGGATTCGTCGACCCTTCCGATGAGCCGGGTGTGCTCATAGGCGAGTGCCGTCAAGTCTGCGAGCTGATCGGGCGTAGCTCTGTGACCGGCGTCACGAAGGGCGGCGGCCACAGCCCTGACACATGTACCTAGTGCCTCGTCGTCGACTGTTCTGGTATCGCCGTGCTCGCTGTCGAGCCAGCCTACGGGCAGGCCGAGGGTCTGCTCCATCTCCCGGGCGACCTTCTCGCTGACCTCGCGCGACGGGTTGGGGCCGGCGAGCTGGGCGACGTAGCTGCCGTTGGTGTGGCCGAGCTTCTTGGCGAGCGAGGTTGGCCCGCCCCAGGTCTTGATCAAACTGCGCAGGTTGTCCCGGCGCTGGTCATAGACGGACTTCATAGGCCGGGAGCGTAACAAAACGACATTAGCGTTTGCAACATCAGTTGCGCGGCGTCCGAACGGGTGGATCGACATCAATACGCCCTTTCTGTGCGGGTTGGCGAGGTAAGTGTGCTTATCGATTGTTAAATTTTTTCCATGATCCCTGCACAACTACGGTTTATCTGTGCGGTAGCTAACATTGCGCGGAACAGTACAGTTTGCTAAAGTCAGCGCACGTTTGTAGCCAATTGAAAGAACAGCATGAAAACGATTACCGCCATCAAGGCATGGATGCGGGCGGCGACGCCCTTGGAACGGGAGGCCCTTGCTGATGGGGTCGGCACCTCGGTGGCGATGCTCCACCAGTATTCGGGCGGCCACCGCCAGGCGAGCGCCGAGACGGCCGGAAAGATCGAGATGGTCACCGCGGCGATGCACAAGGCGAGCAAGGGCCGGCTGCCGAAGATCGTTCGCACGGACGTCTGCGAAGCCTGCCGCCAGTGCCAATACGCCGCGAAGTGCCTCGGCGAGCGCGCCGTGGTCAGCGACTTCCCGATCGTTGCCGAGCAGGTGGCGTCGTGACTGAGTTTGTCCTGTACCTGCTCGGGGTTTTCACCGGCGTGTTCGTCGGCATTTCCCTCGCCGCCCTGATGTCGGCCAGCGGGGGCGACCTGCCGGCGGCCGGCAACGTCGAAAAGACGCTCGCGGCGTACCGCGCTTGCGAGGCCGCCGCCATCCGGAGCCTGCTGCGCAAGTCGGACGACGAGATCCGCGAGCACCTGCGCGGGCGCCTCGCCACCTTTGAGCAGGCTGAAAGGAACCGGGCGTGATCGCGATGCTGCGGGCGGGGATGCGTGTCCGCTTGCCCAGCGGCAACATCGTCGTGCTCCTGCAGCGCGACGGCACCCACTGGATCTGCCAATACGCGCCGAGCGCGAAGGAGCGCGGGGAGGTCGAGCTGTCGATGGCCTACCTGCGCAAGTTCGGCACGGCGGCTTGAGGCTTTACAACGTGCTAAAATGAATACGCCAAACCTTTTTTAATCGAGTTACCTTTGGCGGACCTCACGACCCTGTTACTCGGCAGGGGAAGGTTTGGCGACTTTCCGTGGGGTCCGCCAAAGGTACGTTTTTTGAAAGTCGCCAAAATGTCTAAGACCGTAATACCGGCACAGCGGGGTTTCCAGTTTGTCTACGCCGAAGTAGAGGACGGCGCCCCGTTCATCATATCCGAACCGGTTATCGCCTGGGTCGTTGACCTCTCGGCCGGCAAACACGACATCACGCCAGTGACACCGAGCGGGATGGACGACGGCCGATTCATCGTCTACCCGGACTGCTCAGTGTTTGACGTCATCTCCGAGACTTGGTTTGAAAGTCTCAATGCGGCGATAAGTGATCTCCAGTCGAGCGTCAGATGTGAAGCCGAAACAGAACCCAGCGCCGCGGAGGAGCTGGCATGAACTTCTTCCGCAACCAGGGGAGGGAACTGCTTGCCAACGGCTACCTGATCGTCCCCATCAAACCCGGGCACAAACGTCCCGCCATCAAAGGGTGGCAGAACTCCAGGCTCGGCGCCGCCGACCTCGGCAAGCACGCCGATCACGGGGTGGGTGTCCTGTGCGGGCAAGGGGCGGTGCCATTGGTCGCGATCGACGTCGACTCCTACAACGCTGAGTTGTCTGAGCGGTTCGCGACGTGGTGCCTGGATAACCTCGGATACGCCCCCCACCGCGTCGGGATGGCGCCTAAGACGCTGCTGGTCTATCGCGCAGAGCACGAGGGGTGGGACAAGCTCATCAGCCCGGTTTATGTCGGTGGAGGGTGCGAGCACCGTCTCGAGGTGTTGGGCAACGGCCAGCAGTTCGTGGCCTACGCAATCCATCCCGACACCAAAGCCCCCTACGAGTGGCTCGACCTTGTGGGGGGTCTGGTTGGCATCAAAGCATTGGACCTACCGATGGTCACTGCGGCGCAGGTTGAGAAAGCCGCCGAAGTATTCAACGCAATGGCGCTGCAGATGGGGCTTGAGCGCAAAACCCCGGCGCAAAAGCAGGTCGCTGTCCCAGAGGCGCCGAAAGATCGCACACCGAAGGCAGACGACGACTTCTTCGGTCGCGTGAATGAAGCCGCGATGGCTGACCTCGCAGCGTGGGTGCCGTCGCTTTTCCCCACCGCGAGAGAGCAGCAAAACGGATATCGCGTTGCCTCTGTCGACCTCGGGCGCGACCTTCAGGAAGACATCTCGGTCGTCACTGAGGGTATCGTCGATTTCGGCGTGGCGGATCAAGGCGACGCACGGCAAGGGAAACGGACACCGATCGACCTGGTGCTTGAATGGGCGCCGGCAATGCTAGACGACCCGTTCGCCGTAACCACACCGCGCGACGCGGCGGATTGGCTGTGCGCATGCCTTGACCGCCCGCGCGAAGCCTTTGGATGGGGGCTGCGTTTCCGCAAGGAGCTGGCAGCGGACCACCAGGCGGTCAATGAGTTGCGCCAACAGGTCAAGCGGCTGATCGAGCAGTGCGACAACGACATTGAACTGCTCGATCGGCGCTCGGACGTCGGCAAGGCGATCAGCGAGGGGTTGCGCAACACCGCGTTGGCGCCGCTTGTCCTGCGCAGCGTGCAGGCGCGCTACAAAGAGATCACCGGCAGTGGATTGACCGTCGCGGAGGTGCGCAAGAATCTGGCAGATACCTCGGCTCCGACAGTTCGTGCGCGGCGCCCATTGACTGAGTTCGGTAACGCCGAGCGCATGCTCGACAAGTTCGGGCGCGGCCTCATGTACGTGCCGGATCTGGGCCAGTGGTACCGCTGGACGGGCATCTATTGGCAGAAGGCGAACGACGTTGAGATCGAGTTCTACGCCAAGGAGACGGTCAAGGCGCTGGTACAGGAAATGGACGACCACCCCGACTCGGCGGAGTTCTTCAAGTTCGCCGCGCTCAGTCAGCAAGCGAAGATGGTGCGCAGCATGGTGTCCCTGGCCGCCAGCGATCCGAGGGTGATGGTCCCGTTCAGCGAACTCGACCAGCGGAGCCATTTGCTTGGGGTGGCGAACGGGGTTGTTGACCTGCGTACTGGCCAACTCCTGGACCCAGACCCCGAACTACGTATCACCAAATGCACCGGGGGCGAGTTCCACCCGGGGGCGAAAGCGGATCTGTTCCGACAAACAGTGCTTGACGTCTTCAAAGGGGATCAAGGGCAGGCGGATTTCTTCCAGCGCCTGATCGGCTACTCCGCGATGGGGAACCCCGTGCAGCAGATCATGGTTATTCCGTTTGGTAATGGGGCGAACGGGAAGTCGACCGTGCTCGGGGCCGTGCGAAAGGCCTTCGGCAGCTACGCAAAGACGGCCGACCCCTCGACCTTCGTATCGGAGAGCCGTGGGGCCAGCGGCGCCGGCGCGGCGCGCGAGGACTTGATCCGGTTGATGGGTTTGCGTTTCGTCTACGTGAGTGAACCGGATGAGAACGGCGAGCTCCGCGAGGGTTCGATCAAGAGCATGACAGGAGACGAGGCCATGACCGCGCGAGGCCCCTACGCCAAGGCGTCGGTGGACTTCCAACCAACTTTTACAGTGTTCATGCCGACCAACCACAAACCGATCGTCAAAGGTAACGACGACGGCATCTGGCGCCGCTTGGTGATGGTGCCGTTCACCAGGAACTTTGAGAAAGACGCCACCGTTCAGCGCGACGTCAACAGGGCGGAGAAGTTGGCCGCGGAACTTGATGGGGTGTTGGCGTGGATTATCGAGGGGGCGCTGGCTTACCAAGAGCACGGTCTGGTGCTGCCGGAAACCGTTAAAGAGGCGCGCAACGAGTACCGCGCGCAGATGGATTTGCTCGCGGACTGGGTAGAGGAGTGCTGCGAAGTGCACGCCGACCTCACCGAAGCGCCACGTGCGCTTTGGCGCTCGTGGGAGGAGTACGCAAAAAATCGCGGACTCCTTCGGTACGTTCCGACCATTGTCGCGCTTGGGCGCAAGTTGGAACAGCAGTTCCCGATGGTCCGAAACTCAAAAGGGCAGCGAGTGCGCTGTGGATTGCGTGTTCGCGACGATTTTGACGAGGCGCTGGCCTAGTCTTGACAAGTTTGACAAGTTCGACCTCTGTTTTGAAGAAGTCTTTATACGTATACGAAAAGTCTTAGAAAAAGGGCCTGAACTTGTCAAACCTGTCAAAAGGTTGAACGTGCAGTTTGTTGCAGACACGACTTTGAAAGGGGCTGGAAATGAAAAAGCTGGTCGCGTTGAACAGTGCGGGGCGAGTCATCGGACAAAACCACCCGCGCGCCAAACTGCTGGACCGGGAAGTTGACCAGGTGCTGGAGTTGATCGAGGACGGCTTCAGCTATTCGCAGGTGGCCGAGAAGATGCAACTGTCGAAGTCGGGCGTTGCGCACATCGCGACAGGCCGACGCCGATGCCAAACCCCGGAGCGGCTGGTTGAAGTATCCGTGCCGGACTGAATTGATTGGATGATGAGCAACATGAAACTGACACCTGAAAAGCTAACCGCTTTTTGCGCAGCCCTGGCAGAGACGGGAATCGTCGCCAAAGCGTGCAAAGCGGTGGATGTGTCCCGGCAGACCGCCTATGGCTGGCGGGACGAGATCCCGTCCTTTGCCGAGGCTTGGGACAAGGCGCTGAAGATCGGCATCACCGCACTGGAAGACGAGGCGCACCGGCGCGCGTTCTCCGGCACGGACAAGCCCCTGGTGCATCAGGGGCAGTTCACCTACGAATACGCCAGGGATGAGCAGGGCAGGGTGATCTACGACGACATCGACCTGGGCGCGACGAACGACAAGGGCGAGCCGATCACCTCGAAGGTGCCGCGGCTATTGCTCGACGAGTCTGGCAAACCGATGGTCGCTTCGATGAAGGAATACAGCGACACGCTGGCGATCTTCCTGCTCAAGGCCCACGCCCCTGAGAAGTACCGCGAGCGCCAGCAGGTTGACCTGTCCAACAGCGATGGCACCCTGGTGGTCGACGAGGCCGCCCGCAGTGCGCGCGTGGCCCAGCTCCTCGCGCTCGCGGCCAAGCGCAAGGACGAGCAGGACGCGTTTGGGGACCTGGCATGAACGGGGATTGGTTCTTGCTCATCAATGGTGCGCTGAATATCGTGCTGTGGGTTGGGTATTTCTTCGGGTGGTGGGGGTTGTGACCCCACAAGAGGCGCGCGACCTCGAGCGCTACCTGACCCCTGCCGAGCGCGAAGAACTCGCCGCCCTGGTCGCTGCAGACATTGCGGCGACGCCGTGGATGCCATTGCCCGGCCCTCAGCGGATGGCGTACGACTCGAAGGCCGATGTGATCGGCTTTGGGGGCGCTGCCGGTGGCGGCAAGACCGACCTCGCGATCGGCTTGGCGCTCACCCAGCACTACCGCTCGCAGGTGTTTCGTCGCGAAGGCCCGCAGCTCACCGGCATCACCGATCGCCTGGCCGAGATCGTCGGTTCGCGCGACCTGATCAACGGCAAGCCTGCGGTCTATCGCGACAGCGACGACCGGCAGATCGAGTTCAACTCGATGCCGAACCTGGGCGACGAGACCAAATACCAGGGCCGCCCGAAAGACCTGCTGGTGATCGACGAGGCCGCGAACTTCCTCGAGCAGCAGGTGCGCTTCGTCAAGGGCTGGGTGCGCACGACGCGCCCCGGCCAGCGCACGCGCACGCTCTTGACGTTCAACCCGCCGACCAATGCCGAAGGGCGCTGGGTGATCGACTTCTTCGGCCCGTGGCTCGACAAGAAGCACGACCTCTACCCGACCGATCCGGGCGCGCTGCGCTACGTCTATGTCGACCCCGAGAGCGGCAAGGACGTGTGGATCAAGGACAACGACGGTCGCTCGTTCGTGCTGATCGGGGGCGAGCGCGTCTACGACTTCAACCCCAGCGCGTACCGCCCCGAGGAGATCGTGCGCCCCGAGTCGCGCACCTTCATCCCCTCGCGCATCACCGACAACCCGTTTCTCGTCTCGACCGGCTACATGGCGCAGCTGCAGGCGCTGCCCGAACCGCTGCGCAGCCAGATGCTGCTCGGCGACTTCGAGGCCGGCATGGAAGACGACCCGTGGCAGGTGATCCCGACCGCCTGGGTCGACATCGCCATGGCTCGCTGGAAAGAGCGCACGCCGCGCGGTGAGATGCTGTCGATGGGTGTCGACGTGGCGCGCGGCGGCAAGGACTCGACGACGATCTCGACGCGCCACAAGACGCCCGAGACCGACCTCTGGTTCGACAAGCTCAAGCTCTACCCGGGCAGCGAGACACCGAACGGCAACATCGTCGCAGGTCTCGTGATCGGGGAAGCGCGCAACAACACGCCGATCCACCTCGATGTGATCGGCGTCGGCGCCTCGCCCTACGACGTGCTCAATTCCGCCGGCCAGCCGGTCTATGGCGTCAACGTCTCGGAGCGCGCGAACTCGCTCGACAAGTCAGGGCGCTTGTCGTTCCTCAACCTGCGCTCACAGCTCTGGTGGCAGTTCCGCGAACTGCTCGACCCGCAGGCCGACAACGGCATCGCCTTGCCTCCCGACCCCGAGCTTGCCAAGGAACTCTGCGCGCCGAAGTGGGAGATGTCGGGCATGACGATCAAGGTCGAATCGCGCGACGACATCGTCAAGCGCGTTGGCCGATCGCCCGACCGCGCGAGTGCGGTGATCCTGGCCCAGATCGACACGCCGAAGATCCACATCCTGCGGGCGATCGAGCAGGGCCAGGACAACGTTCTGGACTACGACCCCTACAGCTAGCCCGCGGGTGTCCGTGTCGGCGCGAGCGCCCGACACAATGCGAGCCATCCCAACCAGAGGACTCGCACCATGTGCTCTTCCCCGAAGATTCCGCCCCCGCCGCCCCCGCCGCAGGAGACCAAACAGCCTGACATGGGTCCGATGGCGGACAAGGCCAAGAAGAACCGGGCGGGCATCACCGGCGCCACGTTGCTGACCGGCCCCTCCGGTGTCGACAGCGCCCCCACCGGCAAGGCCACCCTGCTCGGGCAGTAAGCAGTGGACCAACCGACCAACCGCAGGCAGCGCACCCTCGCACGCAAAGCCGCGCTCTGGACCGAGCGCGCGAGCTGGGTTTCGCATTGGCGCGAGATCAGCGAGAACCAGCAGCCGCGGGCCGGTCGGTTTATCGTCACCGACCGCAACCGAGGCGACAAGCGCGCCAACAAGATCCTCGACAACACCGCCGTGTTCGGCGCCCGCACGCTGGCCGCCGGCCTCATGTCGGGCATCACGAGCCCGGCGCGCCCGTGGTTTCGACTTGAGATCCGCGACAAGGACCTGATGGAGTCCCCCGCCGTCAAGACCTGGCTGCACGAGACGAGCGAGTTGATCCGTGCGATCTTTTCCAGTTCCAACACCTACCGCGCACTGCACACGATCTACGAGGAACTCGGCCTCTTTGGCACGGCGGCCTCGGTCGTCCTGCCCGACTTCGACAACGTCATCCACCACCACCCGCTGACGGTGGGCGAGTTCGCCCTGGGCACCAACCACAAGGGCGAGGTCGACACGCTCTGCCGCGAGTTCCAGATGACCGTCGCCCAGATGGTCGAGCAATTCGGGCGCGAGAACTGCAGCACCACGGTGCAGGACCTGTACGCCAAGTGCGCTTACGACACCTGGGTGGACGTGGTGCATCTGATCGAGCCGCGGCGCAACCGTGACATCACCAAGCGCGACAACCGCAACATGCGCTTCGCCTCGCTCTACCTGGAGCCCGGTAAGGACCAGTACGACAAATACCTGAGCGAGTCGGGCTTCGAACGCTTCCCGGTGTTGGCCCCTCGCTGGGTGGTTACGGGCAACGACGTCTATGGCACCAGCCCCGGCATGGAGTGCCTTGGCGATGTGAAGCAGCTGCAGCATCAGCAGCTACGCAAGGGGCAGGCAATCGACTACCAGGTCAACCCGCCCCTGCAAGTGCCGACCAAGTACAAGGAAGCCACCAAGGCCCGCCTGCCGGGCGGCGTGTTCTACGTCGACAGCGTCTCGCCCGGCGCCGGCGTGCGCAGCGCGTTCGAGGTCAATCTGAACCTGCAGCACCTCGGCCTCGACATCGCCGATGTGCGCGAGCGCATCCGCAGCGCCTACTACGCCGACCTGTTCCTGATGATGCAGGGCGACACCCGCTCGGGCATCACGGCGACCGAAGTGGCCGAACGCCACGAAGAGAAATTGCTGATGCTCGGCCCCGTGCTCGAGCGGCTGCACAACGAGCTCTTGAGCCCACTCATCGACATCACGTTCGACATGGCAGCCAAGGCCAACATCCTGCCGCCGATTCCGCCCGAACTCGAAGGGGTGGATCTGAACGTCGAATTCATCAGCGTGCTGGCCCAGGCACAGCGCGCCGTGGCGACCCAGGGCGTCGACCGCCTGATGGGCACCGTCGCCAACCTCGCCACACTCAAGCCAGATGTGCTGGACAAGATCAATTTCGACCAAGTGGTCGACGACCTCGGCAACGCCTACGGAGTTAACCCCAAGATCATCGTCCCCGACGACCAGGTCATGGCACTGCGCGAGCAGCGCGCACAGGCCATGCAAGCCAAGGAAACCGCGGCGGCAATGCCCATGTTGGTCGAATCGGCCAAGACGGCCGGCGAGGTCAATGTGGAAGGCGTGCAGGACGTCATGCAAAGCCTGCAAGGCTACGGCACCGTCAACGGGGCGACGGTATGACAAACATCACGATTGGAAGGCGATGCCCAACTCGCTTATGAGCCACTTACTGCAACAGTCGATCGACAACTCAGGGGACCAGGCAACCATCCCGCTCGTCGTGCAGCTGGTGAAACGCAGTATCGAGCAGAACGACCGCATCCTGCAGGAGCATGGCGAACTCAAGGCGGCGCTCTCGGCCCACACGCTCGACGAGGCCAACCTGGTCAAGGGGCTGATGCGCGCGTTCCCGACCAAGCACGACGGCACGCCCGACTTCGAAGGGCATGAGGCTTTCCACACGGCGCTGATCGAGGAGTCGCGCGCGCGGACGGTGTTCTACCGCGACCTGCGCCACGAGCTGGTCAAGAAAGGGCTGTGGGGGCTGGTAATGATCCTCTGCGCGCTCATCACCTACTGGTGGACCGGGCAGACGCGCGGCGGCCATTAGCTCCGTGTCCGTGTGCCGGTGCGTGCGCCCTACGATGCACGCACGATGGGAGCCCACAACGATCCGACAGACCTGAAGCGCCAGGAGCGCGACGCCGAAGCCGACGAGGCCAAGGCGCGCGAACGCCGGCGCAAAGAGCTTGACGATCTGCGATGGCTCCTCGGCCACCCGCAAGGGCGGCGCATCGTGAGCCGCTTGTTGGATCAGGCCGGCGTGTTCCGCAGTTCGTTCAATACGTCGGGGTCAGTGATGGCCTTCAACGAAGGGCGGCGGGACCTCGGACTGTTCCTGACGGGCGAACTCCTCGAAGCGTCGGCCGACGGGTACTTGAAAATCCTGAAGGAATTTAAGGCCAATAGCGATGACTGATACGACTGCGGAAGCCGGCACAACTCAACCTGACGCCGGGGAACCGACCACGACCGATAGCCAAGCCGCCGAGACAACGGTCAACACCGAGGCGCAAGCCCCGGCCACCGAGAGCACGCAGACCGCCGCACCGCAGGTGCCCGAGGTCTACACGTTCGACGTGCCCGAGGGCGTCACCCTCGACAAGACCGCGACCGATGACTTCAGCGCTCTCGCCAAGGAGCTCAAGCTCGACCAGGCGACCGCGCAGAAGGTGGCCGACGTAGGCATCAAGATGGCACAACGCCAGCAAGAGGTCTTCGAGAACACCAAGGCCGCATGGGCCGAGCAGACGCGCGCCGACAAGGAGTTCGGTGGCGACAAGTTCGACCAGAACATGGCCGTGGCGCTCAAGGCGATTGACGCCTTCGGCACCCCTGAACTGAAGGAACTGCTCAATGTGAGCGGGCTGGGCAATCACCCGGCCGTGATCAAGTTCTGTTTCAAGGCGGGCAAGGCTATCAGCCCCGACGGCTTCGTCGCCGGCACCCCCGCAAGTGCGGGCACCGACCCGGCGAAGACGATGTTCCCCTCCATGAATTGACGAAAGGCAGACCATGACCACTCTCGCAGCAAACAACCCGACGCTGTTGGACGTTGCCAAGCGCACCGACCCCGACGGCAAGATCGCGACCATCGCCGAAATCCTCGCGCAGGACAACGCAATCGTCGAAGACTTGACCATGAAGGAGGGCAACCTCCCGACCGGCAACAAGACGACCGTCCGCACCGGCATCCCTGACCCGACCTGGCGCAAGATGTACGGCGGCGTCCAGCCGACCAAGAGCACCACGGCGCAAATCACCGACTCGTGCGGCATGCTCGAAGCCTACGCCGAAGTCGACAAGGCGCTGGCCGACCTGAACGGCAACACCGCCGCCTTCCGCCTGTCGGAAGACCGCGCGCACATCGAAGGCATGTCGCAGGAAGTTGCTTCCGCGCTGTTCTACGAAAGCGAGAGCACCAACCCCGAGCGCATCACGGGCCTCGCGCCGCGTTACAACTCGCTGTCGGCCGAGAACGCCGACAACATCATCGACTTCGGCGGCACGGGCTCCGACAACATGTCGATCTGGCTCTGCGCCTGGGGCGACCAGTCGGGCTTCGGCATCTACCCGAAGGGCTCGAAGGCGGGCCTGCAGATGACCGACAAGGGCCAGGTCACCATCGAGAACGTCGACGGCAGCGGCGGCCGGATGGAAGGCTACCGCACGCACTACCGCTGGGACCTCGGCCTGACCATCAAGGATTGGCGCTACTTCGGCCGGATCTGCAACATCGACTACAGCGTGCTGAACGCCGGCGATGCCGCAGCCGTCACGGCCCAGAAGGCGCTCATCACCGCGATGATCAAGCTCTCCGAGCGTGTCAAGACGACCGGCGCCAAGGCGAGCTGGTACGTGCCGCGCAACATCCGCGAAAACCTGCGCCTCGGCATCCTCGAGAAGATCAGCAACAACTTGTCCTGGGAAACCGTCTCCGGCAAGCGGGTGATGACTTTCGACGACATCCCGGTCAAGCGCGTCGATGCGCTGCTGAAGACCGAAGCCCGCGTGGTCTAACCCTCCGAACAGACAGACGAAAGGACACACTATGATCCTCGATGAACGCAACGAATTCGCCGACGCGGTCGCGTTGAGCACCGCAGCCACCGGCCTCGCGCTGGTCGGCGATGTGATTGACCTCGGCACCGACGGCATCAACGCCGTCGACGACATGTACCTGGTCGTCCAGATCGACACGGACGTCACTTCGGCCGGCGCCGCGACGGTCGAGTTCCAGCTCGCATCCGACGCCCAGGCGGCGATCGCGGTCGACGGCACGGCCACCGTGCACTACAAGTCGGCGGCGATTCCGAAAGCCACCCTGGTCGCCGGCTACACGGTCGCCGCGGTGCAGTTGCCGCGCGGCACCTACGAGCGCTACCTCGGCATCATCCAGAACGTCGGCACGGCGGCTCTCACGGCGGGCAAGTTCAACGCCTTCCTGACGAACGAGCCCGGCAGCTGGAAGGCCTTCGACTCGCCGAGCCACCTGTAACGAGGGCCTGACGTGAAAGTCATCGCACTCGCCAAGGGGTTCTACGGCGGCGGGCCGATCGCCAAGGGCACCACGTTCGACGTGCCCGAGGGTGCCAAGGCCTCCTGGTTCGTCCCGGTCGCCGCCCACAAGGCGGCGCCGGAGAAGGTCGCCGAGAAACCGAAAGCCGACACCCTCTCCAAACTCGGCAAGGAGAAGCCGCAAAGCTTCAACGCCGTGCACGTCAAGTCCGACCTGGCCTGACCGCCGACGGTTCGACTGCGCTGAGAGCCCGCCCCGTGCGGGCTTTCTTTTTGGGTGTCCGTGTTGCGGGGCGCCCCTCCTACACTCGCGGGCATAGGAGATCCCCCTGAATGGCCTCTGTCGTCAAACTCTGCAATATGGCCTTGAGCCACATCGGCGCGGATGCCCGCGTCGCCAGTATCGCGCCGCCCGACGGCAGCGTCGAAGCCGGGCACTGTGCCGACTTCTACGACACGGCCCGCACCGAGTTGATCGAGCCGGGTGCCTGGCGCTTCGCCCTGAAACGCGCCCCGCTCGCCCAAGCCGAGAACCTGAGCGCGGCTTGGGCATACGCCTACGCGCTGCCCTCCGATTGCCTGCGCCCGTTGCGCATCTTGCGCGCCGGCACCGGAGCCACCGTTTTCACGCAGGACGACGTGCAGTATTCCCCCAATGACCACGACTCAGCCGACTTCGGTGTTGAAGGTGACGTGCTCTTCACCAACGAAGCCGAGGCCACCCTGGTCTATGTGCGCGACGTCACCGACAGCGCCAAGTTCCCGGCCAGCTTTACCAGTGCACTCTCCTACCTGCTCGCCAGCTACCTGGCCGGGCCGATCGTCAAGGGCAACGAGGGCGCCCGCCTGGCCGACGCGATGCGCGCCAAGGCGATGGAACTCGCCAACATGGCCGCCACGGCGTCCGCCAACGCCAGCAGCTCGACCAGCGACTTCAACCCCTCAAGCATTACCGCGCGGCGATGAGCAGCAAGTTCCTGCACCGCAGCTTCGCCGGCGGCGAAATCACCAGCGAACTGGCCGGGCGCGTTGACCTGACCAAGTTCCAGACCGGCATGAGCCTGTGCCGCAATTTCATCGTGCTGCCCCATGGGCCGATCGCCCGCCGCCCGGGCTTTGAGTTCATCAACGAGGCAAAGGACAGCACCAACGCCGTGCGCCTGATGCCGTTCAGCTTCAACGCCGAACAGACCGTGGTGTTGGAGTTTGGTCACCTGTACGTGCGCTTTCACATCGATGGCGGCACGCTGCTCGAGCCCGCCGTCGCCATCGCTTCGATCGCCGGCAGCACCGTCAACACCACCGGCGCGCACGGCTATTCGACCGGCGACTGGGTCTACATCGGCAACCGCTATCACAAAGTCACCGTGGTCGACGCCGACACGTTCACGACCACCGACCTGTGGGGCTTGGCAACCACGGCGTCAGGGGCAACGGCCGCGCGCGTCTACACGCTCGTCACCCCCTACGACTCGACCGACGTGTTCGATCTGCACTTTGCGCAGAGCTCGGACGTGGTCACCATCGTGCACCCCAACTACCCCGCCAAAGAACTGGCCCGCTTGGGGGCCACCAGTTGGACGCTGACCGACATCTCCTTTGCTCCCCCCACCGGCGCCCCCACCGGCGTGACGGCCACACCTGTCACGCCATCAGCTTCGGGAAATTACACGACCTCTGTGTATGTCGTGACCGCAGTGCAACCCGACGGGGTAACCGAATCGCTCCCCTCGGCACAGGCGAGCGCGTCGAACAACCTGACCCTTCAGGGGAACTACAACCAAGTGACCTGGACCGGGGTCAACGGCGCCAGCCGCTACAACGTCTACAAGCAGCGTAGCGGCGTCTTCGGCTACATAGGGCAGGCCGCGCCGATGCCGAGCACTTCGGTCGACATCGTATCGACCAGTCGCACAGACGGTCTCGACAAGACCAAGATCGTCACGGTCAACACATCCGGCCCCCACGGTCGCTCGGTCGGCGATTTCGTGATGATCGAGGGCACGGGCGTGCCCACGTTCGACGGCTACTGGGGCGTGTCCGAGGTGGTCGACAGCGACACGTTTCGCTACGTCTCGAACACCGCGTCAAAGCTGACCTTCGGCACCGGCGGTACGGTGCGCACGGCCTCGCTATCCCTTACCGACGACAACGTCCTGCCCGACAACAGCCAGTCGCCACCCGAGGACATCATCGCGCTCAACAGCGGGGCAGGGGACTACCCGGCCACCGTCATGTACCACGAACAGCGCCGATGGTTCGCCGGCACTGACGAGAAGCCGCAAGTGCTGTGGGCCACCCGCACCGGCACCGAGTCGAACCTGACGAGCTCCATCCCCTCGCGCGACGCCGACGGCATGGAACTGCGCGTAGCAGCCTCGCAGAACAACCAGATTCGCCATCTTGTCGCGCTCACGGAGTTGATCGCGCTGACGGCGGGCGGGGAATTCCGTATCGGTGCAGGGGATGACGCCGCCATCACGCCGAGCACGGTCTCTGTCAAACCGCAGGGCTACTCCGGGGCGAGCAACGTGCAGCCGGTGGTCACCGCCGGGTCGCTGCTCTACGTGCAAGCACAGGGCTCGCGCATCCGCGAGCTCGGCTATAACTGGGAATCGAACAGCTACCGCACGCTCGACGTCTCGATCATGGTGCCGCACCGCTTCAACGGTTACACCGTGCGCCAGATCGCCTACACCCGCGCCCCCGACCAGATCATGTGGGCGGTACGCAACGACGGTGTGCTGCTCGGCCTGACCTACGTGCCCGATCAGCAGGTCTTCGGCTGGCATGCGCACGACACCGACGGTGTCATCGAGTCGGCGTGCGTTGTCGCCGAAGGCAACGAGGACGTGCTCTATGTCGTCGCCATGCGCACGGTGAACGGGCGCACGGTGCGCTATGTCGAGCGCTTGCGCACGCGCGTCTTGACACAGCAGGCCGACGCGTTCTTCGTCGATTCCGGCCTGAGCTACAGCGGCGCGCCGATCAGCAGCCTGTCGGGCCTGTGGCATCTCGAAGGGGAGACGGTCGATATCCTGACCGACGGCGCTGTGCACCCGCGCCGCGTCGTCTCGGGCGGTGCGATCGCA
>Ga0209518_1001000_pt1 | contig 33361 bp, 37 predicted proteins | sample RifGroB1_FD_183993 | JGI IMG/M metagenome (GOLD analysis project Ga0209518, IMG submission 183993) | Groundwater microbial communities from Rifle, Colorado, USA - Groundwater B1 (SPAdes) (version 2) | ecosystem: Environmental > Aquatic > Deep subsurface > Groundwater | place: Rifle, Colorado...
AGCTGACGGCGGCGCTGGGCGCGCTGCCACCACTTGAAGCGTTCCAGTGAAATACCCTTTTGTTCACAGAAAGCACGGATTGTCTGGCCGCTGGCGCGCTGCTCTTCGAGCAACGCTTCTTGGTTTTTTTGTTTCGTTCTCATGCGGGAGCCTCCTGAGCGAAGCCTACCCTGAAATTTTAAATTGGCTAGATGGGGTGATGGTAGCGCTTACGTTACAACTTTCGCTAATGGTATGATTAGGTGCAATAAAACAAATGATGTTAGCAGATGTAGAGTAGGAGCAGGCAATGGTTGAGGCCATACGTGAGGTAGAGCTAGAAACAGAGAAGAATCGGAACAATGCATCAATACTTAAGCAGTTTGAGAATGCTGGACTACCCCCGTTTAGTGGCTAATAGGTTAAGCCTCTCCTAAACTTATAGGAGGGAGAGCGTATAGAAAAGCAGAGAAGGACGTATCCTGAAGAGCTAAAGCGTAATGCGCTGGAGCTGATAAAAACCTCAGGGAAAAACACCACTGCCATACTGGCAATACGGATAATCTGTCCTTTCATCGGCGATCTGTTGCATGTGGAAGAGAATATGTAACCATCAATTCTTCCCATCTTGACGCATGAGATAGACTCCATCCCAGGAGGATATTCTATGGACACGATTAAATTGACTGCTGCAGAATGGTTGGAACACTTAGCTTGTCAGGCGAACGGCGCGTGTTCGCAAGTCGCCTATTGCACCGAGCACGATTTGAGCTTGAGTGCCTTCAGGTACTGGAAAAAACGCTGCGTCAAAAAGGACAAGCGGGAGGATCAAGAGCTCGTCGAGGTAGCGCCACGATGGCCGGCTGGCATGCACGACCTGTGCGCCATCAGCTTCCCGAATGGCTGCATGGTGCGGCTACGTACCGCTAACGCGAGCTGCCTGATTTCCGCCTTGGCGAAAGAGTTTGGCCAGCCAGGATCATCAACTGGGACGCGCTCCGCATCTATGTGCGCCCGGGCAGTACGGACATGCGCAAGCAGATCAATGGGCTGGCCGCGATCGTCCAGGACAGCCTGCAGCTCGACCCGCTGGACAGCCTGAATTGAGAGTTTGCGACGGACGGCGGCGACATAGTCCTTCATGACCGATATCTTTCCGGCATAGCCGAGTTTGACCAGTCGCTCGTAGATGAGTTCCCCATTGTAGAAAGCGTTCCCTTCGAGGATCTCGTTGATCTTGCCTTTGTAGGAATCGAGCCTGCTGCCACGCTCGGGCTTTTTCCTCGCCAGAGGCATTGTCGCCAGATGATTGCGGACAGTCCGCTCGCAGACACCGAGAATCTCCGCGATTTCGACCTGCGTCTTCCCTTGTCCCTGTAGAACCCGTGCTTCGAGTATGATATGCTCCTTGTCCATGGGGCTTTGCCTCTTGTCGTGGTGTGTGTTGCTACTACCATTCTACAAGAGGTCGAGCCCCTTATTCTTGGACAGGAACCGGCAAGTTCTCGTCGGCGAATTCCGGCATTTTATCATCGGCGATGACACGTAAAACCATAACCGTGTTAATCCGAACTCTGCGGGGCTGGGTTAACTACTTCAAGCTGTCCGCATTCAAAGGGATATTTGAAGAGCTCGAACAATGGATATGTCGAAAACTTCGGTGCATATTTGGATGCAATGGAAGCGACCACGAACACGCTATAAGTACCTGCTTAGGCTGGAGCTTGAAGAAGATCGCGCTCGGCGGTTAGCGTGGAATGGTCTCGGAGCATGGTGCAAGCCATATGAACCAAGCCATACCAGTGTAAATTTTCGAGAGGATCGGGCTTCTTTCCCTTTACCAAGTAATGGTAAAGTTCAATACAGTTTATGAACCGCCGAATACGGAACCGTACGTACGGTGGTGTGAGAGGACGGCGGACGTAAGCCCGCCTCCTACTCGATCTATCCCCTAGGAGAGTCGAACCCCTGTTGCCGGGATGAAAACCCGGTGTCCTAACCACTAGACGAAGGGGACATGCCTTATGTGAATGACAATACCAGAAAAGCTATTTTTTTGTCAAGTATCTTCAGCATTTTTCCGGTGATACCGTCGCTGAGTGTCCGCGTGATGCAGTCAGGCCGGACTGTATGGCGGATATTGATGCAGCCTCCATTTGGGGTAGCATACAATATCTTTCGATGTTTTCGAGTCGGCCGGCAAGCAAAGCGCTACCAGAGAGATGCTCGAACTCCTCAAGCAGTTCTATGCAACCGAGCGAAGGCTCAGGGACAAACTCGATGCAGGTAGGCTCGATGACGAATCGTTCACCGCTACACGGGCTGTCATTATGGGCTTATTCTCACTGACATCGAAGCCTGGTTACAGTGCAAGGTATGAGCGTTCCTGTCGAAACCTCGCTCGGCCAAGTAGTATCGTACGTTCTTGGTGAGTTTTCTAAAGCATTATGATTCGTCGATCACTTGCTCTTGCGTCCCGATACGAACTTGGTTGAAAGCCAGATTCGGCCCTTCGTTATCAGCCGCAAAGGTAGGCTGTTTATGGATTCTCCGTCTGGTGCCACGGCGAGCAGCGCGTTCTACAGTATCATCGAGACAGCCAAGCTGAATGGCCAGGAACCATACGCTTATCTGCTGGCTGTCCTGAGCAGTTTGCCACAGGTGCGACAATCAGGCAATTGGGACAGCCTCCTACCCTGGAACCGGCTGGGGAATGGGAAGAATTGACGGTTACCTAGATCCACTGGTTCTGCTTCCCTTCAACACGAGGTGAAATCGGCACTTACCTGGAAACAAGCAGAATTATCACGATGACCGCAACGTTATGCAAGGATCAGTAAAAAGGCTGTTTATAGCTCAATCGATTTCGACAAAACAGAGGTACTTGAGGTACGGAAGTGTCCACGGATTGGCATCCCAACCAAGACCTCTATAACAAAATCGGTGAGTGCTCAGTGCTTTAGAGGATCAGACGTCGAAGAAAATCAACGTCGACATACTCAAAGCGAATATCCTGTGTCTGGCGTTTCCGTTTGCAAAGGGCCAAGCAATACTCTTGAGCCACTTCGAAAAGCCAAAATGTATACTTGTCAAGGTCTTTTGAGACGGCGATTTTTCCGCTTTCTATTGTCGCAGTGAAGCTGCGCAAATCCAGCTTCAATCCCAGGCCCAATAATTTCGCATAACTTTCCTTAAGGGCCCAGGTCGCACACATAGTCCGTAACGCGAAGTCCCCGTCGCCAATACGAATGGCAACAAGCTCTCGATCGGAGAAAAAACGTTCGGCGACGCAAAGCTCCACATTACCGATTCTTTCGATATCAATACCGAGGTCGGAATCGCCGATTGCGGCAACAACCCAGTCTCGGGAATGAGAAGCATTAACGTATATCCCGCACCCTTCGGCTAGTAACGGCTTCCCGTTCCCCCCATACCGGAATAGCACTGAGTCTAAACTGCATTTGAGCTTCTCCGCTATCAAGCTCCGCAGCAACACGTCCGCAATTAAGCTCCGATGAGAGTCATCAAGCAAGCGATACTTTTCTAGCATTTCTCGTTTCCGATCGTCAACTAAACTGAACAATCGTTCATGCAAATCGAAATCGAGAGGCTCATCATAGTGGTAACAGAGTATCTTTGTAGCCAGCACACCTGTAGAGCCGTTATAATTCATATGCATACGGGGTACCGTTTCTATGACTTGAACATGCCGGTCGTAGTAGCACGTAATTCAATCGATGATTCACCTTTTTCTAAGATATAGGGCTTCAGCATCCGAGAGAATGACCTAATAATGGGGCAGTCTCTCGGAACGGCTATCGCCGCTTGATTAGCGAATGAGGTCTGACATAGTGCATCCTCCTTTCCAATTTTTGCCCAAGCATCAATAAAAACTTATCGGCACTTGGCTAAAACAACAAATGCTAAGGTAATCAGTGTATACGAGCAATATGCGTAATAATTTTTTCGACGCTTTGATCTAGTAACGTGCAACCATCACCATTTTTGTCAACAACTATCACCTTGCTGTCATCCATTGACCTTATTAGGGCATCATATTTTGCCTTCTGCATATGCAATGTCTTCAGAAAGTTTCGCTCTTTGTTAGTATCGAGATTCATGTCGAGTCCAAGAATATAGTCAGACCGTTTTTGCCAATCTATCATACGGTTCACGGCCTTTTCAGGGGAAATATCCAAGTATATCAATAAATCTGGTGCTAGCGCAAAATCGTAGAGACTCCCTAGCAGCTGCTCATTGACACCTCGAATGGAATCCCTGACAATCCCAGTATAGCAATATCGATCGCAGACCACAATGCCGCCTTGGACATGAGTTGGTTTGATTACCTCTTCGTAGCGATAGAGAAAATCCAAGCAATGCAGGTAGCACATCGATAGGGCTGAGTAATTGTTCGCGATTTTTTTCTTGGTAATGAGACTAGTGACATCAGGATGAGAATTCCAACTTGTCAACGTTATATCGTCATCCAAAGTTGCTTTGAGCTTATCCATTACGGCCCGGATCATTGTCGTTTTTCCGCATCCGTTAATTCCTTCAAAGGCGATTATCATGGCATTATTCCCCATGCGTCACGATCAATATCGTTGACTCTCTAACAATCTTTATCAGGATGTTGCAAACTATTTACTTGCACCTTATAGCATTTTAGCGTGTTTTCGGCAAGCGCCATTCGCTTTTCAAGCACGCCTAGTGCCTTTGACAACTCAATTAAATGGCCAACTTTGAGACCGGTCTCCTTTCCGGTCAGTATGAGGCGCATGGCAGAGTAAAATTGTTTATTATCGTCGCAAACGTCCTCAAAAATCGTATCAACATCGAGGCATCGATCAAAACTGTCTATCACTCTGGCAACTATAGGCTGCATATGCTGTTGTATGGGATACTGCGTCGCTCCCATCATTGCTATGATGCTATCCTTCACCAATTTTACGCTGGTACCCTCTTGATAAAGCCTTCCCATCAAAGAATCCTTGACTGATAGGAGGCCATCCTCATACTCCGAAAGAAACGATTGCAGACAGTTTTTATAAAAGTGATATCCGCCTTTTTTTTCGAAGTATTTATTGAGAAACTCGATTCGTTTTACATCAAAAATGGAATTTGATTTATGAATAGCAGATGGAGTAAAAATTGCACAAAATTCTTCGAGCGAATGATAAATCGCTTCAGGGTCGCCATAGGCAGAGGAACAAAGATAGGAAATGATTGCTTCCATGCTCAATCCACTTGCCAAAAGACTCGATATACATATATTTCCATCAACCGACCGTGAGGAGAGGCGTTTTCTTTCTGAATCAAGCAGCAACGGTACGTGCAAATAGCTTATCGGTTGAAAACCTAACGCGATCCGTAACATTTCCTGGTACGTAACGGCATTCTGCTTGTCAACACCACGGACGACATGCGAGATACCCATTGTGCAATCGTCAACAACCGTTGCAAAATGATACAGAAAGGAACTATCGGATCTCGTTATCGGAAATGATTTCATTTCCTTTCCTCCGCTGTTCATCATTTTCAACTGATTCTTCAGACTTCTATGTGCGACGACTGATTCTTTTGTTACGATTTCGTCAAAGAAATTCCGAACAAAAACCTCGATGGAAAACAGGTGCTGTGGACCGTCCCGGGTAAGATACTCGCGATCTTCAAGATCTTTGAGGTATCTTTGATACACATCCTGTCTTTTCGATTGAAAAAGAGAAGTTCTCAATATATCCATACTGTTGAATGGGTGGATATCTATTTTCATTCGCAACTTATCAATGAGGAAATCGAGATGTTGCTTTGTGTTTGATGCATTGTGAATAGAAGCGTTAGAGTCATCGCTTCTGAGGATAACCAATCCGTTTTTTGTGCTGCGCGCCAAAGCGTAAGCGTAAATATAGGTACGCAACGCTCCTAGATTGATATGGGGTGAAATAGGCGATATGGCCAAACGAGTGACGGTAGGACGGGTAGATCCAACATCATTCATACCGGAATCTCGCCACAGGATCGATCTCGAGCAATTTACAACGGTAATCATCGATGCATTTCAACTCCATTTTCGCCAACTCCTCGATTTGGCGCTGAATACGGGCTGAAGGCTTCCTCAGGCAGTCGATAAGAATAAAGGCAGGCTGATCCAGTAGGTGCCCGTTCCGTGATGATATCGTTATTTGATTACCCACGCCAAACTCTCGATATATAGACTTTGCCAATTCCTGTGCAAAAAACGTATAAATTTTTCCGGCAAAATGATTGGGATTTTTCCCTGCAGGTGCTTCAACGCTGCTCGGTCTGGAAACCGAGATAAAACCATTGTACTTATTGCCCCTACCAACGACCCCGCTGTCGCCTTTGCTTAGGGCCGTCCCCCAAGGTGCCAAATAGACTTGATTACCGTCGTCCTTTGTGTTTATTGAGACATTAATGTGATGTTTACGGATATGAGAATTCGCCTTCAGAAAGTCGTTCATTTTAGCACTTATAAACTCGTGGATATCGGAAACTGTTGAATAGTAGTATTCAGGGCTCAGCGTCCGCTCGGGATGAAACGGTACGCAAGACGTGATGTCAAATTGATCCCCATTTCGAACCGACAGGACCTTCACGTCGGTACCGGTGCTTGAAAAGGTTTTTTTGAATTCCTCACCATTGATCATTCGTTCTGCAAAGACCGTCATTTTTTCAAGGAGAGAATAGGGATAATGAGCGGTAATTATGCAAGAATCATTCGATACTGATTCTTTGCTCAGGATAGTCAATAGTTCTTCAGTCGAATTCGGATTATAAAAACCTCTCCCGTGATCTGCTCCACCGAGATTGTTGTTCTTGTAGTGGAATTTGAGATTTCGCACGGAATCTTCATGTTTCAGAATACTCACGAAGACGTCCTTGACGGTCTTTTCGAAAATAGTTTCTACACCGAGATCAACCATACCGATGTGCGTTGTAACTTTCCCGACAAGAATCGCTTCGGGGGGGGCGACGATATCATATGAACCGAATGTAGCGGTCGAAATGGCTCCAGCCAGCATGATCTTATCTACATATAAGTTCGGGAATCTCTTGGCCTCTTTCAGCTCAGGAAATTTTGCCCAGCAATCGTTTATATAGTTCAAAACATAGGTATCCGCAATGATATCGGACAACGTGTCCGGATGTCCTTCTCCTTTTCGTTCGACAAACTCGAAAGTCGATGCCTCGACATTCAAAGCGCTACTCTGCCCTACATGAATAGTCATGATTTTCTCCCTCACGCTGCTTTTGCAGAAATATAGATTGTTATGATAATCGTACGAGCCTAGTTGCTTTCGTACAGCATATTAAGGACCATCTGCATATCGTCTGCGGATACGTTATCCAGACCTTGATATTTTGCCATATAACAACGGACCCCATGCATCCACTCCATTGATGTATTCAATGCGGGTCTCACCCTATCGATGATCCAGTCTGGATATGCATGACTAGAGTCGATTCCATAGTCGATCCAATTGGTATCGTGTAACTTGATTTCCTCGAAAACAAAACTCGGTTGATTACTTGCGTTGCAATTCAATAAGACAATTCCCTGGAGTTTGCTTTTCGGGATTATCCTGCAGTCCAACTTAGAACATATTTCACGCACTGAGTATTCATGTCTTTTTTCCGTTAGCCTATTGGTTTTGAGAAACAGCCCATCGCGATAAAGCGATAACATGGCAGATAGATCCTTATTTCTCGCCATGGTACCGTAACCCACCCTGATCGGAGAAGGTGAACCGATAACGTTTTCTGAAACGTCTCCCCGCTGGTTTATCCATAGTCGGTCATTTGTAATGAATCCAACTCCAGGCTTCTTATTCGTGCCAGATAATAGTGAAATACAGAAGGAAGTTTTACCTGCGCCTCTAAGACCCAAAAAAGCGATAGCGCCATCGTCTATTGCAATGGCGGATGCATGTAATTCCGTCCATTCATTCGGTAATGAATTATAAAGGTATTCTCTACAAATAATGGCCGGATCTTGAATTGTATATGAATCAAGCGTTGGGTAAAAAACCTCAACATTGTCTTTATGACATCGGTATAAAACATTGTATTCCGTTTCGTATTCCAGACAATCTTGGTACTCGTATTGTCGTGCTAACGTATTTAGATGCAACCTTACGGTTTTCCTGAATTGCCCTTTTGGTTTTTCAACAACTCCAAAGTTACACGTAAACACATAGGGATCCGAGGCATGATCGACAGCCTCACAATATGGAGGAAGTGTTTCCTCAGCCCAAGAAATTATAGCGAGTTCTTTGGAGCGAACTGCGACATATTGACCTTTTAGAAAGAATATCTTTTCGTTCACTTTCTGATCCTACACAATTCCATGCGAACAAAGGTTACTCTCACATCCTTGGCTAACTTGATGGAAATAGGTTGACCGTTGGGACCTTCGTGATTAATGTAGATGACGCCCATCTGAACCGCTGCCAAAGGGTTATCCAACTCACGGTCGCTCGTGTAGTGTTTGTCCCCCAGCCAGGTGTCTTCCTTGTCCCAGTAAACATCCTCTTCTAGTTCCCAGATGTCGACCTTACCTCCGCAAAAACCAAAGGTCTTGAAGCCCATGGATTCTAGGGCGCAGTTTCCGGCTAGGATCATCAAATCGGCCCAGGAGATATTGTTACCGTATTTCTGCTTGATAGGCCACAGGAGCTGCCAGGCTTTTTCAAGGTTCACATTGTTAGGCCAACTGTTCAAAGAAGCAAAGCGCTGATTGTCAGTGCCACCACCACCCCGTCCGTCACCACTTCGATAGGTGCCTGCGCTATGCCATGCCATGCGGATCATCAGACCGCCATAGTGGCCCCAGTCAGCGGGCCACCATTCCTGGGAGTCGGTCATAAGCTTGATCAGGTCCGCTTTCAGGGCCCTGAAATCCAGCTTTTTGAACTCTTCGGCATAGTTGAAGTCCTTATCTATTGGGTTCCCGACTTGGGGATGCTGATGAAGAAGACCAATGTCCAACTGGTTAAGCCACAAGTCGCTGTCGGATGCGCCCTTCCCAACGGGAGTTTTGTTGATAGCACCAGTCACAGGGCAACGTTTCTCTTCGCTCATATTTGTCCTCTAGCATAATTATAGAGTTATATAATCAATTAGCACTGGAATAGTCAATAGTAGTTCAGTCTCCAAACACCCTGATTTTTTCGAGCAACCGACTTTACCGTCGGTACTTTGCTATTATTAACGGACGGAGGGAATCCACCTTCCGTCACGATTGTAACCCGGACAGTGTTGTAATATGAAAAAGCATAGCGCCAGATTTCCTTCTTTACATCTTCGACGGTCATGTGCGTTGTGTCGAGTTTATAGATCTTCTCTTTGTTGAACGTTGCGAACCAGCTTTCCATTTTCGCGTTGTAGTAGCACTTCGCGGTGTCGCGCATGCTTTGGATCGCATGAAATCCGCCGAGTGTTTTCTTGTACTTTCTGCTCGTATACTGGCTCCCCGCGTCGCTGTGAATGATGACTCCATCTCCTGGTTTTCGCAGTGTATAGGCATCGCTTATTGCCTTGATGCAAAGTTCTTTCTTTATGTTCGTATCCATCGCAAGACTTATAATCTCAGATCTAAAGCAATCGAGCATCGGCGCGATATAGAGTATTCCGTCGCTGATACGGTGAAGTTCTTCTATAGAATATTGTCCGGACGGTCTGTTCTTTTGTCTGCCCTTGTAAGCAAGTCAGGGCTTCTGTGGCTTGCGTAGAGCAGGTTTCCTTGTTTCTCGCTCGTTTTACGGTCGAGTACGACCGTAGTATTCCCCGTTGCGCGCCAACACCATTTTTTCAACTCCGTAATTGTCATTATCCGGATGCTCAGCAAGTATTTTATGGATTTCAGCGAGCAAAATTTACTATGCTCTTGGTCGGCTCTGGTTTCGCTTCCATTTTTAGTTCCCGCTTTCACTGACGAAAGGGATGAGCACATCTGGCGGACTAAATAAACTCGTTCCTGCGCATGCACAAGTATGAAAACAAACCGTGCGCCGGCTTTTATCTCTTCCTGTCTTCGACGAAAAACCGAGCGCGTCCTTCAGAATCGAGTTTGTTTTGTGTAGTTCGGTATTTTTCTTTTTCGACGTGCTATTTCATCGTCAGGATTGTTCACAACTTCTTTCGTTTTATCGCTGTTCCTTCCACACTTTTTTCGCCAGTCGGCGAGTGTTCCATGCACAACACTCAGTTGCTCCGCTGCTTTTTTTTTCGCCTACATTATCCTTTGACATACAACGCAGAAGGCAATAGGTGATCCTACAAGTGCGAATTAGCCCATTCTACAACCGTCTGTGCTTTGAATTGCTATGCTTCTAGAAGCCCTAACTGCCTTTATACATGGCTCCTGCGTTTATTGGGATCAATAACGGCGACCCTGCCTTTGCCGGTAATGTATGTGCGATATTCAGGAAAGTCATACGCAGAGTCAGACATGCTGTATAGGTGGACTACTCTTCTCTCGGTCATCTTTTCAAGGGGAATGGCAACTTGAGAATCATGTACATTGGCTCCGGTGACACAGGCACTTACCGGAATCCCTTGGTCTGTGACATCCAGATGAAGTTTATATCCCTTGGTATACTGTACCTTGCCCTGGCTGTTGGTCTTGCATCCCTAACTGTATGCCTTGTCCAGTTCAGACAAGGCATTACCAAGACTTTGTCAAAGCTGTCTGGCTACCCGTTTTGGGTCAGGTTCCTATCGAACCTCATCCTTCCGAGGCCGACCTCGCTTGGTTTTTTTTTGATTTGACAGCCTTCTTTTTGTTGCGGGCTTTTTCCCGTGCCTGTATCGATGTCGAATCGCGTGGGATGACCCTGACGAGCTCTCCTTCGTGAAACTGCTGGACCAGCTTGGATAATATGGCTTTGGAAAGGTGTCTTTGTGAGAAGTCTTCCATCCGTCGTGAAAATGTTGCTTTACTAGGAATCCTTGTAAAGCCGCATATCCTACTAAGACAATGTTGTTACTGTGTAATCTTTGGCGCAACAGGCTAATCTTGTCGATTTGGTAGATGTGTTTCGCCAGATATGCCCGGAAAAACGGCTCATCGTCATAACATGGCCGGCCGATTCGGGATTGTGCGGTGGATGAAGCCGGCAGATATTCCTCCACCACCTTGAGAAAAGCTAGAAAGCATTGATGTTGGGCAGTCAATCGCTCCTCAAAAAGGATGTCAGGATCGAATGACAGTCCCAAAAGCATTTGCGCTCCACCAAGTATTTCGCTTATGCTCTTCATGTACGGGAGCCAATATAAGTCAAGATAGTTTTCGCCATTAGGAGGGCGAAACTACATGAAATACTCGCTTGGGTTCAGAGCTTCAATCGTTCGAAAAACACAGGATGGGAGTGGCCGGAGCATCTACCAGATCGCCAAGGAAACTGGTATTACCAGTGCGACAATAACAAACTGGATTAAGCAATCAGAAAGTGGTACTCTCTCCTTGGATGCCTGTGATGCCCTAACGCCGTCGTAACGCAGTCCCGGAGAAAAGCTTTCCCTGCTACTGGATAGCCGCACCGTTTCCGAATCTCAACGTGGTGAATGGCGCGTCAGCATGGACTGCACTCTGAACATATTCCCCTGTGGGAACAGGAGTTGACCAGTATCATGAATGACAAACAAACGGATCTGCGTGATCAAAACGCCACATTGAAGAAAGAAAACAAACAAACGTCTTCAAAAAGAAAATGAGCGCCAACAGAAAGCACTGGCAGAAGCTGCCATTCTCCTGACCCTAAAAAAAAGCACCAGAGTCTGTTTGCGGACTACGAGGAAGACTGATCTCGGAAGCGGTGCGCACGGAGATACTCGATTACCTGGTCGAGGCCAAAACAGCTGGTGTCTCAAGTCGTACCGTTTGCGCTCTGATCGGCATTTCAACCAGAACCATCCAGAATTGGCGCTGCCGTGGAACCGTAGACAAGCGCAAAGGAAGTGCCAGATTCGTTGCTCATCGTTTGAGCGCGGAAGAAGAACAGCGGTTCTTCGATCTTGCCAATACAGCGCGCTTCAGAGACAAATCAGCGGAGCAGATTGTCGCGCAACTTGCTGATGAAAACGAATATCTTGCCAGCGCCAGCACCTTGAGTCGCATCTTGCGAAAACGCGCTGCTATGGAACACCGCCGGGAATCGAAAAAGCCCGCAAACAACTCACGCCAGCAACCAATTACAGTGACCGGACCAAACCAACTCTGGGCATGGGACATTACATGGCTACGGACTTCTGTCGTCGGCTTGTTCCTTTATGCCTACACCATCATCGATGTGTATGATCGCAGCATTGTAGGCTGGACCATTGAACTCAACGAGTCGGACGAACACGCCGCCAAACTTTTTGCCAGAGTCATCCGTGATTTGAAAGTAATAACGGAGATCATCCATGCTGACAATGGGAATGCCATGCGCGGCATGACCTTGGCAGTCTTTCTTGACATGCTGTGCATCAGCCGCAGTTATTCACGGCCGCGTTGCAGCAACGATAACGCTTTTATAGAGTCTTGGCACAAGACCTTAAAGTATTCCGTTGGCTATCCGAAATGCTTCCAGGATATCAAACATGCCAGGGCCTGGTATGCAGATTTCATCAATTGGTACAACAATGCGCATTTGCATTCCAGCCTTGATTACGTCACGCCAATCCAGTGCCGGACCGGAGCAGCGCTCCAGATCTATGAAAGACGCAATCAGGCCATTGTATCGGCTTACACAAAGAATCCACTACGCTGGCGACAGGGTAAGGTTCGCCGTTATGGGTACTACCGAGTCGAGACCTACTATCGCCCAATTCTTTCAAAGAACGCTGCATGATTCTTATCAAAACCATGCGAAAACTATCTTGAAAAATTCCAGAGCCTCCTCAGGGTTATTTGATCTAGACAACCAAATTTTATCACGAGCGGCGCTCCCCATCTTTTTAAAAATTACGTTTCAGAGGATTTTTGCAAGAGCCTCTCTTAATAATACGATTGATATTCCCGGTAGCCGTGCCCTCCACTTACATTTAGAGGTATGTAAATCGTGGCCTAGAATTTATATGATTGACAGACTTGATTCCGTGAAAGGTTGGGGGCGGAATGTTCCCCCGGCCAATCGATTGAAGAGATCACGATCCCACGGAAATGGAAAAAATATGTATATTGATGCATTCGGGAAGGACGACGCTTTTGAGGTGACCATATTCGGGATCGAGCTGAAGTATCCTAGAATAGATATGCACAGGGAAGGGGTAGCATTCCGCGGAATCCTTCTTTCTCACTACACCCTTACCAGTTATGGCGATGGCCTCTCCATATTCCGGTAATTGTGCCAACCATGATGTGAATCCAATATCGAACTTTACGTCTTTTGAATCGTATACTAAGTGTATTTTCTCTTTGAAGCTGCCAAATTCTGAGCACGCCAGCAGCGCGAGGTATTTGGGGTGTTCTATATCTACATCGATGACTTGCCTGTCGCAGGCGATATTATCGGGAAGGTCTTGGTTGAAGTTCCTTATGGCTAGTTCCATTACTTCATGCTTCCCATTGCGGGTTCCTTCCTCGATGAGGAAATACCTGCAGGGATTTGATAGTTCGCAGCTGCAGTCGGAAGTTATTTTATTATAGATACCGTTGTTGTTTAAATGGGAGGATAGATCCAGTACGGTACATACTGTGATGGGCTCCAATCGGAGGTCGTTCCTGTGCAAGCGATCCTCTGGCGTTGATTTACCAAAATCGGGCTGCTTATTACGCAACTTTGCTATTATAGTATCTTCCCATTCGGCTATTTCTCTGTATTTATCGCAGATCCTATTGAGTATTTTCGTCCTGTCTTTCATGTAATACGATTTCATGAGCATCGCCAATGCAACCTCCCATTGTGATCCGAGTGTTCGAATTTCTTCTATATTTTCTTGAAAATTATAGCCGTTGCATTTCGATTCCATGCACTCCATTGTCTGGATGAATTTTGCCCTGCTTTGACCGATCTGGCTCAGCCGCCTAAAAAGCGCCGATTGTCCGGCGTCAATGTCGTTTTCAAATTCTCGAACAAAATCCAACTGCTCAAGATCCTTGGCGAATGCTCTGATGTCATTGCCTATCCGAATGTTGCCGTTTGGGTCTAGCAATCGATTGGCGAATTTGCTTAAAATCTCCTTGGCGTCGATATTCTGCTTTGCTTCCGAAAAGTGAATGAAATGGAATTCCTGACAATAGTTCTCGAAGTCTTCGGCAGCCAAAATCTGTCCTTTTAGGGCCATTTGGTAATCTTTGCACAGGTATTCATTCGTGCTGTCATCATAACCGGTGACGCATATGAAGTGATTGGCATGTGATTTTTGGTAGCGGACGAAATCCCATTTACACCAATATGAATCAACAAACAGCATGACGGGTTGGCCTTCGTCAATAAATGTGTTAATCTCCTGAATAACTGAAGCATGATAAGGTTTTTGACTAATGAAAAGACCATGGTAATCCTGAAGGTACGAGACTTGATCGCCTCGGCCGACGCGGAGTCTATCAGTTAAGGTTGCGTTGGTGTTGTCCTGATTATAATCGAACCCCCACGACTCGGTGAACATCATCCTATAATCTATATTCTTCCAATCGCATATACTTTTGATTAAAACATCGAAGCAGTCATAGGCCTGCCCAGTGCAAATATCCAGGTTGAGTTGCTTCATCATATAGCTTTGCTCTCCTTGCCCGATTTGTCGAGTAAGCTCGCGATTCGTTCAGCGAATATGCCTACTGTCGCGTACTGCCTTATATTCAGGTCGTCATCTCCCAGTTCTAGGCTGAAAGCTTCTTCTATTTCGATGACGACTTTGACGAACCGGAGCGAGTCAATTCCGCAGTACTTGATCTCTGTAGACGCGCTCAAGTCGTGCGGGTTGGTGTTGGATACTTTCCGGAGGATAGCGATTATCGTTTCTAAGACCGATATCGATTTTTTATCACTCGAAATCATGAATTAACTCCTAGTTGTAGTTTGCAAGAATAGGCATTCTTGAATCATATGGAACGCGTAAACCAACCTCCACGCGGATGCTCTTTAATAACGGCTGCATGCCTAGCACGAGTACTCTTGGTCGAAAGCATCCGTCGTTAAATAATTGACCGGCGAACTAGGAGGTATTATAAGTCAAGAACCTAAGAAAAACAATATGAGGGGGCATGATAAGAGCACAGTCCGCCTTAGCGGGCTTGACTTAATCCGGTTCTTGGGGGTAAAGTCCCCAGAATATAAATCGCTTTCCGGCAGAATGATGTTTGAACTAATGACTAATTATTCGGAGGAGACATGAAGTCTTTTTTCGACACGATATTCACGAGAGTAAGTATGCGAACTTTCCTTCCCACGCCGATAGCAACGGAAGAGGTTGATCAGCTGCTTCGGTCCGCCATGGCGGGACCGACTGCCTCAAACAAGCAGCCATGGGATTTCGTTATCATAAGGAATCGGGCAGTATTGGATTTTCTCGCCTCGGAGTTGCCATACGCGAAGATGGCTGCTTTGGCACCACTAGGAATAGTCGTTTGCGCTGCCCCAGAGCGTGCCTACGAAGGAAGTAAGGATTATGCGATTGTGGACACCTCGATAGCATGTACACATCTTATCCTCGCAGCAGAGGCTATGGGACTTGGAGCTGTATGGACCGCCCTGTTTCCTCAGGTTGAACGGGAGGCGACGGTACGGCAAGTACTAGCCATACCGGAGAACGTTGTTCCCCTTTCGTTTGTACTAATCGGAAGACCCCGAATGAGGTTGAAAGCCAAGGAAAAATACCAGGAAGCGAATATCCACTGTGAACAATGGTAGGTCTTCTCTTTATTCCTTTTCCCTGGGTAATGCTATGAGCAGTTGACATTTATCTTAGGCTGAATATTATAGGTGATATTTGTCTTTTCGGCATTAATTTCTTATAAACATTGGGAAAGTAGAGGTTTGTATGGTTCCGTATGATCGTATTTTTAGGGAAATAGATTTACAAAATCCTGTCGTCGACATTGATGATCCGGTCCAATACTACAATGAGACCCTCCTCGGGCAGCTATGCACAAACAGGGTAAGTAGCGCCGCCTACCACCGGATGTGTACCAACCAACAGGATTTTAGGAAGATTCCTCGGGAATTCCTTAAAACCCTCGAAGCGCTTCACGAGATCAATCTTAAGCGCACTGAAGACTTTTTGGAAAATCTTTCTTGTCTCGCCGATATGTTCAAGGATGCCGATTTTACTCATGCCTTTTTGAAAGGATCATTCTTGACACCCAGGCTTTATCCGAGAGGAGTACGAACGTCCAATGATATTGATATACTGGTGGAGCAGAAAGATATTTCCCGTTGCCAGCGCATCTTGACAGATAATGGCTTTATTCAGGGGGGGATACAAGGAAATACGCTTGTGCCATCTTCGCGATCAGAAATTATCAACAGCAGGATGAATTTCGGCGAGACAATTCCTTTCCGAAAGCGGAAAGAGGGGCAGTTTATCAGCGTTGATATCAATTTCTCTTTGGATTTCAAGCCGTCTGGAAACAACGAGACTATCTCCAAACTGCTCAGCTCTGCGACGCGGGTAGCGATCGATGAAAGTCGATATCTCCATACCCTCGAGCCTACCAATTTCCTAATTCATCTATGCTGTCATCTTTATAAAGAGGCGACGACATACCATTGGGTGAGGTATCGTAGGGACCTGATGCTTTACAAATTTGTAGACATTTGCGTCTTTTTTGATGCGTTCGCCTCGGAAAGTTTTTTCGCTGAGCTTTCCCGTAGAATTATAGAACTGGGCTCCGAAGAGGAGTGTTACTATACGTTCGAAAATACCACTGTTATATTTCCAAGAATTAAGGCTTTGCCGGGGTTTGAAGCCCTGATGGCTACAATCAAACCTTCCAACCTCGATTTCATGAGGCAGGTGGTATCTCCTGGCGATAAACGTGTATTCTGGAATGATATGAATTTTACGGATTGGTTTTTTTGCGAGGACCGTATCAGTGAGCTGAGGGAAGTCTGATGTCGAAAGTTCCCGTTGACAGAAGTTCTTTTGATGAGATCCTCGGGCTTACATGTATTGAAAACTATGTCCTAGCGGTACTCGCCAAGTGCTTAAACCATACGTATCTCTACTACGACAGCTTTGTTGAAGTCGCGGATGTGATTGAGGAAATATTTGGTAAAAAGGTCGGTTTCGCTTTTTTTCGAATAATACCTCGCGTGCACAAGTCAGCAATGGCGGACGGGATAATCTCGTATCAAAGTGTAGACCTCGATAGTATCTGTGATGCGATAGATTTTGTTTCCTATTGCTGCCTAGAGGTGAAGCCGGACTGGTTCTCGAGCCGATATGGTACGACAGCCTGGCGTGATGACCACTATATAATGATTGAGAAAAGGACGGGGAGAGAGTATTACTTCATCAATGACAATCCGCGCGACGATGGCGTGATGGATGAGGACGAGGTGGTGTCTCTATTTGCCGGGAGTTTGTTTTTATTCAGGGTTGAAGATGCTTCAATTGACTGCCGGAGGGAAGTATTCCTTGATCGAATGAAAAATAAGTTAAACTCAGCAGTATTGGGAAGGGATGTTTTGGACCTTTGTCACGGCCATACACTAGCGCAGTTGCGTGACTTTTTGGGAGTGCTTAAAATATCACGGAAACGGATGGAGGCTTTCATCCGGAATTATATATCCACGGAATTTATGAAGGAATATATCCGAGAATTGGAGAAGCACTTTGTTGGAATAGAATATATGCGGCTCCGGAATAATTCGGACGACTATGCAAAAATGAAGATTCTTCGTGATATTCTCAGCAAGGACACTGAAATGATAAAACTATTGAGGCAAAGCCTCGGAGGACTCTAGATTGAACGAGACAGAAAACAAAGTCATGGCTATCCTTTCCGAAATAAGCCCTCTTGGCCGCGATATCGGCTCAGACGACGAGTTGACTGCCATTGGCATCGATTCCTTAAAAGTGGTAAACTTGATTGTTGCCATAGAGGATGGACTTGGAATCCATTTCAGTGATTCCGACCTAGATCCTTCTAAACTTGTTCGGGTCGAAGACGTATTCCGGCTTATAAAACCATATCTTGGATGATCCACGTCTCTATGTTACAAAGGTTTATTCAGGATAACCTGGGGAGCAGGACTGGTTCCGTCTTCAGCGATGACACAAACTCATTTCCATATTCGACTATTCTAGCGCGTGTCGAAGTCATTGCGAAAGCCTTGTCTTCCGCTTTGCACAGGAAGGCCAAATGTGCTGTCTTGTGTGATTCCAATCTCAACGCGGCTATATCAGTGTTGTCCTGTTGGAGAGCTGAGATGGTGGTGATTCCATTGTCGATGAATTACGGGGAACGCCAATGTCGTGAAATTTTAGGGCTCGTGGAGCCTGATCTACTCCTTACTGACAACGACTCCATCGATTGGCCTAATAAGTACAACCTCGTCGATGATATATTGGTACTGTCGCGTAATTCGGCTGGTTCAGAAGAAGCGCTCATCGATGTTGCCGCTATACTATGTACCTCGGGTACCACAGGAAAACCCAAAGGGGCGATGATTTCAGAAGCCGGTCTCATCGCAAACGTTTTGGATATCGCGCGCTACTTCAAGTTGACATGCGATGACACTACATTGATCGCACGGCCCTTATATCATTGCGCTGTGCTTACGGGCGAATTCCTTGTTTCATTGAATGCTGGGGCTAACCTATACTTTGGTGAAACCGGGTACAACCCGACGAGGTTATTCGCGTATATAAGGGATTGCGGCATTACGACCATTGGCGGTACGCCGACGCTTTTTAATCATGTATCGCGGTTCATTAGTCAGCACAATGTCCAACACTCCGTAAGAAATATTGCAATCAGTGGTGAGTGTATGACTACAAAGGTGGCCGCCGGGATACGGGATGCCTTTATCAATACGAACATCTACAATGTTTACGGATTGACGGAGGCCTCTCCGCGCGTTTCATATCTTGATGCGACCCTCTTCGATCGATATCCCGAATCTATCGGGATGCCTCTTGCTTCGGTCTCAGTGAAGATAGTCGACGAGTTTTGCAATGAGGTCCCAGCGGGGAGCGATGGAATCCTCCTAGTACGAGGCTCAAATATCATGAAAGGGTATTACCGAAATCCGGAACTCAGTTCTAAGGTCCTACGCGATGGATGGCTCAATACTGGTGACGTTTGTTCTAGGGATAGTCAAGGCCTCATGCACATCAAAGGCAGGTCCGACGATTTGATAATCAAAGCTGGTATGAACATATATCCTGCGGAAATAGAAAACCAGCTGAAGGAAAGCTCAATATTCAGTGATATCGTGGCCTATGGCGTTTTTACGCAATCGGGACAAGAAATTAGCATTGATGCCGTGTTGGCGGAGGGGGCAAAACATCTGACTGTGCGGGACGTATTTGCGATATGTGGTAAGACATTGCCGGCATATCAGCTACCTGCAACAATAAACCTAGTGGAGGCCCTGGAGAAAAACGCCTCCGGTAAGACGCTTCGACCGAGGACGAAATTATGTTAGAAAAAGAGTATAAAGCTCCTATCGATCATGCAGTGTATATGCGCTTGGTGGCTTTCTTCCAGGCCAAGCGTATAATCCCAATTAGAGTATTCCAAGTCAACTACTATTATGACACCAAAGTCTTTGACCTCTTCTACGGGGGGGAGACGCTGCGCATACGACAGATCGAAGATGACTTAAAGCTCGAGTATAAGTGTAGGTTAAAAAATGACAAAGGAATGCGATATTCGGACGAGATATCCACCGAAATTCCGATGGTACCGGCTGTTCTCGATCTTGGCATAATCTTACCCGGAACCTCCAGAAATGAACCATGTGTTTATCTTGGAAATCTCCTTACCGAGCGTTCCAACTATGAGTACGGTAGCTGTCTTGTTTCTCTTGATAAAAATATGTACCTTGGCAAGCTTGACTATGAGATTGAAATTGAATTTGAAGAAGAATCTCAGCTGGCGGCTATCTTGAGAGAAATCGGCATCACGACGGTTGCTGGACACGTTGGAAAATACTCTCGCTTCGTCTCGATTTTCAAGACTACTCATGGTTCCGAATGCGCATGATTCTGGAGTGAAGGTTGCTGTACAAAAAAAGTCGGATCGGAACAAGATACGTACATCTAATGACAAGTTCTCCTTATCCATTCCTCCTTTTTGTTGCGATCGGGATAACTAGTTTTATCCTGGCAACATCTTCGATCACCGTCGATTCCGTATCTATATATCCAGCAAGCCTCGATGCGGACGCAGGAACAATATTCGTGGACTCACGTCTTCCTGTCCTACCATCAGTGGTGTTCGTATATACGAACAGGAACGAGGCTGTCGTGTCTCTGAATATCGATGATACAAAGGATTTGGATGATGGCGTGACTCTCTTTGTATCGCCCGACTCTATCGGGAAAATGCAAGGACTCGGCAAGAGCGTCTATCTCGATGTTTCGAGCGGCAAGGAAACACTTCTAAGAAGAATCATTTTGCGGGCGGGTAAAAACAATGAATAAAAAGTTCGGGTATCTTGAAGGGATGCGCTTCTTATCCAAGTATCTTATCAAATATCGCAAGGTTTTTTTACTCTTTTTCCTTGGCGGAACTATTGAAACGGTCATTACAGTTCTGACGCCCATCATCTTTTCCGTAATGATAGACCAGATCGTATATTACCGTGATATTGCTGTTTTTCTGCGAATTAGCATGGTTTTCATAATTATGACGATCTTTACGTGTCTTTTATACTTCATAATATATACATTCCATCATTACCTGATGAGCATGTACACTTTCGACATTAAAATGGACATTTTCCGGAAATTCCTTGATTCCAAAGCGAAAAACCTTGTAAATGCCAAGTCAGGTGAAGTAATCAACCATTTAATTTATGACTCCGCAGAGTGCTTGCATTTCGTAATCCGGAACGTGATACATATGATCAATGGTCTGGCTAAAGGAATATTCTACCTGGTATATATATACGCGATTGACTTCTGGGCTGGAATTATTGTGACTTTTTTTTTGCCAATTGCCGCGGTTATTATTTTTCGGCAAAAAGAAAAACTGCGGGAAACAGTAGAGACAGAACGATCAGACTACGGTACATACGTTTCTTGGCTTTTTGAGATACTAAAGGGGCTTGGCGACATACAACTGCTTCAGGCCGAAGGAACGGTCCGAAAGGATTTCACAGGACACCAACGGAAGCTCTTTGAAATACGCTACAAAGCAAAGATGGCTAACATGGTCGCAGATAACAAAATTGGACTTGTGAATCTTTCGCTGCTTTTAACTGTGTTCGGGATATGTGCATATCTTTCGTTCACCGGCCAGATAACTATCGGGAATGTAATGGTACTTATAACCTTCATCACCACCCTGAACGAGACAACGATTTATTATGCTGTCCGAAGCTTCTTAGACGCCCAGGCTAGACTCGTCCGTATTGACAGGGTAAGGCGGTTCTTGGCCAATGATGATGAGACGATGTGGAAGGGGAATCAGGAACTCGTTATCAAGTCCGGGAAAATTGAATTTAAAAATCTCTCTTTTGTTTATGACGGGGGGGGGCGAATATTCGACGGACTGAATCTTACCATCGATGCTGGGACTCATTTTGCCTTGGTTGGGAAAAGTGGCTGCGGAAAATCGACATTGGCCAACCTTTTGATTGGACTTTACGAAATACAATCCGGGGACATACTTATCGACGGGGAGAGCATATACAATTATTCGCTTAGGTCGATCCGCCGAAACGTCGGGATCGTGCAACAGGACATCCTTCTGTTCGAGACGAGCATCAGGGAAAACCTTCTGCTCGGCAATCCCGATTCAACGGATGAAAAAATATGGGCTGCTTGCGAGAGGGCTGGTATTGCTGCTTTCTTCTTCTCTCTGGAGATGGGACTCGATACACCCCTTGGGAAAGGCGGTATCCAGCTCTCAGGCGGGCAAAAGCAGCGACTGGAGATCGCCCGTATATACCTAAAAGACCCAGCTATTATCATATTTGACGAAGCTACGAGCGCTCTCGACAAAGAGACGGAAGCCAAGATCCATATGGCTTGGAAAGAGCTGCTCGTCGGCAGGACGGCAATCGTTATCTCTCATCGAGAAAGCTCGGTATTGCTTTGCGACAAGGTCATGCTCTTGGAGGATGGAAAGGCACGTCTGATAGGTGACCCTGGCATGCTGATCAAGGAAAACGAAGTATTCAGAAATCTATTTGCGGTTGATGAGGTTGAATCATGAGCAATCTCCGCTACAGGTTGTCGCTATTACGGACCTTGAATCCCTACGCTAAGGGACGTAGGCTCTACTTCATCGCACTCTCTTCCCTCTCTGTCTTGAGTGTCTTTCTATCGTTCATATTACCGTTCTTTTATCGAATCTTTGTCGACGACATCATAATCGCCAGGAAACTCGGGAAAATGATTATCGTCGTTGTAGGGTATATCGCTTGCAACTTGTTGGCTATGTTGATCACCTATCTGAAGAATTACTCGGAGAACGTACTTCAACGATGGACTCTGTATAGAATAAAGCACCGGCTCCTCAATATATTTCTAGGGATCCCGCTTGCTGTGCTGCCGCAACGGAATACCGGCGACTTAAAAATGCGTATTGATGACGATGCTGAGAAGTTGTCGGATTTCTGCAATATCCAGACAATCGAATTTGCTAAAGCGTGTATCACATCCATGATCGCGGCAATCATGCTTCTTTGTATTGAATGGCGCTTGGCCTTTTTCTCCATCTTCGCAGTTCCTCTCACGTTTTTCCTGGACAATGTTATCAGCACGCAAGAAAAGAAGTTGGTGTCGATCAACCGGAGGAATGCGGACGGCTGGCAAAGTTGGCTCATTACGAGTATCCAGGGCTGGAAGACGATCAAATCATTGAACTTGCAGAAAAACCAGATGCGTGTTTTCGTTTCATATGCACATAATTATGCACTCTTTTTCGGACGTTGGATAAACTATTGGGTCATGAGGACGCTTGTTGTCCCGAAGGTTAAAGATGATTTTTTGATGCGTTTTGTCGTGTATTTTTTTGGGGGCCTGCTAATCATGCATGGGGGAATGACCATCGGCACGCTGTTGATGTTTGTGATTTACTTTGACATCATGAGCAAGAGTATAAAGACCGCTTCGACCTGCAATGCAGAATTGCGTGGAAATTCTCCGTATTACGATCGCGTGCTAGACGAACTCAAGTCGGGCACCGAACAGATCCCCGGAATGGTCGTTCCGTATGGAAACGACGGTCACATTTCCGTCCAAAACATTTCCTTTAGGTATGATGATAAGCAGCGAATTTTCAGCCGCTTTAGTGCAGAGATACGCAAGGGCGAGTGGGTCGCAATCGTTGGAAAGAGCGGGGTTGGTAAGACCACGTTACTCAAGTTGATAATGGGGATGCTCGTGCCAGATGAAGGACAAATTCTATTCAATGGCGAAAAAGTATCTACGATCGATAAGAGATATTTATATGGCAAGATAGGTTGCATCATGCAGGAGAATATCCTGTTCAACCTCTCGATACGAGAAAATCTCCGCTTTGCCTCTCCCAGTGCGGACCAATCTGCGGTGGAAGAAGCTTGTAAAATGGCGTGTATACATGATTTCATATGTTCGCTCCATGATGGGTACGATACAATAATCGGGGAAAGGGGCATAAAGCTTTCCGGCGGTCAGAAACAAAGGATCGTTCTTGCACGCCTTTTATTGCGAAATGTGGGAATCATTATTTTTGATGAGGCGACAAGTGCGCTTGACCAGCAAACCGAGATGACGATCTATGACACATTGCGGAGCCTCGGTAGGGAAAAGACCATCATTATCGTCGCGCATCGGCAATCGTCTATCAGTTTATGCGATAAGGAGATTGTACTTTCGTAAGTCCTGCGGACTGGCCACACTGACATACGTTTGTGTTTGCTTCGATGCGTCCGCTTCCTCAGTGAGCTCCCCTTGTATCATGCCTGTTAGCTGTTGCAGCAAAATAGAAATGTCCCCAATAGGTAGATTCAAGGCCGGAAGGGAAAGATGGCCGGCAAGCTACCAATGGGACAGAAAGAACTACTGACATATACTGACTTTCGTAGACATCGTATCTTGTTGTATATAAGGAGAACGCATGGCAAAACGGGGGCAGTATAGCCAGGAACTCAAGCAGGAAGCGATCAATATGGTCGTCTTGCAGGGAATGGTGCAGGAGCAGGTCGAGCGGCTTCTTTCGATTCCATCAGGGACCCTCGCGAACTGGGTTATCAGGTCCAAGGACAGAACCGCGCCACAAGGGAAGCCAGGAGAGGTATCGCTCGCGGGGCTGGCTGCCGAGAACGCGCGGCTGCGCAAGGAACTCGAACAGGCCACGATGGAGCGCGATATACTAAAAAAAGCCACCGCGTACTTTGCCAAGGATGCGGTGCAAGGTACGCGTTCATGAAGGCCCACCGCCGCGAGTATCCTATGGCGATTCTGGCGAAGGTTTCCGCGTCTCGAGGCGCGGTTACTATGCCTGGCTTGATCGTCCGACTTCTCCACGCGCGATCCGTGACGAGCAACTGAAGCCGCATATTCGGGCGATCCATGCCAAAAGCCGCCAGACCTACGGATCGATCTGCATCCAGAAGGAACTGGCACAATTGGATATCCACGCTGGGCATAACAGGATTGCCAGGCTGCGCAAAGAAATGCACTGCGTATGCATACAGCGCAAGAAATTCAAGACGACGACCAACTCGTGCCATGACCTGCCGATCGCGCCCAACCTTCTCGAGCAACGTTTTGCCATCACGGTTCCCGGGACTGTCTGGGGAACGGATATCACGTACATCGCGACCGATGAAGGCTGGCTCTATCTGGCAGGCATCAAAGATTTCGCGAGTAGAGAAATCGTGGGGTATGCCATGGGGAATAGGATGACGGTTGATCTAGTGGAAACAGCACTCGCCAAGGCGAAGACACTCCGTCCTCCGCAACTAGGATGTATCCACCATTCGGATCGTGGCAGCCAATACTGTGCGCTCGAATATCGCGGGGCTCTTGAGCGTGCCGGATTTCGCATCTCGATGTCCCGCCGCGGTAATTGTTATGACAATGCTCCGACCGAAAGTTTCTGGGGTAGTCTCAAGCAAGAATTGGTTCATCACCGACATTTCGCCACGCGGCTCGAAGCCAAGGCCGCGATCCAAGAATACATCGAAATATTCTACAACAGGATACGACGCCACTCCTCGATTGGATTTGTGCCGCCCTCGGTGTATGCGGAGTTATTCAATCAAAAAACACGGCTGCGTGAGGGCTTTGTGTCCATGATTGACAGTACAGGTCAGATGCCGACACCCTTTTAGCCTGAGCCTGGGGGACATTTATACTTGGCCTTGACATATCATACCCGGTTAGCTTGACCTATTACGAGGTCTAGGGCTATACTGTTGTTTGATTATCGTTTATCTATTGGGGGAAGACGATGGAAGTGCGTGTACGTTACGCCCCGTCTCCGACAGGACGGCAGCATGTTGGGAATTTTCGAAGTGCTTTTTTCAATTATCTTTTTGCCAGGGCAAAGGGCGGGAAATTCATCATCCGCCTTGAGGATACCGATCGAACGCGCTTTGCCGAAGAGTATGTCCAGAATCTTTATGATACCTTACGATGGCTCGGAATCGATTGGGACGAAGGCCCAGACATTGGGGGCCCGTATGCGCCATATGTGCAGAGCGAACGCCTTGCTCTTTACAAAGAACATGCGGAGAAACTTGTGGCCATGGGCAAGGCTTACTATTGCTTTTGCGACGAGGAGCGCCTTGAACGTATCAGGAAAATCCAGACTGCAAGCAAGATAGCTCTTGGCTACGACCGCCATTGTCGATCCCTGGCGAAAGACGAAATTGAAGCCAACCTCAAGGCTGGCAAACCTTATGTCATCCGCCTCAATATTCCCCTTGAGGGCTCGACCCAATTCCATGATAAACTCCTTGGGGATATAACTTGGAAGAACGAAGATGTAAGCCCCGACCCCGTCTTACTCAAGAGCGACGGTTTCCCTACCTATCACCTGGCAAATGTCGTTGACGATCATTACATGAAAATTACGCACATCATGCGCGCTCAGGAGTGGATTCCCTCCACGCCTATGCACGTGATTATGTACGAAGCCTTCGGCTGGGAGCATCCCGAGTACTGCCACCTGCCAATGGTGATGGGGCAGGACGGGCACAAGCTCTCCAAGCGCCACGGAGCCACGAGCATCAACGAGTTTCGTTCCGGTGGCTACTTGCCCGAAGCCCTCCGCAATTACGTCGGCATGCTCGGCGCATCGTACGAGGACGGGCGGGACATATACCCGTTATCGGACATGGAAAAGCTCTTCAAGGTCGAGCGGCTTAACAAAGCCCCGGCGGTATTCGATTACAAGAAGCTCGAGTGGTTCAACGGGCAGTACATCCGCATGAAGACCGACGCGGAGCTCATGTCTATGGTCATGCCCTTCGTTTTCGCTGCGGGCATCGTCAGGGAAAGTCCGAGCGCCGAGGAGCAGGCCAAGCTGGAGGGCGCTATGCCGCTCATCAAGGAGCGCCTGCGCTTTCTGTCCGAGGCCCCCGACATGCTCCGTTTCCTCTTCTCCGAGGTGGCGGTGCCGGCGGCCGAGGAGATGATCCCCAAGAGGCTTGACGCGGCGGCCACCAAGGCGCTCCTCTCCAAGGCCGCCGAGCTTCTCAAGGCTAACGGGCTTTCCAATCTGGAGGCCACCGAGGCGGCTTTCCGCTCGGCGGCGGACGCCGCCGGCGCCAAGCTCGGGGACATGCTCATGCCCCTGCGTATGGCAGTCACCGGTACCCGAGTCAGCCCGCCTCTGTTCGAGAGTATCCGCCTCCTCGGGCTTCCCAAGGCGATGGAACGGGTGGAAAGGGCGTTGGCTGCGCTCTAAAGCGCCTGTCGTCCCCGCGGTACCTAGCGAAGCAGCGACTTGCGCACCTCCAGGAGCGAGGCGGAACGTGCGTACCTAGACGACTTGGAAAGCCAGGCCGCCCGCGCATCCTGAGCACGTTGGCTCCAGCTACCACCAACAATGACTTAGGCACTTTGCGCTCGGTATTGACAGATGCTGTCAAGCATAGCACTCTGGACGCCTACAGTTTAAAAGTGCTGACCGAGCGAGCACTCTATTACGGTCTGGATTGGTTGACCGCCAGAGGTCTTAACTTGAGTGCCTATTATCAGGCCTTCACGCCAGCACAGGAAATCGTACAATGAAGCGTCCATTTACCAACCGGTCTGCCTGTCGGAAACGAGCGGCTCAGGCAGTCAAGAAAACTACTACGCAATATCCTTAAGACGGATTTGTTGATCATCGACGAGTGAGACAATGCCCCGGTCGACCGGCAGGGCGGACAGTTGCTCCTTCGCGTCGTTGCCGACATCTTGAACGCCATAGCTAGATTTTAATTACCAACCCGAAATTCTCTAAATGGAGGCACTCTCTTCACCATTGACCAGATGCCGGCATCGATGATAAGCCGCATGGACCAATATGGACATATTGAATCGCCCCGGGATTGCAAGAGACTGAAATCTTTGAGAGGATACAGTCATGGGCAAGGAAACAAGATTTTCACCAGAAGTACAGGAGCGAGCGGTTCGGCTCGTTGAAGAGCAGTGCCGCGAACACAAGGCTCAAGGGGCCACGATAAGCGCTGTCGCGTCCAAGATCGGATGCACAGCGGAAACGCTTCGGCGCTGGGTCCGGAAAGCGGGGAGGGATCGCGGCGAACGTCCAGGCCTCACGAGCGATGAGCGAGTTCGTTTGAAAGAACTTGAGCGGGAGAATCGCGAGCTCAGGAAAGCCAACGAGATACTGCGCCTTGCATCAGCATATTTCGCCCAGGCGGAGCTCGACCGCAAGCAGAGATGATGGTCGCCTTTATTGACGAGCATCGTGAGGAACAGGGAGTCGAGCCGATTTGCAAAGCCTTGCCGATCGCTCCCTCGACCTATTACAAACACAAAGCCCAGTTCATAGACCCAAAGAAGCGTTCGCCCGGCCATATCCGTGACGCGACCCTACGGGAAGCAATACAACGAGTGTGGAAAACAACTTCAGCGTCTATGGAGTTCGCAAGGTATGGCACCAGCAAAAACGGGGGGGGGGGTATAAGATTGTCCGCTGTACTATCGAGCGATTAATGCGTCAGATGGAGATCCAAGGCGTTGTCAGGGGTAAGAATAAACGGACGACGGTCGCATCCGACAAAGATATCCATCCCTTGGATCTCGTGCGGAGAGAGTTTCACGCCGACAGGTCTAATCAGCTCTGGGTGGCAGACTTCACGTATGTCGCAACCTGGGTTGGTTTCGTCTATTTCGCCTTCGTTATCGACGTATTTTCGTGTATGATCGTCGGATGGCGGGCAGCGCGATCGATGACAGCCGAACTGACCTTGGATGCGTTAGAGCAAGCCTTGTGGGCTCGTAAGGTAAAAGGAAAGCTGATACACCATTCGGATCGCGGCAGCCAGTACTTATCGATTCGGTACAGCGATTGATTAATAGAAGCAGGAATAAGCGCTTCGGTAGGAAGCGTGGGCGACGGTTACGACAATGCGATGGCAGAGTCGATAAATGGCTTATTTAAGGCTGAAGTAATCTACCGCTGTGGTCCGTGGCGAAATCTGGATACCGTGGAATATGCTACGCTCGAATGGGTCGACTGATTCAACAATCGCTGCCTGCTCGAACCGATTGGCAATAGTCCCCCGATAGAATTCGAGAAAGTATATTATAATGAGCAGGAAAGGCTAGCCGTAGGAACTGGACTCACATAAACAGTACTCCGGTAAACCCGGGGCGGTTCATATCACGATTTTCGAAGGCGAAAGTTACCACATGAAACAAGCACCTATATGGATGAAAACGTCAACAAGAATTCCTACCAGCTGTTGAGAATGTAATACACTTTTAAAAAGGCTTGACAGAATACATAATACCTTTTTCAACCCCTTCAAATTGGACATCGCCAAAAGACAATAGGCCATTAGATGTTGAACCAACCAAGCAGTCATGAGGCTTGTACAATCTTCTCTCGGCCGCACCCCGGATCACAATTCGAAATAGATTCCGTCTTGTACATGTCATTAATGATCTTTAACATAGCATTATCGTGAACATTTGACAAAATCGGATCGTCTATGAGTCACTCTGGGTACGCAATTAACAGTTGCTGGTAACTAGATCCAGGCAGCTAAAGTTAACAATTATATCAAGTTCTACCATAATCATCATCCAATCGAATGACATCATCCTCGCCAAGATACTGCCCAACCTGTGTTTCAATTATCACCAAGTCGATTTCCTCTTTATTCTCCAATCGATGAATCCAAGTGATAGGGATGTAGACAGATTCGTTAGTACGGATGGTTCTTATCTCTTCCTCTACAGTGACCGTTGCAGTACCGGAGACCACAACCCAATGCTCACTGCGATGCATATGCTTCTGCAAGGAAAGCTTCTTGCCTGGCTTAACTACAATGCGCTTAATCTTGAAATTTCCTGCTACATCAAGGAGTGTATAGCGTCCCCATGGGCGGTAGCCCGTTCCATCCAACTCCGTCATCTCACAATCCCTGGTTAAACCAGCTTTGAGTTGCTCAACGATTAGCTTAACACCTTGAGATTCACCACGCTTAGCTATTAAAATCGAGTCTTCAGTATCTATAATGATACAGTCACTTATACCAACGAGCGCGATTCGGCGTTGAGCCGAAATTACCAGGTTATTCCTTGATCCTACTTCAATCATATTTTGATCAATTGAATTTCCAGAATCATCCTTCTCCTGAACATTAAAAAGTGAATCAAAACTACCTAAATCGCTCCAACCCATAGACGATTCAACACAAACCACATTGTCAGATTTCTCTATGACTGCACAATCAATGGATTCAGAAGGGATAGTTTGCATATCATCTTCCTTGATTCGAATACACCTGTGGCCGATTCCTTCATCATGGCAGATAGTCGCATTCATGAATGCTACCTTACTTTTTTGATAGATATCAGGCGAATACAATGCTAATTCATCAAGAAAAACACTCGTTTTAAAAGCGAACATACCAGAATTCCAGAGAAATCGGCCAGACTCAAGAAATTGATTCGCAAGAGCTGCCTCCGGCTTTTCCCTGAAAGACACCACTTCGAAGGCATGCAACATATTGATAGCCGCAGTTTTATTGCACTCAAGATATCCATAACCAGTTTCTGGGTATTCAGGCTTTATACCAAAGGTAACCATATGCCCTTGCTCTGCTAATAGCAATGCTTCCTGCGTTAGCTTGCGATATGCATACTCATCCCTGATTAAATGATCTGAAGCAGAAACTAGGACGATCTCATCTGGATTGAGATGGAGGCAGGCTAGCGCAATTGCTGGAGCAGTATTTCGCCCCACTGGCTCAACTAGGAATTCAACCTTCTTTCCACCTAGACTCAACTCATCATATTGTCCAGCTGCAATAAAAACATGCTTAAAATTGGTGACTACAAGAGAAGAATCACAAATGGCATGATTCCTACGTAAAGTTTGTTTGAATAGGGATTCATCACCAATTAGATTGACAAATTGCTTTGGATAAGCATTGCGTGACAGAGGCCACAACCCCGCGCCAGCGCCGCCACAAAGCACAATGCAAGTCATATTTTATATCCTTGTGCTACAAATTATAGAGAAAAATCTAGAATCTATTCAGGAATATAATGGACGTCACTAAGTCCGGCCGTGCGAAACACAGCCCCTGAGGGAACAGCTGCATCAAAGCTGGTACCTGGCGGCCGAAACACGCTCAGATCCGTGGCAAGGATTGCATAAACAAACTCACCCTGGCTATTTCTGGTTCTTTTTATAGTCCAGGAATAAAATTGCTGTATTCCCTATGTTTTGCCATGACCCATTTTGACTAAAAAACTACGTGAGAATCTGTCGATCATAGATAGAACGACTACTTAAAAATAGCATACATGTTGGATAAAATCAATACTAAATATTTAGCTGTCTGAACGAATGACCTGTACTACCTTCAGTAGATAGACGAAGCATTGTTACGCAGTAGGCTGGAGAAAGTATGAATGATCGCAAACGCTTCAATCAAGAACTGAAAACTGAAGGTCTGAATCACCCCGGTTTTGCCGGAGATCAGAAAGCATGAAAAGATATAGCTATAAGCAACGAAAGTAGATTCTCCCGAGAGCTGAGGGAGCGGGCGGTTCGTTTAGTGTCCTAGCAAGTACAGGACAATAAACCAACGTAGCCAGCGATTGTAGCGATAGCGCCCAAGATCGGCTGTCCGGTGGCAACGCTCAGACGCTGGGTACAACAGGCTGAGCGTAACGCCAGCAAACATGGCGGCTTATCGAGCAATGAGCGGGTGTGGCTTATCGCTTGGCAATATAATATCGCATATCAGTTATGCAAAACCATTATGAAATACACAGTTTTACAATATTTGTATGCAGTTGATAGTTGCCGGGTCAGTAAAGCCCTCGAGAAGGAAAAACGGGAACTTAAGAAAGCCACCGAGATTCTCAGTTTGGCATCAGCTTTTTTCGCTAAGGCGGAGCCCAACCGCCTGAAAGATGGTTGCTTGCATCGATCAACATCGCGCCACTCTGGGAGTCGAGCCAATCTGTACGACCTTGCAATTTGCTCCTTCGGCCTACTATGAGCAAAAGAGGCAGGAACGACGATCCGGATCGTCGTTCCGCACGATAGAAGCGGGCGGAGCGACCATGGGTCGCCATCCATCGCGTGCGGGAAGTCAATTATCAGGTCTATGGCGCCCGCAAAGTCTGCACCAGCTGACGCGAGACGGCTGGATAGCAACCTGTTGTACGATTGAGCACTTGATGCACGATATAAGGCAATGCGGCGTCCGGCGCTGCAAGGCCAAGCGGACAACGATCACATCGGTTAATGAAGCGCACCTGCTTGATTTGGCGTGGTGCCTGTTCGTCGCCGCTCGCTATGGCTACATAGAAATAGTAGAGGCACTAATAGTGGTTGGAGCTCAGTAAATTATTAAACAGTTGCTTTCGAAAATTAGAGGAGTGCGAAAATCACACTTTATAGTTAGCAATTCCTAATTGTTTATAACTGATTCTATTTGAATGTAATTTTGGGTTGAATCCGGTCGTTGAATTTTATGGCGAGTTGATTCAGTGCCTTTCCCAATCCGGAATATGCCAAGGGTGATTTATCTTTTGAAAACTTGCAAAAAAAATGTTGACAAGAATATTATCATAACGTACATTGCTTTGAATTATTATTATTTATTCGCTTTTTGCAGATAGCAATACAAATATCGTGATTATGCAATTGATTTTTGGAACTTATCATGATTTCTACACGACAAGCATGAGGAGAGAATTTGCATTCTCTCCTCATGCTTGTCTATCTTGTATCATTTGATAAATCGTACCAAGCTTCGGATGATAGCCTCAGACAACATGAATCGATTACTTGTTTCCTTGATTATTGTTTCAGGCGTTTTTCCTTGATTCCTTAATGCAATGATAAACTCAATCACCGCGCTGACGAGAGCTAAAATCTCAAAAAGCATGCCTTTCCCAATTTCTAAATCGCTACAGACTGTGTGTCAGTCGTAGTGTCTGAGTTGATTTTTTGAAATGGGATGATTGATCCAAAATCCCGCTCAAACCGGATTCCTTTCCATGGTATCCCTTGTTTGGAATCGATGATGCGGCCGGTTGTGGTGTCTCGCTTCAGCCATGATTGTGCAATGTCATCAAAGTATTGTACGCGATTCTTGATCCAGCCTCTCCGGCCGGTTTTAGTATTTTTTGCCATGGTTTCCTTCCTTAGTCAAATGCCTGTTTCAGTTTTGAATGTGCCGGCTTGATTTCGATGTGCTCTGCTTGCAGCACTACGCTCTTTCGCTTTGCATTTATCAGGCGGCCAACAACCCGAATTTTTCTACCAAGTCCCAGCTCGTCTCTGATAAATGCAGCGCAGTGCCTGATATCTACCATGAAGTATGACTGTTGATTCGTATCACTCTTTACGCGCACAGAACAGAGCTGTACTTTTTCGGCTAATCTGGAATTATCCGATGGAAGGGTCAATACAATTTCACCTTCCAGAATAACACTAGGGAACCTCTAAAAACCATCATCTAGAACCCAATTCCGTTTTGGCTTCAAGTATTTTTTATTTTTTCAAGAACGGTATTCATTTTCGCACAATATTGTGCTTGTAGCGTAATCCGTTCGAGCCAAC
>Ga0209518_1001004_pt1 | contig 33175 bp, 39 predicted proteins | sample RifGroB1_FD_183993 | JGI IMG/M metagenome (GOLD analysis project Ga0209518, IMG submission 183993) | Groundwater microbial communities from Rifle, Colorado, USA - Groundwater B1 (SPAdes) (version 2) | ecosystem: Environmental > Aquatic > Deep subsurface > Groundwater | place: Rifle, Colorado...
TGAGATTGGTTAGAGTTTGGGTACTCATAACTAATTATAGCAACCACTGCCAAGAAGAATGCTACTATTTACGCGAGTCGAGAATTTGCTGCTTTAAGTTTTTTCCATCGGCCTTAAAAAAGAAGTTTATAGCCCTACTTTGGTGATTTCTCACAAAATCTGCGTTCACTTGGGCCATTTCGGCAGTGGTGGGTATTACGCAATCGTTTGCGTAGGCGGCTCTAATGTCGTGAGCCATAGCCACAATTATTCTTTGCTGTGCTTCTGGAAGCTCTGCTAAATCTCCGTTAAGTACTGCTCTGTCTACTGAAAATGCGATACCTCTTTTTGCGTCTTCTACTACTTCCTCAATAGATTTATGCTTTACGGCACTCTCAATCATCTCAAAATTATTATTATCAAAAGCATACAACCGGTCAAGGGGAAAAAAATACCCTCGGAGCTTGGAAAAAATGCTATAAGCATTCAATCAAGACGAGGGTCTTCACAACGAATGTTGTGGCTAAAAGTATGTAAGAATGAACCGAAATGCGTCAAGAACAAATAATATAAAACCGACACATGCCGTTCCTCCTCCAAATAGGATACCTAGTAAAGAAAGGCACCCAACTCCAGTGTTATTGTTGGTTATTTTTGCTGAAAAACCACCAACATAGACCATGATAAACCCAAATACTAAACCTGAAACACACAATACTAATCCAATTAACATTTGAAACTCCTTTTAAAACAAGATTTCAAAAAAGACGCAATATTGTCTTATTTGATAAAGGAAATATAGCAGAATTATTCTTAAAAGTCAAGTATTATGGGGTGCTTTGGGAGTCTTTTCTTTATCTTGTTCCAATTTTTGTTCATGTATCCTGATTTCATTTGCAATCTGCACATCAAAAGGTACGATTGGTAAATCATCTTCTACCGACACCGGCCCATCCTTGCTTTTTCGTCTTGGCAATTTATTTCTTTTTATAGCTCTTTCCAACACTGCTCGTGCCTGTTTATCAGTTAAACCGATTGTTTGTTTTTCACTCATATCAGCTTTCCTTTGCCCGGCTTTCAGGAATACAAACTTTCGTTGCATCTGTGAGTAACTCTGTAATTTTACATCGTCCTTCCCGAAAAGCTTCGCACGATTGAGGAGTGCATAATGGCATTTTTTGCATCAATTCAATAATATCAAGCATTGCCATTTTGTTTTCAAATACTTCTAAAGGGATAGTTTGATGAGATTTTTGAAATCTATGTGTCATGTTTTGTTATTATAATAAAGTTCTAAGCGGAGTCAAAGGTCGAGTTTTGAATTCGTAATGTTTGATTGCATGTAAAGATTGTGCTAAATTACCACCATGCCTGAACACATTCAAGTTACTGAAGGTCCGGGACTACCAGAAATCTACGTCGATTTTAAAAACAGTCAAATTTTATCTGCTTTAACCGGTGAGGTAATATCCACAGTTAACGGTCAGAAAGATGAGCAAGTGGTCCTTGGCATTGTTTTCTCAAAAGTTTCTAGTCACTTCACCCATAGGAAGGAAGTTGAAGTCGACAGGCTTATCCCCAGACAAGGGTTAGAAACAGTCTCGTTAGAAAGATTTCTTGAGAAAAAAGCGGGCAGTTGTGTACAAACAACACTAACTTTTAGAGCAATCGTGAATAGTCTTCATGAAAATGGTTTGCTAAAAAATATTGGTAAAGATGAATATTTCCGGGGAGACAGATATTCCCACGTATGGTTTGAGTATCCAACAAGCGGGGGGTTTCTTTGTATCGATATTGTTAACAATTTTATTGGTCCAAAACAAGATTACGAAGAGCGAATACTAAATGACCTAATTGAAAGTGCTTACTATTGAGACGCCTCAGTATACTAAGTAAGAGCTAGTATCACATTGAGAATTAGAATTAATCTTTTAAAGTGACCTTAAGCATTTGTTTTAATCTTCTCCAGCCTGCTGTTGTCTTAAAATATTTTTCACAAGCTAATGCGTCTTTTTTGGAAACAAATCCAGAGTAGAACATTAATTTGTAAGGAATATTAGGTTTTGTTGCCTTATTTTTACCGTTATTATGACTTTTTAAACGTTCTTTTAGATTTGGAGTATAGCCAAGATATAACTTTTTGTTTTTGATACTCCGAAGAATATAGAAGTAGTACATTTCTTTAAGGCGTCCACATTTGTCTCACTTTATTCGCAAACGTGGCTCGCTACGTTCAGTTTACATGAACGGTGGCGGGCTACGTTCAGTTTACATGAACGTAGCGGGATCGACGCGATTCGAACGCGCAACCTCTTCCGTGACAGGGAAGCGCTCTAGCCGTTGAGCTACGACCCCATTTGATGGGGGGGCCAAGCTATTTGCTTACGACCCCAATAAACGTATTTTACCAATAATACTCTTCTGCTGCAATGATACATCTGTAACTCCCCCTTGACTTCAAATACAACGTAATATAAATTGTTGCCAGCTCGAAGGGGCCTGCCACTCCGAAGCTTATAGCGAAGGGTGGTGAAACAATTTGAAATTTGATCCAAAAAAATTCCTCAAAACATTAAAATTAAACGAGAGCAATATCAGTATGGTTTTGGGAGCGCTTGTTATTTTTATTACGGGAGTATTAATTGTAAATTACTTTAAAGATAAGAAAAGTCAGACTCTTCCCGAAGCCTTAACAACCATTAACCAGATAGAGGTGGGTTCGCCTCACACAGTAGTTAAAGGAGAAACTCTCTGGTCAATATCGGAGGACGCGTATGGCTCAGGTTATAACTGGACCGATATAATGAAAGAGAATAACCTTAAAAGTGAAACTATCGAAGTCGGACAAAAACTGAATATTCCGAATATAGCTTCCAGAATGCCGACCTCAACCAAAATTACGGTAGTTGAGCCGTCAGGAACAATTGCCACAAGCTCATACGTTGTAGTCAAAGGCGATAGCCTTTGGAATATAGCAGTCAGGTCATACGGGGATGGTTATAAATGGGTAGAGATTGCGAAGGCAAATGAGCTTAAAAATCCTAATTTAATTTATCCGGGGAATATTCTAGTCCTACCAAGGTAATGTATAATTACTAAGCCAATGTATAAAGCGGGCGTGCCCGCCGATACTTTGGTGCAGGCGGGATTAGTTAAGCGGCCTAACGCTACCTTCCCAAGGTAGAGAAACGGGTTCAACTCCCGTATCCCGCTCTCACTTCGTTCGAGCTGTCATTGTTAATTTTTACTTATTTCCGGCGTTTTTACTTCGTGAAGTATTTGAACGATGTGTTTTGCTTGAGATCTCACCCTAAGTTCGGCCTCATGGTCGAGGGCATCAAAAACCATCCCCTTTAATACCTTTTTTACCAGCGGGTCTGAAGCTGTCCTAAAAGCATTAAGAAGTTTCCTTGTAGTACCTCTTGCCTCCACGACATCAAAATCAACTTGGCCATACCCCATCTCCTCTATCATCTCAGGCCAATTATACTACAGTCCCGAGCGAAGTCGAGAGACTATTTCAAATAAATCTTAATGTTCGATAAATGACCCTCATAGGTTATGGCACAGTGAATTTCTTTAGCCGAATCGTGCAGATAATACAAACAATCGGTCTCCTGGGGATTTAGTGCCGCATCAATGGCGTCTATATTCGGGCTGCAAATGGGCGTCGGGGGAAGACCTTCGTGCAAATATGTGTTATACGGAGACTCGTTCTTTTTTTCCTTCAGGCTAACCGGACCCCACCAACTTCCGTCTTCCCTTTTTCCCAAGGTATATTGCATGGTGGAATCAATCTGAAGACGCATGTCGGTATCTAGCCTGTTCCATATCACTCCTGAGATTATTTTCATGTCTCTCACACCGCCCGCCTCGCGGGCAATGAGAGAGGCAATCTTAAGCCCGGTTGTCCATTTGATATCCTTGGCGACAAACCCGTCTGTAAAGGGCGCAAATTTTTCATTGAAATGTCCTATGAATCTTTGGGCAACCTGGACGGGAGTTTCGTCAACGGGGATAAGATAAGTATCGGGGTAATAAACTCCCTCAAAATATTCGGGGTTATCGTTTTTATATAAATTGTTCCAGGCGTCAAGTTTGTCCTTGTCCCATTTGAGAGCAGTGGCCAATTTTTCCCCCACCTGCTCCTTGCGGGGACAAAATGAAATAGTTATCCATGCCAAGTCTATTTCCCCGGTAATTTTTTTCATAACCTGCCAGGCATTCATGTTCCGGCTTAATTTATAACCGCCGGGTTTGATTTCTGCCGGTTTGGTGAAGTTGTCCAGAAGAAAGGTAAAAGCCTTGGCACTTTTAATAAATTTCAGATCCATCAAGGATTCGGCAGTAACATCATAAAAAACCTGTTGAGGAACGACAAACACCTCGGTTTGATTTGTACCCCCTGGCGGGCCTAAAAACCTCACCCAAAGAATGAAAGAAACCAAAGTAAGAAGCAAGACAAAAAATATAACTGTAAGTAATTTATTAATTTTTCCGTTTCCACCAGCCTCCGAATACATCCCTAACGTCTAAGCCGAAGTAGGCAAGGGCGGAAAGAAGTAGAAAAGTGGCGGTTGCCTCGTCCAAGTTGCCTAACAACGGCACATTATCGGGAATCAGTTCAAATATTCCAAACCCGGGATTGAAAAGGTACAGTCCCGCCAATATACCGATAGTCGCAATGAGTACCTTCTTCATATTAGCCAATCAATCCGCCTGCGTAAAAAAAGTAATAAACCTTTGCTTTGCCCTTATAAACCTCTTCGAGCCCTGCTACCTGTTCTATACCAATTTGGAAATCCGGAGTACAGCTATACTTGAAGTTTCCCTTTTTCCAGTCAACCTTGTGCCAGAGCCTTGTTTTATCTTTATATTTAATAAGTGCGATGCGGAGTACTTTATCAATTTCACTTTCTGTCATTTTTGTGAAGTCTCCGTAATAACACATTGACCAAACCGGTTTACTCTCAAAATAGACTGTTTCAAGACCCATAAATATCCCATTTCCGAGGTTGTATACGTCGCGATACAACCATTTCTCTTTCTCATATTCAAGTTGGGTCGAGCCGGGGAATGCTGGTTTTACTTTTCCGCCCCCGCCGGCGTAGGTTTTGGCTCTGGCCTCAATCAAAAAAACCAGAAGTTCTTTCTTGTCCATACTGACGTATTTTAGCACTTTTCCAGTATTTTCTTGACCACTTCCTCTGGAGAACCATTGGCGTTAATCAAAATTGAACCCTTTTTACCCATTTCTTCTTCCCACCAGTCTTTCCATCCCAAAACCACATCGCGTCCTGATTGGGTATTACCAATATCTCTTGTTCCCTCCCTGTTTTTAAGCCTTTCATTAAGGCTCTCCGAGTCAGGCTGCAAAACAATAACATTATCAAAAAGTGGCAAGATATCATCCATATTTGAGGCAATTCCACAGTAAAAAGCTATTTCGGATTTTTGGGACTCTACCAATTTCTTAAGTTTTTCGACATCGCAAAGCCATTCGGCGTTTTTGATATGTTCGGCTTTGGCATTATCGTAGTCTACAAAAATCTTTTTGGTACCCTTGTGATACATTTCAAACATACCGTCGGTATTCTCAATATCTGTAGCTTCAAATCCCAAATTTTTCAAGCGTTTGCAGACAGTAGTTTTCCCAGTTCCTGAAACCCCGGTAATCAAAATTTTCCTCATGCCGAAATATTACTACATTTAATACATACTCGTATGTTCACGATATATCGATATATAATAAGTTAGTTAAGATTTCCCTTATGAAATTCCTTCTTAAACGGATTGGGGACTCTTCCAGAACTTGCTTTTATTGTATAGCTCAAGAGTTTATAAAAAAGAGTTTTCGCAATCTCAAATCTTTTCTCCTTCTCCAACTTATTAAATAAAACATTAAAACCTTCCTGATGTGTTTGGATCCAAAGCTTAAGTCTAAAAATCGTACCCGAAGTCAGCTTTAATAGGTCCTGAATTTTTTCTGATTCGATATTGTGCCTTAGAAGAAACGCTGCAGTAACTCTCTTGGCGATCATCATTTTTTCAGTATCTGACAAAACACTGGACAGAAATTTTTCTACATCATCAGAGTCATTCAAATCTTTAACAACATTTGTGAGGGAATTTAGAATATCCTTCTTAACTTTCGGGTCGAGAATTCTTTTAGAAAGATGTGGCACACTTAAATATGATATATCGATATATCATAGTCAATAGGTTTCAGGACTATTTACGGTTTTTAAACCAGTGGGATTTTAAAATTCCAAGAGAAAAGGTGGAAACAAGATAGGCCACCGTCGGAATAATGGCCGAAAGGAAGGGTTTACCAACTTGAACAATGATCAGGAAAATCGAAATCAAAATATAAGTGGAGGCCGCTATAAAAGTCCTTCGTGTCCAGCTTATCTCCCAAGCTTTATCTCCCTCCACTAGTGAAAAGGGGTAAATTCCTCTGAAGAGATCTTAAGATCTTGTTCATGAACACGGCGGAAAAGAAGACAATCATCTGATCCCATACCCAAATTTTGACAATCTTTAGGCCTCGCGTCGTAAATTGAACAATTTCCCTGTGAATCCAGATTTGGACATGGTCCGACTATCCTTAGTGTGCCACGCCCCAGGAAGGAGTCAAAATATACCCCATTCTTAGTCTGTATTGAAAGCCACATTACCTTTTTTGCTTCCGGAAACAAATTCTTAATCTCTCTTGTAGAATAGGAGTTAATAAAATATGCGTCGCGGCAGCAAGCTGCCTTACAACCCATCTCTTTACACAAATTTCTTTCCTGCATTTGACGGCATTTTACCACAAATGCCCCCCAAAAAATTATGAAACTAAACACTTCTTAATACCTTTTTGAGTTCTTCTAAGCTTTTGACGTTGTGGATGGAAATGGATATCACCTTTTCCATTCTCAATCTTTTGATTTGTTTTTGCACCATGTCCGGTCCGATTAAATCCGTTTTGGTTAGAATAACTATTTCCGGTTTTTCGGTCAGTTCCTTGTTAAATGAAGATAGCTCCTGCCTTATGGTTTTATAATCCTTTAGGGCGTCTTGTGATTCAGAGGAAATACAGTGAAGAAGAACGGAAACTTTTTCGATATGCTTTAAAAATCCGATCCCGAGCCCCTTACCCGTGGAGGCTCCTTCAATAAGTCCGGGAATATCTGCCAAGCATTTACCCTCAAATACGCCCAAATTCGGTTCAAGTGTCGTAAACGGGTAATTGGCCGTTTCTGCTTTGGCATTTGTTAATTCATTTAAAAGACTGCTTTTGCCTGCATTGGGCAGCCCGATAATTCCAAGGTCGGCAATAAGACGCAAAGACAAAATCACTTTCTTTTCTTCCCCACGCCCCCCCTGATTGTCCTGTGAGTTTCCCCACCCACCCCGTCCTCCCTTGCAAATCAAAATTCTCTCGCTTGGTTTTGTTAACTCGATCAGAACCTCCCCTGTTTTTTTGTCTATTATGCCGGTTCCTGCCGGCAGGAGTATTTCAATATCCTTTCCCTGTTTTCCGGTTTTGTTGTTTCTACCACCCATTCCGCCATTTTCTGCCACAAAAACATCTTTCTCACTAAATTGATTAAGAAGGTTAATGTTTGAAGATGTTTTGACATAGACATCTCCGCCGCGGCCTCCGTTTCCGCCATCCGGGCCTTTAAATTTTTTAGGCATTCCGGCTCCGCCGTGCCCCCCACGAATAGTAATTTCTGCAGTATCGACCAGCATACGCCTATTATAGTGTTTTTCTTTGACGTTTAATCAATCAATACAGTTTGGCCAAATGCCACGCTTACCTTTAGAAAGAGCGTATGCAGCCGTTTGTGCCGATTCTTCAGCCGAATAGCGCAAATTGATATTTTGATCCTCTCCTATTTCGCGTCTTATGTTTTGCCAAGTAACCGGACCAAACTGAAAAAGCCCGATATATAGTCCGTTTTTGGCATTTGAATTAAACTCGGATTCGCAAAGAGCAATGTGCCTCATGAAATTTGAATCAACTGAATACTGCAAGGAAAACCTGTCAATCAAAGCGTTTACCTCCTCCGAGGAGGCGGGTGATGGCGTGGGAACGGGAGATGGCTTTTTGGTTAAAATTGGCTTAGGAGTCGAAGTTGGTAACGGTGTAGGAGTTTCTGTCGGTGCCGAAGTGGAAGTCGGAGTAGCCGTAACAATCACTTCTTCACTCAACATTTTTGATTTTGTCCGGGGACCAAGAAAATATAACCCTTCTATAAAAAGGATCATTATCGAACCAACAATAATGTACTTAATTTCTCTCAATGGGGTATTATATATCCATGAAGCTCAAACTTGTTGAAAAGAAAGATGAAGCAAAAGGAACAACCTCTTTTTTCTTAGAACCTGAAAGACCTGTAAGTTTTCTGCCCGGGCAATATATTTACTTAACAATTCCGACCCTTATATTCCCCGACTCAAAGGGTAGAACCAGACATTTCACAATATCTTCTTCTCCCACCGAGGGAGAAATTCTGCGGGTAACGACAAGAATGCGTGAGGAGTCAGGGTTTAAAAAATCTCTTGACGAACTTCCGATTGGTGCTCAAATTGATGGCGAAGGTCCAAACGGGACTTTTGTTTTTGACGAAGGAGAGAAATTGAATAATGTTTTTGTAGCGGGAGGGATAGGAATTACCCCTTTTAGAAGCATGATTAAATATATTGTAGATAAAAACCTCACAACACCCATTTACCTAATATATTCAAATTCCGATAACGATTTCGTATTTAAAAAGGAATTTGATGAAATTGTGAGTTCTCACCCAAATATTAAAGTTCAATATGTGCCGACAAGTACTGAAGGTCATCTCGATGAATTGAAAATTAGTAAATTTATAACGAATCAAAAATTCGATATGTCGCAACCAGGTCGCGCCATTGAAAATTGGAAATTGAAAATTAGTAGTTTGACCTGGTGGCTCTGCGGTCCGCCCCCAATGGTTGATACCATGGAGAATGTTTTGGGAAAGATGGGCATTACTTCAAACCACATCCGCTCCGAAAAGTTTACGGGGTATTAATTGAATTATATAAATTATAGGTTTATACTTCAGTCGTTCGTTAACAAGCGAGACGCCAAAAAGGAGCTGATATGGCTAAAACCAGCATGGATCATGATTACCTGCCGATTTTGAAGTACGTTCGGCAATCCTTAGAAGCAAAAGGATGGAAAGTCCACACGGACACCTTCCCATCAACACAGGTTACTTTTCACGCAAAGAAGAATGTTTCTCTGGGCAAGATGGTGGCCTTAAAAATGCAGATCGCGCAAGCCAGCCAGGGTGAGAAGTTTTATCTTACAATGTTCGAAATCCTGTCTAACAGAATCAAAGTATTGGATCCTGAGTTTGTGCTTGCACAATATGGAAAAGTTTTGCATCCACTTGAACAGATACCATATGAATATTGGAATCTCTGGTCAGTTGATAATGGATTAAGCGTCAGCAAACTTCTGAAAATCTATGACGAAATAGCTGCTGACCTCGGATATCCGTTACTGTTTCAAGGAAAACAAAACAACTAGCTACAGCTAGTATAGATTGGCGTCTCGTTTGTTTTCCTCCAATGTTATAATTGCTTTGCTCCCACCAAAATTGTTTTGCAATTTTGAGAGGAGAAACGACGAAGCGGTAGAGTTTAAGCTTAAGCGATAAACTCGTTAGCAAAGTCCGTTTCGACGATCCGAGGTAGCTCAGTTGGTAAGCGAAGCTTAGCCAACTGGCTGTTTTGGTAATTTGCCGAGGTAGCTCAGTTGGTAGAGCGGCGGTATCGTAAACCGCAGGTCGTGGGTTCGATCCCCACTCTCGGCTCAGTATGAAAAGAGCTTTTTCCAGACTGGCGTCAGTTGAAGAGCGCAAAAATAAAAGAGGCGCGTTGATTTTTATTGTTCTGACCATTGCCGCTTTGCTTCTTCTGTTTTTTAAGGGTATTCCCTTACTCGGCAACTTTGCAGGGGTTGTATCCGAAATAGGAAAAAGTAATAAACCGATTGTCTCAAGCGACACTACCCCTCCCGCCCCGCCAAAATTCGACACACTCCCCGACTTTACCAATCAAAACAAAATTGACCTAAAGGGAAACTCCGAACCCGGGGCAACTGTTAAGTTAACTTTTAACGGAAGCGAACAGGAGAGCCTTACGGACAAAGACGGCCAATTCGCATTCAGTAAGACACTCTTAAACGGCGAAAATAATTTTTCGGCAATCGCCGTTGACCCGGCCGGAAACGTAAGTCAAAAAACTCAAGACTACAAAATTGTGTTTGATAATAAGCCTCCGACTCTAACGGTTGATAGTCCTGCCAATGGCGCCCAATTCTTAGGGTCTAAAGAAAGACAAATAACGATCGAGGGAACCTCTGAACCCAATACTCAGATAACTGTTAACGACCGCATTGTGGCGGGAGATGATAACGGCAAGTTTCAATACACAATAACCCTTAACGACGGAGAAAATAAGTTTACCGTTAAGTCGATAGACCAAGCCGGAAACACTACCGAGACAGCCCTAACTCTCAACTTTTCTTCCTAGAGAAACCGCCAAAAGTATCATCATCCAACCCATTATCCACGGATAAAATATTGAGTTGGCAAAAAGACTATGGACTAGAAGGGCCGCAAATGTTGATGTTAAAACCTGCACCTCAGCTCCCTGAGGCAGTAAATTTGAAATTTGAATAACCGAGAATACAAGAACCAAAAAACCGGCAATTCCGGTTGTTGCCAGAATAAAAAGTATGCTCGAGTCCGAACCTGAACATGCGTGAGAGGAAAAAGACTGAATTCCGATATATTTTTGGTAAGCCATGCACAAATTATCATAACCGATTCCTATTACGGGAGACTTGGAAAAAACCTGAAAAGCATCCTTATAATTTTCAATCCTGGCTATTGCCGAAAAAGACCGCGTGAGGCGCAGTACGGGACTGGCAGACGTGGGAAGAAGTAAAACCAAAGCCAGAAGGGTGAGAATGCTAAAGGCAACCATTCTTAACTTTTTTTTGTAGATACCCGTAAATACTGAACCGGTAAAAAATGCAAGATAGCTTGCCCGCGAATAAGTAAAGGCAAGGGAGATCAGAAGGAACATCACGATAAAAAGATATTGCTTCTTAAGTGTTTCCGTAAACTTCGCCATTGAGATAAGGAGTCCAAAAACTATTATCAAACCCAAATAGGTGGGATCTAAAAATGTCCCCACAAGACGGAATAAATGCTCATCCCATCCCCACACCATAAACGGCCTTAAACTCGGCACCCAAGCAAATTGAACCCAACCCAATAGAGCGGAGGCTATGGAAACAATAAGAAGGGAGTTGATCAAAAGCTCTCCGTTGCCCTTTTTGACCCTGACAAAACTCCAAACATAAATTAGGAAATAGAAGTATGCAGCGAGACGAAATAAATACAAAACCCCATAGGCAACTTCAACCTGGGGAAAAAGAAAAAGCGAAAAAATCCAAGATACGGCTGCGATAAACAAAAAATTCTCCAAATATTTAAATACTGGCGGCCTGGGAAGCTTTTTTACAATCGAATAAATGGCTGCCGCCCCAACGATCACGTCTATCGGCTGTAGTATCCCAACCCTGATGATTTGGCCAAGAGGAAATGCCGCCAGAAAAAGAAAAATGAAGCTCCCCAACCTAACGGTCGGGGGATCTTCTCCCAAGCTTCGTCGGGAGCGGAATCCCTCCGAAGCGAAACATCTTCGCTTGCCCACAGAGGCTTTAAGCCCGGGGTATTCGCAAAGGGGGATAAAAATACTATTCATATTTTTGCAATTGCCATTCTTTGCTCCAACTCAAAAACGAATGAAAACTCATCATGAGCGCTACTACGAATCCTACCATACCATCCAAAAAACCCAGCCTGAAAATAAAATTATAGACAAATTTCCCAACCGGCCAAATTACAATTTTGGCAGGACTAGACTTTTTTCCTTCTTTCAGAAGCTCGTTGGCATGGAGTGTAGAAAAATAGTTTATGTTTTTAATAAAACTTCTTAAATCGGGGTGGGGATAGTGAAATAACGGATTTTTTAATGTTCCGACTTTTCCCTTTATATCCCAGTATTCATGAACTGACCTCTTCCACTTGCCGGCATTCTTCCTTCCAAGTCTTAAAATTTTTGCGTTTCCAAACCACCCGGCTCGCGAAAACTCGCCGTGTTTGAGTTCTTTGCCAAACAGGAAATCTCTCCTTGTTACGTAATAGCCGTTTGTCGAGTTACTGACAGCTTGATTTATTTCCTGCCGTAAGACCGGGGAAATGACTTCGTCCGAGTCGACAAAAAAAACCCAATCGCTTTCTACTTTTTTCAAAAGTTCGTTGCGTTCTTTGGCAAAGTCTGTGATGCCTTCTTTCTGTAAGGTAATAAATTCAATCATTATTCCTTAAAAATCTTGAACAAATAAATCAGAACTACCGGCAGACTGCAGGCAAAGGCAATGATAGTCGAGTATCCGGCACCTACTATTCCGTACTTCAAAACCATCGGATAAATTACAATTCCCATGCCGATTATTCCAAAAAATTCACTCATCATCACTACCTTTTGCATTTTAAGAGCCAGGAAAAGAGAATAGCTGAAGTTAAGAAGCGATTTAAATATTCCGAAGATTGCCAGAATCTTAAGTACCGGTTCTATCGTAAGCCACTTCTCTCCCAGAAAAATCAAAATAAGTGGTTTTGAGAAAATAAAGATACCTAGTCCAAAAATACAAACAAGAAGAAGAACCACTCCGGCTGTTTTAATAAAAGCGCTTTTGAGGCGGGCTTTCTCTCCGCTAAGCTTCACATATACCGGAAAAGTCACTTTATTAAATATTTGGCCAATTTCAGAAACCGGAAGCGTAGAAATACTATACGCCTGTTGGTAAAACCCCAGTGAGCCTGTCCCCAAAAACTTTCCGATGACAATGTTGTCTAAGTTTTGAAACGTATAAGAAAAAACTCCTGCCCCTGTGATCCATTTTCCACGATTTACAACTTTCAAAAACTTTTCCTTATCAAAAACAAGCTTGGGTTTGTCTTTAAAGATAACAAAACTTAGAACCACCTCGACAATGGCAGCTACCAGCATGGCAATAATCATTGAAATTTCGGAATGAGTGGCAAAACCGACAGAGACTGCCACGGCCGCGTCAACGAAAAACAAAAAGCCCTGGAACAAAAACTCTTTCTTAAATTGCAAAGACTTTTGGAACGTAACTTTCATCGGATTTATAAATCCGCGAATAAAAGCCACTCCCGCAACCAAATAAAGAAGATTTCTAACTTGGGGTGTATGAAAGAAAAATATAACCGCTGGAATGCTGGCAAGAATTATAAGTGAAATTGAGATTCCGCGGATTATCGATACTACCCAGGCCGAGTCCAAATATTCCCGGGTGTCATCCTTTTCCTGAATTAAAAAAACGTTTATTCCCGTTTCTGTCAAGACCTCTAAAAATCCCAAAACCAATAGAGCTATGCCGTAAACCCCGAATTGGGACGGGGAAAGAATACGGGCAAGGATGGCAATTTTGACGATAGCCAAACCCCGCGTAATCCCCCTTAAAGCCGTCATCCAACTTATGCCCTTTAATGTATCCTTAAAATACCCCATTACCTACCTAGTATACCCGATATGAAACCGCTCATCACTGCAAAGTCGCAAGTTATCTGAAGAACGGGTCCCCAAATGGCAATGCGCCAGTCCCCGAATTCCAAATAAATTTTTCTGTAAGCCCATGACAAATAAACCAATAAACCAATAAACCAATAAACCAATAGGGGAGGGTGAGACAAACAAAAAATAAATAGCCCCAGGGATACGAGATAACGAACAACTATTAACAACGAATGGATATTGTGCGACGCAAGACCTTGGAGCGGGTGCCACCAGATTCCGTAGCGCACGTCCCACTTTGCATAAGCTTTAATTTTTTGAAAAAAGTCGTTTAAACTTTCCGGCATCCCCCACTCTACTACCGCGCTTTTCACGCGTGCGTATTTGAGGCCAAATTTAACCGCTTTATAGTTAAAATCAGTATCCTCGGCTGAGTTTTCACGACCTTCCGGAAACCCTCCGACTTCTTCCCAAGCACTTCTCCTGAAGGCCATGGAACGCGTGGAAGGCAAAAAGTTGATATCAAAATGCCTTGGTGTTACGCCCAAAAATACGCTCATGGCCTTATTGACAGGGTGCGACCCTGTCATAGAGTAAAAACCGGAGGAAATATCAACCCGCGGCTCTTTGAACGGCTCTGTAATATTTTTCAGCCAATCTTTGTGGGCAATACAACCGGCATCAGTCGTCGCAATAATATCGCCTTTAGCTATCTCTATGCTTAGATTTCTACCTTCCGACCTTGTTGCTCCCTTTGAAATTAGAAATTTTATAACGGGTTTTTTTTGCCTGCCCGCCATGCTTTCAGCGTAGCTGATGCAGCCGGGGTAATGATTGATTATTTCGACAGTTTTATCTGTTGACCCCCCGTCAACAATTACAATTTCGTCCGCCTTTTTTGTTTGGGCCAAGAGTGAATCAAGAAGCGCACCAATACTCCCTTCCTCGTTAAATGTGGTTATACAGATCGAGATATTCATTCACACATTTCTCCCAACTGAATTTATTGTACTGGGCTTTCCCCTTTAAAACCATTTCGTGTGCCTGCTCGGGATTGTCCAAAACTTTCTCCATGGCACCGGCTATATCGTTAACTCTCTCCGGATTAACAAGAATGGCGGCGTTACCTACAACCTCCGGAATAGAAGAAATATTGGAGGAAATAACCGGAATCTCCTTACCAAAGCCTTCCAAAACAGGGAAGCCAAAGCCTTCAGAAAGCGTCGGGTAGCAAATAAGACACGCGGATTTTATGACTGCGCTCAAAGTTGCGTCATCCAGGTAGCCTGTAAAAACAACTGAATTTCCTAAATTTAGTTTCCCTATCAATTTTTCAAGGTCCTCTCTCATCCTTTTATTCTCACCGGTAATAACCAATTTAATTTCCCCGTGTTTCTTGTGTACTAGCGCAAAAGCTTCAATCAGCCTGTCCAGATTTTTCCTGATATCAATCCCACCATGATTCAGAACATATTTCTTTCCGATCAAATTAAGAGGAAGTTTCCCCGGCATAATAGTACCCGGTGATCCCAAATAAATTGTTTGGATCTTCTCGGGGGTAACTTTCAACTTTATTATTAGTACATTTTTGACATAATTTGAATCAGTCACAATTTTTGCTGCCTTAAAAATTGATGCTTTAAGCCTTAGAACATAAGATAATTTAGACAGAAAGGAAAAAGGAGAATAAGAAAAATAGTCTTTTATTTCAAGGGGAATGATGTCATGAACGGTTAAAAGGGCAGGAACAGGACAGAAAAGAGGAACACCAACATTTCCTGTTGCGTGATACAAATCCACTTTGTATTTTTTAAGAGCAATGGGAAGAAGAACTTGTTCAAAGTGATAACGGTTTACGGAATTTAAAATTACGGCTGTTGTGCCGGAAATTTTAACCTTGGGTTCACGGGAATAAAAAACGATGCAAGTCCGGCCGCTTTTGGCCACACCGGTTACAAGGCTTTGGATATACTTCCCCACTCCCACCAAATCTCCTTCTGCATACCGGGCGTCAAATCCAATTATCATTTTTTTGCAACCAAATATATTTGAGATTCACCAAATATTTCCAAAAGAATATTGTCGATAGATGTCAAGACATCTGATACTAACTCGAATTTGTTTGCAAGTCTAACAATCTGATTACCAAACTTTGGGAAAGAGAACATAAAATCGCGCAGAAAACCCTCTCTTGTCCCTTTTTCCATAACTTTAAAGCCAGCTGCAATCACTAGCTTTTCTAATTCTCCCGTTGTATATTTTCTAAGGTGTCCCACATTTCGATCGTGAGATTTTGTAAAATTTAGTTTGTTTAAAGGAGCATTAACAGATCGAGTCGAAATTATTAAAAAACCATTCTTTCTCAATAATCGGTTCGCGAGTCGTAAAACCATGTCTTCGTCAGACAAATGCTCTATCACCTCGATAAGCAAGACGACCGCATATTTACCTTGGATACTTCTGCTTGTTAGGCTTTTTTGAAGAAATTTAACGCGCTCAGAAAGTCTAAGGGCCACTGCGGTACTCCTTGCAGTACGAATTGCATTTTCTGAAACGTCAACTCCCACTACATAATTTCCTCTCGATGCTAAATAATAATCCAACGTACCTGCGCCACAGCCCAGATCAACGATCCTCGACTTCCTATGAACATATCTGTCAATTATTGAGATCAATATCCTATATGTGAAGTTTTTGGACGTTATTACCCTTTTTTGTATTCTGCTATTTAGATGAAATACATTATTTATATCCTTCAAACGCATACCGTAAGTTTACCAATTCACTACTTGACAAACAATCTCAAAAAATCTTTATTTAATTATGTATAAAACACTTACGCGCTTGGGGTTGTTAATAGTGATAATTCTTTTTTCACTATCATTTCCAAAAATAGCTACTGCGCAATCGATTCTTTTTCAAGATGATTTTGAACAAGACAGAAGTGCACAATGGAATATTGTGGGCGGTGCATGGTTAAGAAAATTTGTAGATGCTAGTACCAGATACGGCCTTCAGTTAGATTGTGGGGGGTGTGTTACTCAGACAGATGGTGGAAATTTTAACTGGACAGATTATGAATTTTCGTTCGACATGCTTCCCATATCAGATATAAACAATCCCGGATATGATAGAAATATCCTTTTTAGAGTTACCAATCAAAAATCAAACGCCGTCGACTATTATGATTTCCCTGTGGCTTACGGTTTACACTTATATCCTAATTACATTTGGTTACAAAAATGGACTGCTACTGAATATACCGAGCCTGCATCAACACCCATAACTCTACCTGATAACGTGGCAACGCATTTTAGAATCAGATTGAATAAATCAAGAATACAAGTTTTTCTTAAAAATAACGCAACTCCGATAATAGATTATGTAGATCCACAACCTATCCTATCGGGAAAAATAAGCCTTATGATTACAACAGGCGCTTCCTATCCAACAGAGGTTTGGTTTGACAATGTGTTGGTTACGGAGCTTCCTAGCCCATCACCCACACCAACCCCTTCCCCAACCCCAACTCCCAAACCTACTCCAACACCCGTAACTAAAGTCGTATTTATTCCCGGTCTTGGGGCGAGTTGGAACGCGAAAGCTTTTTTAAACTGTACTTTCGATCCAAATCCGCAAAATTGGTCTCTGGCCTCATACGCCGCCGGTGTTTATAAACCCATCCTCACTGCCTTATCTGATTCCGGCTGGAGTGTCACTCCGTTTTATTATGACTGGCGTGCTCTTGTTTCCTTAAACTCATCAGCATTATCAACTAAAATAAACAAACTTGTTCCCGGAAGCGGAAAAATAAATATTGTCGGCCATAGTATGGGCGGGCTTGTTGCCAGAGGTTATCTGGAAGCAACAAACGGTAAAAAAATCAATCGCCTTCTGACAGCCGGCTCTCCTCACAAAGGGGCCGTTCAAACATATCCCCTGTGGGCGGGCGGAAGCCTTTCGGAATATAATTTCTTAGAAAAAATAGCAATCACGCTTTATCTAAAACACTGCGGCGGCCTTTCCTCAAACCCGCGCCGGGTTATTCAAAAACAAATTCCCTCAATTCGAAATCTTTTACCGATATTCCCTTACCTTCAAAAAGCAGGTACAAATCCCCCCGCTCTTCCGACTCATGCAATAAATAAAAACAATTGGCTTCCGACCATTTTCAAATATCCCCCGCAAGGAGTAATAATGAGAACCCTTTCGGGTAGCGGGTTTAAGACTATGAAAATAATCCAAACAAAAGAACCCTCAAACGCAGAGATAAAAGCGGGGAACTGGCTTGACGGTAAACCGATCGGAAAAACCTATTCAACAAACGGCGATGGAACCGTTCTTGCCGGAAGCGCGAAGCTTCCGGGTGTTAAAAATATCACTCTAAACAAAAATCATGCCGGTTTGGTATCTTCCGTTGAAGGAATGACCGAAATACTAAAATTCCTTGGCATACCTCCGGGGGTCCACCTTTCTTCTTCGTTTGAAGACATTAATTCTGCTCTAATTATAATCGGTGACTCTGCTAATTTTCAGGTGAGCGACCGGGAAGGAAACACAAAGAAGGACGAAGACGGAATGGTTGCTTTCATCAATCCCAAACCCGGAGCATATAAACTAAAACTTCTACCCAAAAGCAGTAGTACATTATTTATTGTTGCACAGTTCCTGCCCAACGGAGACGTAAAATACAAAGAATACAACTTCGGAGGCTTTGAGGCAAAACTTAAAACGCTTAATTTTGACAGCTCAAATCCTTCAGAGGATATACTCCAATAATTTCTAACTTCTCAGCCAATTTTTGAGGAAGGAAACCAGACTTGGAAGCTTGCGGATGATGGTATAAACAACAATCAGACAGGCAATAATTGCAAAGGTAAAAAAAGGCTTTATCCTAAAATCTGTACCGCTAAAAAACCCGTGGATTCCGACAAGTAAAAAGACCAAGTAATTAATTATGTGGAATTTTCTCCAGTTTGCTCTCATGTAGGGAGTCGTCGTTCTAAATAAACCTGCAAAAAAGGCTATATTGATTAACCAGAAAGAAACTCTCCCCAGGGAGTAATAAAGCTCCGGGGATTTGCAAAAAACGCAGACTTGGGTAAAAACATAGAATGGATCTATTCCTCTCCCCGCAAAAAAATTAAACAGCATAAAAAAGACGGGGTGTAGAAAAACTAATGCATAAATCATGGTTCCTTGGATAACATGGAATTTAAATACCCAACCTCCCAGTTTATCTGTCCATTTCTGCATATATGCTCCAAGCATTATTTGCCAAAACAATAGAACAAATGCAGTTAATGCAAATATTCTTTGTACCAAATTCATCATGGCGCTCCTATTGGCCATTAAGTAAGGCACCGAGACGCTTTTTATAACGGTTAACGGCACTAGAGACAAAAGTCCTAACAACAGTACCCAAAATATTATTTTCTTCATATTTTTGTGGAACCGACAGGATTTGAACCTGTGACCCCTGCAATGTGAATGCAATGCTCTACCACTGAGCTACGGTTCCTTACGCCAATAATTTTTTAATATTCTTTTCAAAAAGTTTCTGCCCCATTGGGTCTTGAAAAACTTTTCCCTAGCCGTTGCATCTTGTTGATTTCTAAACGCTTCATAATAAATCAACTTAAATGGCTTATGATTTTTAGTTGCTTCAACCTTTCCTTTGTTATGATGCTTCAACCTCTCTTTCAAGTCACCTGTATATCCATTGTATAACTTTCCGTCCTTAACACTTTGCAAAACATACACATAAAACATATTAAGCGCTCTTTACCCGCGCAAGTTTTGCGCAGCAAAATTTGTTCGGGTGAACCAGCTGAGCTATGCGACCGACTTTCTATATTTTACCACCAAAAATGCTCCTTGTACTCAAGTCTTGTACTTCAATATAATGAATTAATGTTCAGGCGTATTGGCGCATTTTTTTTGGATGTCTTAGAGGTGATTGTTTTTGCCATAGGCATTTTTTTCTTTGTCTATCTTCTTATTATGCGTCCTCATAAAATTAAGGGTGCCTCCATGATGCCCAATTTTCCCGACAGCGAATATCTTTTGACAGAAAAGGTTAGCTACTATTTGCATACCCCCGTACGGGGAGACGTCGTGGTTTTTACCCCACCGTCCCAATCCGGTGACTTGAATTCGGTTGATTGCGGAGTAATAAAGTCAACGCCGACCGCCCAAATCAGTGATGAATATATAAAAAGAGTTATTGCCGTACCGGGAGAACGGGTAATGATAAAAAAGGGACGTGTTTACATAAACAGTGAGCTCCTGAAAGAGCCATATATTGCAGCATCTGTTACAACGGACGCTAAAACTTTTCTTTGCGAAGGGCAGGAGTACACTATCCCCACCGGCGAGTTATTTGTAATGGGGGACAACAGAGAACACTCTTCAGACTCGCGTTATTGGGGTCCAATTCCAAAAAAGTCAGTATCAGGCAGGGCTTGGGTAATATATTGGCCCGTTGACCTTGGCGGATCGGTAAAAAAGCCGGATTACGGCAGTTTATAAAATGATGGCCTTGTACACTTTTTGAAGCTTATCTTCTGTCTCGGTAACTCCGCCTTTAAACGTAAAGCTTAGTCTGGTCTCTCTCTGGGATCTAATAAGTTTAACCATGGTTTTTTTGCTGGGCTCGCTCTCGCCGTCAATAGCAAAAACTTTTTGCAGATCCGCCTGCATTTTATCGATATCTTCCGAAATGATTCTTAAGTGCACCACTCCGCGCTTGGCCTCCTGATTACCCTTAACTTTCATCCTCCTTGCAAGTTCTTCCGCACGCCTGACAGACCCGGATTCCCTAAGAACAATCTTATATGCATCTATCATTAGTCCCGGGTCGTCAATCGCTGCCAGAGCTCTTGCGTGACCTTCTGTAATAAGTCCGGAAAGAAGTCCGTCCTTTAGCGCGTCGGGGAGCGAAAGAAGTCTTAGGGAATTACTGACGTATGCAACCGATTTTCCGATTCTGACTGCAATTTCACTTGTCGTTAGTCCAAACTCGTTCATCAGGCGCTCAAAACCCTTTGCCCGGTCGAGCGGGTTAAGATCCACTCTCTGAACATTTTCCACCAGTGCCATCTCAAGCATGCCCTTTGGAGAAGTCTCACGAACGATCACGGGAACGTGGGTAAGCCCCGCCAATCTGGAAGCCCTCCAACGTCTCTCACCTGCAATAATTTGAATACCCGCAGGCGTTTTTGCTACAACCAAAGGTTCCAAAATTCCGTGTTCCCGTATGGAATCCACCAAGTCCACCAAACTTTCAGGAGTTATGGCTCCACGAGGCTGAAGCGGATTAGGTTGAATCTGCGAGATCTCAATTTGTACTATTTCTTCGGCCATATATTAAGATATTACGCTGACTACTTTTTTACCAAGTTTTTGTCCGAATTTAACTACCCCGCTTACCGATGCAAAAAGTGAATGGTCGCGGGCAACTTTTACATTTTTACCTGCAGAAAATTTAGTTCCATTTTGGCGCATCAATACAAACCCCGCCGATACCTTCTCACCATCGGACACCTTGGGCCCAAGCCGTTTCCCTGCCGGACTGACATGTTGTGAAGCTTTTCCTCCTGCTTTATGTGTAGACATATTGTTAGGCCAATATAAGGTATGTTTTCACGGTTGTCAAGAGGACAGTAAGATACAAATTGATACAATTTGTACTTAAATTCTAAAATCTAATTTCTAAACTCTAAACAATTCACAATTTCAAAAATTCAAATCCTAATTTACTTAGAATTTAGGATTTAGGGTTTGGAATTTACAAGATGCTCTCAACGAGCAATCGAGTATATTGCGGTCTGAAACCCGTGTGCTTTTTATACCTGCTTTTGGCTTTGAAGTGGTAAACCTCGATTTTCTCACCTTTTTCTATCTCTGTAACTACTTTAAGGGTTATTTTGACATCTTTCAAAACTGGCTTACCCACCCTAACGCCACCTGCCCCTCGAAGCTTTAGCGAAGTGGGGTCCACAAAAAGAAGTACTTCAGACTCAATCTTTTTAGGATCCTTCAATTTATCGATCAATAGCTCTTTGCCCTCTTCAACCTTAAATTGCTTCCCGCCGATTTTGATAACGGCATATTTTGTCATGCCGATATTTTACCATGAGGCTACGTGAGTGGCAAGCTCTGCTTACTTCGAGTCTTCGAGAAGCAAGCTCTGCTTACCTTTTGTAGGCTCCCAGGGCAATACCCAGTCCGATCATTGTGGCCAGAAGGGACGAGCCGCCTGCAGAAACCAAAGGAAACGGAAGACCTGTTACCGGAAGCATGCCCAAATTCATTCCGACATGTATAAAAACCTGAAGAAGGTAAATAAGGAAAAATCCGCTGACATAAGCGCGGGCGGCGGGAGAAATTGAATTTTCAACAATAGCCACCAATCTAAAAAGAATTACAAAAGTCGCCGCAAGCATGATTCCCGCTCCGACAAATCCCATTTCTTCCGAAACCGCGGCAAAAATAAAATCCGTTTGTTTTTCCGGCAAAAATGCAAGCTGTGTCTGAACGCCACGCCCCAAACCTCTTCCTGTAATTTTTCCCGCACCTGCCGCAATCGTTGACTGCAAACTATTATATCCGGCCCCGAGGGGATCCACGGAAGGATTAATGAACGTTGATATCCTCTGCCTTTGATAGGGTGCCATGACTTGCCAAAAGACGGGTATCAAAATCAAAACCGTGGCTAAACCGGCCAAAATATATTTTTTGTTGAAATTTGACGAAATCAAAACTCCACAAAATCCAACCACGGTCAAAGCTGATACACCCAAAGAAGGTTGAATCAAAATCAAAAATACCGGTAAGGTAAATAAAAGAATGGCCGTAAAAAGCCTTTTAAAATCTACTTTCTCTTTGGTCAGATAGTTTGCAAAAAAAATGAGCAGGAAAGGTCTCACAAATTCCGCAGGCTGCAAACTGAACTTCCCAATAGGAATCCATCTTATTGCCCCCCTCGTTACCTGCCCGATTATTAAAGTTATGATAAGAAGAATTATAGAAATGATATAAAGGTGTTTTGAAAAAAGAGAAATGATATCAAAGTCAATTTGAGAAAAAAACCAAAAGGCCCCAATTGCAACACCGAGATAAACAAATTGAAGAGGAAAGACACTTGGCGCAATCGACTTTAACACAATGCCACTCAGGATAAGCAAAAGGCCAATAGAAAAAGTCAATCCCGCATCTTTCATTTATGCCGTTATAGTTTATGCCTTAGTTACTTTAAAACCGCCTATCGAAATATTCTTTATCTGGGCTTTCTTAATCATCCACTCGATAATATTCTTATCCGCAGGTAGTTTTTCAATCCTGACATTTACTTTTTGAGTAAGGTCTAAACCCAATCTTTTCCTTTCATCCTGAATTTTGTGTACCAATTCACGAACACCGGCTTCCTCCTTAAGTTCTTTTGTTATATTCGTATCCAACTTGTCGATTTTGGAATTCCAACGCAGGTTTTTAACGTTAATTTCATCCCTAATAAGATATTCCAACGATTTGGCAACCGTCTTAACTGTACTTGAAAATTCGTTAAGCGGCTGCTTTACGCCAATTCCTTTTTCTTTACGAATGGCATGGGCTTTTTCAACAACCTGTCTTGCGATTTGCATTTCACTCAACAATTTCTCGTTTTGGGCCTCGCCCCTCGAAGCCCTGAGCGTAGTTGAAGGGGCGAAGTGGGGCCAGTCGGTTAAATGTACTGACTCCTTGTTTGTAAGATTTCTAAAAATCTCTTCTGAAAGAAACGGGGTAAAAGGAGCCATGAGTTTAGATAGAGTACAGAGTACAGAGTACAGAGTACCGTAAAAGGCATTTTTATCTTTTTCGGATTCTCCGGCAGGGCCAACCCTGTTCCTTGACCGTCTCACATACCAAAGCGATAAATCGTCAACAAATTTTTCAATTTCGTTCGTGGCACCGGCCGCATTATATTTTTCAAGATCGTCGGTAACCGATTGAATTGTCTGGTTTAGTCTAATTAAAATCCACTGATCTAAAATATTTTTACCTTTTACGGCGGAGCCGATGAAATGCTTTAACCCTTTACCTCTTGATGGCTCCCAGCCATCAAGATTGGCATACGTAACAAAAAAGTTATAAACATTCCAAAGTTTTAGATGAAATTTGCGCCTGATTTCATCCGCCAAATGATATCCAAATAGTAAACTGTCTGCTGGATTTTGTCTTAGATACATCCACCTCATAACATCGACTCCGATCATGTCCGCCGCTTCACCAAACTCAATCATGTTTCCGGAACTTTTATGCATTGGTTTCCCGTTTTCGCCAAAAAGAGTTTCAAAACCCAAAACGGTTTTAAAAGCTTCCGAATCTTCCATCACCGTACTCATGGCAATAAGCGCATAAAACCAATTTTTAAACTGCCCGGGAAAGCCTTCCGTAATAAAATCTGCAGGGAACCACTTCTCCCAACTCTTGCGGTCAGTCAAATACGAAGGCGAACCATTGTTATCGCTTATAGTGGAAAACGGTACAACTCCGGCATCCAGCCATGGATTTCCGACAGGTTCAATCCTATCCACGATGCCTCCGCATTTTGAACACTTGATCTTCACGCCATCTATCTGGGGTTTATGAGGAGTTTTGCCGTTAAATTCCTTCCATCCGACTACCGCTTTTTCTTTTAATTCATCCTTTGATCCAATGACCTCGAAATTGCCGCATTTTTTGCATTCCCAAATCGGCAGCGCCAAACCCCAGTATCTATTTTTCTTGCTTATAAGCCAATCGTGCATATTGGTAAGCCAGTCCATTTCGCGATCAAGTCCAAAAGCCGGTATCCAATTAATATTGCCGGCGACCACCTTCATCCGTTCCCGCAACGTTCTTGTGTCAATCAACCGGGGTTCTTCTTCCTTGTCGTTCCACTCTCCGACTTTCACCTCTTGCCTTTTATCCTTTACCTTAGATGGTGTATCCATCGCAATATACCATTCGTCGGTAACTTTCCAAACCAGCTCTGTTTTACACCGCCAACAGGCAGGATATCTGTGTGAATAATTCTCAGTCTTGAAATAGAAACGTTTTCCTTTTTCCTCAAGCATTTTTAAATAATCCAAAATAATCCTGGGGTTTTTCTTGGCATTCTGACCCGTAAAGACGCCCAACCCTTCCATATAACTGGCGTCATCATTGATCACGGGAATCATGGGCAATCCAAGTTTTTTACCCAGTCTAAAATCTTCCGTACCCGCCGAAACGGCAGTGTGCACAAGGCCCGTCCCTTCCTCAATGTTTATCGGCATAATTAAATCGTCCGTCGGGATAACTATATGGAACTTGTCGATTTTGGAAACTTTTTTAACGGCAGGAATGTCGTCAAATGCTCCATCGTAACGCAAACCGACTAATTTTGCTCCCTTGACCACCTTTAACTCCTTATATTTTTCTTTGGAGAAAACGCGGGCCTTGGCTTCTTTTGCAAGCCAATATTTTCTCTTGCCGATTTCAATCTGTGAATAATCCAAGTCGGTATCAACCGCGATCGCAATATTGGCAGGAATCGTCCATGGGGTCGTTGTCCAAACCAAAAGATACTCCTCTGTTTGGCCTACAATCGGAAAAGCCAGATATACCGATTCGTGAAATAATTCCCTGTAGTCCTCGGTGAGAATCTCATGCTGACTTATTGCAGTTTCACATCTCGGACACCATGGAACAGAATCGTTCCCCTTATAAATCCAACCGCGTTCATTACATTTCTTTAAAAAGTTCCAAATCATGTAGTTATTGTCGTCACTCAAGGTGTAATAGGAATGATCCCAGTCCATGAAGTAGCCTAAGCGTTTACTCTGTTCGGTTTGAATCGCTGAGTATTTCATAACTCGCGCGCGGCATTTGTCTACAAACTTGGCCACGCCATATGTCTCAATGTCTTTTTTTGACTTAAATCCAAGTTCTTTTTCAACTTCCACTTCAACCCAAAGTCCCTGGGAATCAAAACCATTCTGGAATCTCTGTCTAAAACCTTGCATATTTTTAAATCTTTGCCAGAGGTCTTTATAGCTCCTGCCCCAGCCGTGGTGAACTCCCATGGGGTTATTTGCCGTAATCGGACCATCAAGGAAAGAAAAGTACTTCTTGGATCTTTTGTTGCGAGCCAGATATTTTGCGACAATTCCGTCTTTTTCCCAGCTCTTGAGGATCTCTTTTTCAAGCTCGGGGAAGTTTACTTGCAAGTCAACGGGTTTAAACGAAGCGTGCGTCATGAAGCTATTGTACAATATTTAGCGGATTTTGCGAAGGAAGGCGGGGATCTCAAACTTCTCTCCAAAAATATCTTCATCGGAACCTCCTACATTATCTTCGGGGGGTTCATTTCTCCTATCGGTTTCTTCGTTTTTACTTGTTTTGCCGTTTATCTGTTCGCTTACAACGCCCTGGATCGGAGAGATGGAAGGTTTACTCATTTGGGCAAGGCGTGACCTGGTTTCATCAAATCCCGTCGCGATAACTGTAATTCTGACCTGATCTGTCAGGTCATCTTTAATCACTGCTCCAAAGATAACGTTTGCGTCAGAATCTGCCGCACTGGAAATTATTCTGGCAGCCTCATCGACTTCAAACATTGTTAAGTCATTCCCGCCGGCAATATTAAAAAGTACACCTCTGGCGCCCTCAATCGATAAATCAAGAAGAGGTGAGGAAACTGCTGCGCGCGCGGCCATCTGGGCTCTATTTTCACCGACCCCCGTCCCTATCCCAAGAAGAGCACTACCTGCGTCTTTCATAATTGTCTTGACGTCCGCAAAGTCAACGTTAACCAGACCTGCGGTAGTAATAATATCGGCTATTCCCCCGACTGCTTGCCCCAAAACAGAGTCAACAACCTTAAAGGCCTCAAGAAGCGTCATTTTGCGGTCAATCACGTCCATTAAACGCTGATTAGGAATAACAATAAGAGTGTCTGTGGCGTCTTTCAATTTTTCAATTCCGTCTTCTGCTGCAACGGCCCGACGGGTTCCCTCAAATGCGAATGGCTTTGTAACAACCCCAACGGTAAGCGCTCCCGCTTCTTTCGCTATCCTGGCAATTATCGGAGCTGCGCCGGTTCCGGTTCCTCCACCCATTCCTGCCGTAACAAAAACCATATCACTATCTACCAATAGTTCTTTCAGTTTTTCCTGAGATTCCTCAGCAGCTTGTGTTCCGATCTCCGGATTTCCACCAACACCAAGACCTTTTGTTAGTTTTTCCCCAATCTGAAGCTTTGTCGGGGCACGACTTGCTAAAAGCACTTGCGCATCGGTATTAACTGCAATGAATTCAACTCCGTTTATTGTTCCGGCGTCAACCATAGAAGATATTGCGTTTCCTCCACCACCGCCCACGCCAACAACTTTTATTTTTGCAATTCTTGCTGAATCGGGTTTAACTAATGCCATAATGTTTTAGTAGATAAATGCTTTCCAAATTAAGCAGGCAGATTTTACATGGAGCAGTAAATGTTTACAAGTGTAAATATATCAAACTCTAATACCTAAACTCTAAACATACCCCAATTTCAAAATCCCAAATTCCAATTTTTTGAATTTAATTAGAATTTAGAGTTTAGGATTTAGAATTTTTAACGTTATGGCAGAAGGTCGCGAATTGAATCCAACACTCTTCCGAATATCCCCGTTGCTTTTGGTAATCTTATCTTTTTGGCAAACATTGTCAAGTTTTCCTCAGGTAAATGTCTTGCTCCGTAATGTAAAAGCCCAACCGTTGTTGCAAAGGATGGGACCATTATATCATCCATTAATCCGCCTATTCCCTTCGGAAAACCGATTCTAACCGGCATGGAAAGCATTCTTCTCGCCGAATCAATCACTCCGGCCGTTTCCGCTCCACCACCGGTAATGACCACACCCGAAGGAATCTTCGAAACCAGCTCCTCCCGTTCAAGTTCAATCCTAACCATCGTAAATATTTCGTTTAGGCGTGGTCTAATAATTCCTTCCAGAAGGGTCTTTTTAGAAACTTTTTTAATTTCGGCAATTCCAAGTCCGGTAAGATCCATCTCATCGCCGTCCGAATCCTCGGAGTCTCCTATTTTCTTCTTCTTTGTAGAAAGAGCTATCTTTATTTTTTCTGCAGTTTCAAGAGAAACTCGAAGACCTATTGCCAAATCATTGGTTATGTTCCTCGCTCCGACGGGAATCACTCCGGAGTATGTTAAAGAACCGTCAATATATACCGCAATTGACGTGGTCCCGCCGCCGATGTCTACAAGAACACTGCCAAGTTCTTTCTCGGTCGGTGAAACCGCCGTGTAGGCAGAAGCAAGACCGGAAAAAACCAAATCTGTAATCTCAATCCCAACTTCCTTTAGTGCTTTTTGAACATTCTTAACAGCAGCGGAGGCTGCGGATACGATGTGTGTGTCAACTTCTAACCTTACCCCGCTCATACCAACAGGGTCTTTTACTCCGGTCTCACCATCAACCACAAACTCGCGTGGTAAAACATGAATAATCTCGCGCGAGGTAGGAAGTGATACGGCTGACGCTGCTTCTATTACTCTGTCTACATCATTTCCTGTAATCTCACCGCTTGGATCCGAAATCGCCACCACCCCGTGGGAGTTTTGGGAATGTATGTGGGCGCCGCCAATGGCAACGTACGCTGAATCAAGATTGCAACCGGCCATTCTTTCGGCGGCTTCAACTGAAGAAATCGTTGCTTCAACTGCTTCCTCTATATCGACAACTTGTCCTTTTTTAATACCTTTTGAATCAACCGATGCGGCACCTACCACGTTTATTGAAGTCTCCGCGCTTATTGGGTCTGTAGCTATCTGACCTATTAATGTAGCAACCTTGCTTGAACCAATCTCAATAGCTGCGATTATTCTTATTTTAGTCATAAAATTTATTTCAAACCAGTTCTCCTATCTTAATACCGGATTTTTAAAACGCAAGTCTATTTGCGAGTATTTACCGAGAGTGTCTATATTTTCAACTTTTCCATACACCAAACGAACTTCCCCAAGTAAAATATCTTTATCCCCCTCCTTAGGAAATATTACTGTAATCCGCCCGGGAAGTTCAACAACCAAACCATCGTCTTTGAGCTCACCCAAACCCACCTGATACATCTGCCAAATCCCTTGTATCAATTCTAACGCAAATAACTCCTGTGCGCTCACACTACTACCTACTTGCAAATCCGTTTTCATTACTGCGACTGTGGGAAGAGACGATCCCAACGACACGGAAATAATTCTTCCGTCTTTATCAACCAATCCGGTTTTTCCTGTTGATCGATCCAAAATCGCAAACGCCGGTTTTTTTATAAGCAAATTTATATCGAGCAGGTTTGGTATCTTAAACTGCATGGAGAAATCTGAAACCAAATAGTTTTTTGCCAAATATTTTGAAGACTCCCGTCTGGCCCGAAATAAACTGCTTCCGTCAAACCGATTCAACTGAACTTCAATTTCACTTGGACATGCTCCAAACTGGCTTTGACATTCAACCCCGACTTTGATTATAAATGGCAGGATAATGATAATAAGTAACACCAGCCCTGCCAAAGGGTAAACAATTCTCACACTCATATATATTTTCCAATTAAGTCAACTATTTTTTGAGAAGCCAAATTGTCCGGACTTTGTTTCTCCAAAACTTTATCGACTATTTTCTGCCAATCATAAAACAACTCGTCTATTTTATATATTAACGTTCCCGAAGAAACTTCTTTTTCCGTCAAAATTCTTGCCAACCCAAAATCTTCCGCATACTTGGCGTTTTTGTACTGTTCGTCCATGTAAGTTCGGGGTAGCGGAATAAGGATCGCAGGACGTTTAATGTAAAGAATTTCAGAAACTGTGCTTGCGCCCGACCTCCCTATAATCAAATCACTCTCTCTGTAGTAACGAGGCATCTCTCTCGGGTCGACAAATGCCAAAACTTTATACTGCTCATTACCCGCATCTTTATATTTTCTAAAATCCCGTTCTCCAGTAATATGGATAACCTTGTATTTTTTAATCAATTTGGGAATAATTTTAGACACCTCCTCATTAATAAACTCCGAACCGCGCGATCCTCCAACAACCAATATTGTCTTAACCGCTCCAAGTTTCTTTTTTGGACTTACGCTCAGCATTTCCGAAAGAATGGGGTTACCGGTCACTGTTGATTTACCTTTTGGGAAAAGGCTTATGCTTTCACTTCGTGACAAGGCTATTTTGCTGGCCAAAAAAGCAGATATAAGATTTGCCCTGCCTGCTACTGCGGTTTGCTCATGTAAGATAATTGGTATCCTAAGTATCCATCCCCAAAATATAACCGGAAACGAGGAAAAACCTCCAAAAGACACTACAATCTTCGGCTTCAATTTAATTACGAACCACAAAGCCTGAATAAAACTAAAGGGAATGTTTAAAAAAAGCGGGATTGTATATAGAGTAAACTTTGTCTGCAATTTTCCCACGATTAACGGGTAAAATTTAACCCCAATCTCCGGAAATATTTTGTATTCAAGAGTGGTGGCACGATTGCCGGGTACCGCATATTTGGAACCAATCCAACTAATCTTTATATTCGGGAATCGGTGTTTCAACTCTTGAGATACGGCCATGCCCGGTGAGGCGGCGTGCCCACCGGTTAAAACAATTCGCAATTCCTTGTCATTTAGAGCGTCTATGTTTTTCTGCGTGTCCATATTTGCCTATGTTAAGTAGTATACCGCATGCACCCATGATCATCACCAAACTGCTGCCACCATACGATATAAACGGAAGAGGAATTCCTGTAAGAGGAACCAGCGCGACCATTGAACCGATATTTAAAAATGCCTGCCACCCAATCCAACTGGTAATTCCGATAGCCAAAACTTGTGAGAATTTATCGGGAGCCGAAATTGCTATTTTTAAACCCTTATAAACAAAATAAGCAAAAAGTGCAATTATCGCAATCGAACCCAGGACACCAAGCTCTTCCGCAATAACGGCAAAAATTGAGTCGGTAGAGGCCTCAGGCAAAAACAAATATTTTTGTCTTGAGGCCCCCAGCCCCACTCCGAATAAACCGCCAGAACCAAGTCCCAGAAGAATTTGCCGGATGTGGTAACTTTTTCCCAGAGGATCTCTGGTAGCTTCAAAAAAAGTTAAGAGCCTCTCTTTTCTATAAGGAGAAACAAGTATCAAACCCAGCGTACTAACCCCTGCAGCTGCAAGGGCGCCTGAAAAATGTAAAAAATTAATCCCGGAAACAAAAATTTGGCTTAAAGCCGTCAATGCTACCACCAAGGTAGTACCCAAATCCGGCTGAAACATAATTAACCCGGCTGACATTATAACCGGAGCAAAGTAAGATAAAGTGTTTTTGTTTTTCGAAGAAACCTTGGCCAAATACATGGCCAGGCTCAATTTAATGAGCTCAGAGGGCTGAAGTGAAAAAAAACCGAGCGGGATCCAGCGCCGGGCTCCGAATGCCTTAAAACCAAAACTTGGGAAAAGAACCACCACAAGAAGGGCGACTGAAACAAAAAAGAATGGTGTCGCAATTTTTCCCCAAAAGGTATATGGAATAAGCGAAGCGGTAAAAAAAACAACCAGCCCAATCCCTGCCCAAACAAGTTGCTGTTTGAATAAAAAAAACTTATCTCCGTATACACTTAATGCTTGAGGCGCAGAGGCATCAGCGACTGCCACCAAGCCAACAAAAACAAAAATGAGAATCAGTATAAGTAAACCCCTATCAACAGATCTGGTTTGTTTTGAAAGTATTCCCACGGGGCTAAATTGTTGCTAACCAAAGACCAAAAATCGCAAACATCACTCCGGCAATCCAGGCTCTCATGACTATTTTAGGTTCCTCCCAGCCCAAGGCTAAAAAAGTATTGTGCAAGGGGGCAAGAGGCAGAATCGGCCTTTTAAGTACTTTCCAGCCAAATATCTGAACAGCGGAAGAAATTGCTTCGATAACAAAAATTCCACCAATAACGAAAAGGGCCACTGCATTGCCGATGAGAAGTCCGATCACGGCAATTGTCGCGCCGAAAGAAAGTGCCCCCGCATCTCCCAGAAATACTCTGGCAGGCCAGATATTGAAGTATAAAAAGGCCATCAGAGCCCCTAGCCAAAGAGCAATAAACATCGACAGAGGGGTGTCCAAAACACCGGCGGCAAGAATTATGTAGGCAAAAAGATAAATCATGAGTAAGCCCGAGGCGAGTCCATCCAGCCCGTCTGTAAAATTGAATGCGTTATTGAAAAAAATTATTATTGCGGCTGCAAAGGGAATGTACCACAGCCCTAAGTAAATAGTCTTATCGATAAGTGGAATGTGGAGAATGTTAATCCCCAAATATTGATTGAGGAAAAATCCCACTGCAAAAGCTAATAATACTTGCAAGATCATCTTTAGTCCTCTCCCCAACCCAATCCACATCCCCATCTTTCCGGGAATGGCCTTACCGAATATTTTTACATAATCGTCGAGTAAACCAAAAAGTCCAAACGAAATAAAAGTAAAAAAGATCACGAAAAGTTCCCCCCGTATGTCATAAGCGGCTTTAATATAGACTCCCATACGGGCCGTCAGTGGAAAAAGAATTGCAAAAAGTACACATACAATGGCAATAATAAGAATTCCCCCTCCCGTGGGAGTTCCGGCCTTTTTATCATGTAGCTTGTCAAAAAGAGATTGTTTCTTTGCCCCTTTCCCCTCATTACGCCTAAGCATCTTGAGCTTATACAGGAGGTTAATAAAAGGAACTATCAGAAGACTGGCAACGGTAAACGAAAATATTAGAATTCCCAAAACTAAAGTGATCGCACTGCGAATATTCATATACCCGTAAAAATTATAACATCAATGGTCAGGTTGTACACCAAAATATGGAAACAGGTCTTTCGCAATCAAATACCATAGAGGAGCTGCGGTTTCAGAGGCCCACGGAGAACTTGTGGGGGACTGAAGGGTAACTAGCATGATAAACTTTGGCTTACCAACAGGTGTAAAACCAATATACGAGTGGTTGGTGTTTGTGGGATCATAGTGTCCGGCAACCGGAATCTGAGCCGTACCGGTTTTTCCTGCAACGGTGAAGCCTTTAACATTAGTCCATTTTGATTCTCCCGAGCTTGCCGCAGCAACCATCATCTGTGCCATTTCAGCTGCAGACTTTTCACTGATTATTCTTTTTGGATCTTCCAATTTTACTGTTTCGTTCCATTCCTTCCCGCGAATTTCGGTTACCACTTTCGGAGACACTAAATACCCGCCATTGGCGATGGCGGAAACGGCTCTTATCATCTGTATTCCCGTGACTGCTATTCCCTGTCCAAAACTGGCAGTGGCAACATCCACCACATTCCATGTTCCCCTTTTTCGCATTCTCGGAGAGGACTCTCCCTGCAAATCGACGCCTGTTGGCTTTCCAATACCAAATTTGTCCAGATAATCGTAAAGATTGTCTGCTCCCAGTTTTTGTCCGACAAATGCCATACCTACGTTGTCCGAGTTGACAATGACGTCCGTCATGGTTGACTCCGCATGGTATT
>Ga0209518_1001007_pt1 | contig 33111 bp, 33 predicted proteins | sample RifGroB1_FD_183993 | JGI IMG/M metagenome (GOLD analysis project Ga0209518, IMG submission 183993) | Groundwater microbial communities from Rifle, Colorado, USA - Groundwater B1 (SPAdes) (version 2) | ecosystem: Environmental > Aquatic > Deep subsurface > Groundwater | place: Rifle, Colorado...
TCACCAGGATCTACATTATTTTCTCTAATCCACAGGGGAGATATAGTAAAAAACATGAAAATTAATATTCCAGGGCAGTATAATGTCCAAAATGCCACAGCCGCATTCGTCGTTGCCACCCTTCTTGGAATTTCGCCCAAAAAAGTGAAAGATGGACTTAACTCATTTGTCGGAGTAAAAAGAAGATTCGAGTTCGTAGGTGAAGTGGGAGGGATGCTTATTTATGACGATTATGCCCACCACCCCCTCGAAATTAAAGCAGTTCTTAAGGCAGCCAGGCAGTGGTTTCCAGATAGAAGAGTTGTAGCCGTATTTCAGCCTCATACTTATTCCAGAACCAAAGCTCTTTTTGGGCAGTTTGCAGAAAGCTTTAAAGGGGCAAACGTTTCAGCTTTCATGGATATTTATTCCTCGGCAAGAGAGAAAAAAGATCCCAATGTGAGTTCCGAAAGGCTTGCTCAAGAAACAAAAAAGTATGTTAAAAACTCTTACTATATAGGGAGTCATAAGGAGGCAACTTACTGGCTTAAGAAGAATTTAAGAAGTGGAGATTTGCTTCTAACACTTGGAGCCGGCGACATTTTTTATTTACACGAAGATCTGTTGGGAAAAACAAAAGCTATTAACGAGCCTAAAAGTATTTTTGGAGACAAAGTGTTATCTCAAGAGCCTTTGGAAAACCACACTACCTTAGGTCTAGGAGGTCCGGCATCATTTTTTATTAAGGCAGATAGCGAAGATGAACTAATTTCGATTGTAAAAAAAGCAAACTCTTTGGGAGTCAAAAATATGGTGATTGGGGACGGAAGCGACCTTCTTGTAAGCGAGAAAGGTTTTCCCGGTTTGGTAATAAAAAATAATATCCAAGGAATAAAAACTTCTAACTACAAATTTATGGTTAAGTGCGGAACTTCACTTCAAAGTCTTGTTGATAGGTCAATTATGGAAGGATGCCAAGGAATGGAAAAAATGACGGGAATTCCTGGAACTGTCGGAGGAGCCGTTTATGGTAATGCCGGTGCCTATGGGCAAGTGGTAAGCGACAATCTTACTAGAGTCAGGGCGTTTGATGGAAAAAAAGTAAGATGGGTACCCAAAAAGCTTTGCCAGTTTGGCTACCGAGAGAGCATTTTTAAAAAGAATAAGTGGGTTTTATTGGAAGTCGAGTTTTTATTCAAATCTAAGGTAAGCCCAGCCCAATTAAAAAAGGAAGCCGCAGATACTCTTACCCTAAGGCTTAAAAAATATAAACCAGGGCTTAAGTGCCCGGGATCTTTTTTCAAGAACATTGAGGTTAAGGATTTAACCCGAGAACAACTTATCAAAATTCCCAAAGAAAAAATAGTCTATGGGAAAATCCCCGCGGGGTATCTTCTCGAAGAAGTGGGAGCAAAAGGGAAAAGGCTAGGTAAAATTCTTATTGCAGATTTCCACGCAAACTTATTTATTAATACCGGTGGTGGAAATCCAACAGATTTTTATAAACTTGCCAAAACTTATACCAAAAAGGTTGAGGAAAAGTTTGGAATAAAACTCGAACCTGAGGTACAACTGGTAGGATTTAGCCAAAATGTTTAAAGGTAAAAAAGTAGCAATTTTAGGCTTTGGCCTAGAGGGCAAAGACCTAGCAGTCTATCTTTTAGGACAGGGAGCTGACGTTTCAATATTTGATAAAAAGAATGAAAAGGATTTAGATTTTGGTGGTCTCGACACAAACAAAATAACACTTATTTGCGGAGAGAATTATTTAAAGGACGGCTTGGGGGGATTTGATTATATTTTCCGCTCTCCGGGGGTATACAGGTATATTCCGGAGATTGTTGAGGCCGAGGGCCGGGAAGCAAAAATTTCAAGTGCCATAAAGCTCTTTTTTGAAAAATGTCCAGCAAAAATAGTCGGAGTTACCGGGACTAAAGGAAAGGGAACGACTTCAACCCTAATATATGAAATATTAAAGGAGGGCGGTTACGACGCATACCTTGCAGGCAATATTGGAAAAGCCTACCTGGAACTTCTGCCTAAGCTTAAAAAAGAAAGCATAGTTATCCTTGAGCTTTCCTCATTCCAGCTTATAGATATGGATGTTAGTCCCCACATAGGAGTTGTTCTTAATATCACCCAGGATCACCTAGATTGGCATAAGGATTTAAAAGAGTATGTGGATGCCAAAAAAAACATTGTTAAGTTTCAGAAAGACGACGATTTTGCAGTCATTAATTCCGACTACGTAACTCCGAAAAGTTTTGCCAAGGAAGCCAAGGGTAAGGTCATCTTTTTTTCCAAAACTCTCGCAAAAAAATATAAAGACAATTTACTTTTGAGGGGTGAGCACAATTTGGAAAATGTGGCGGGAGCCCTAGTTGTTTCTAACATTTTGAAAATTAGGAAAGAGTCTTTGCTTAAAATATTATCCACTTTTAAGGGACTGGAACACAGACTCGAGCTCGTTGGAGAAAAAGGGGGTATAAAATTTTATAACGACTCATTTGCAACGGGTCCCCAGCCAACCATAGCCGCAATAAACTCTTTCCTTGAGCCCTTGACTCTAATTTTAGGGGGATACGATAAAGGGTTAGATTATGCAGATCTTATAAAGGTCATTACAAACAAGAAAAATGTAAAAAATATTATACTAATAGGAGATTTAGCCCAAAGATTCGGTAAAATGTTTACAGGGGTTAAATATAAAGGTAATATTGTGGACATGGGGAAAAAATCGATGACAAAAATTGTGAATAAAGCGCTTTCTTTAACGCCAACAAGTGGAGTAGTTCTACTCTCTCCTGCCGCCGCCTCTTTTGACATGTTCCACGATTACAAAGAAAGAGGGAAGAAGTTTAAAGAGGCTGTAGCTAACCTTTAAAGTATGGACATCAGACCAATTGGAGTATTCGATTCTGGCTTGGGGGGTTTGACGGCTGTCAAGGAGATACAAAAAAGATTACCCCACGAGGACATTATTTACCTCGGAGATACGGCAAGGGTCCCTTATGGCACGAGAAGCAAAGAAGTAGTAACCAAATTTTCTTTACAAGACGCCTATTTTTTGGCAGGCCAGGGAGTGAAATGTATCGTAATTGCTTGCAATACAGCCTCTTCCTTTTCTTATCAAGATGTTAAGAAGAAAATGGCAATTCCAATTTTTGATGTAATAGGCCCTGGAGCAGCTGATGCCGTAAGAAAAAGTAGAAATAACAAAATTGGAGTCATCGGAACACAAGGAACTGTTGCAAGTAATTCCTACAAAAAAGCTATCAATAAATACGCTCCAAAAGCTAAAGTTATTAACCAAGTGTGTTCCCTTTTCGTTCCATTTATCGAGTCTGGTGAAATTAAGGGAAATTTAATAGAGCTTTTGATTGATAAATATTTAAAGGGTATGAGGATCGGGAAGGTCGATACTTTGGTGTTGGGATGCACCCATTACCCTATTCTTGAAAAAAGTTTGAAACGTTTTATGGGAAAGGATGTTCAAATAGTTAATCCGGCTATTGAGTTATCTAAACGTATTCTTCTATTTTTAGAAAAGAAAAATTTAAGTACAAATAAAACCAAAATTGGTTCAGTAAAGTACTTTTTAACTGATGTAACTCCAGAGACGGAAAAAGTCGCGGAAATGTTCTTAGGAAAGAAGTTAACCAGTCCGATAAAAAAAGTTAACCTTGATTAAATAAATAGAAACTATGGAGAGACTAAATCCTCTATTAAAGTGGTGGGTGACGCCGAAACTTCCGGAAAACCACATTTTTATTGATGGTGGTTCACGTCCAAAAGAATTGTCCCACCTCCTTGGAATCTATATTCGCAGGTGGCTTGTTCATCCAATAAAACGAAGGCTTGCTAAATACTACCTGGTAATTTTACGAAAGTTCTTTGGAATAAAAGTTATTGGAATTACCGGGAGCACAGGAAAAACCTCTACCAAAGAAATGATAACTTCAATTGTTAGACAAGTCGGGAAGACGACCTCCTCCTATGCCAATATCGACCCTGTTTATAACATTCCCTCGACTATTTTGAGGTGTTCTCCAAACACAAAATTTCTTGTTTTGGAAATGAGCGTTGAGTTTCCGGGAGAGATAGATTTTTATCTATGGCTTGCAAAACCCGATATCGGGGTTCTCACCAATATTTATCCTACACATACTCTTTTTTTTGGAGACGTCGAAGGAGTTTTTAGGGAAAAAAGTAAACTTGTAAAAGGACTAAATATGAATGGTGTTGCCGTACTAAATAAGGATGACAAATTGCTGTCGAAACTAAAAAGTAATATAAAAAACCGAATCGTCTGGTTCGGCAAAGGAACCAATGTAATGTCCCAAGATGAAAAAGTAACTAAGGATTTTAAGACAGAATTTTTATTGATTTTAGATAAAAACACTAAGAAGAAAACGAACATTTCTCTTCCCGTTTTAGGAAAACAATTTATATCAAATGCGTTGGCTGCTTCTGGGGCCGCTTACGCATTGGGGATTGGGATAGGCGAAATTAAATGGGGGCTAGAAGGCTATAGCCCTCCTGAGCATAGAATGAATGTAATTAAACTCAGTTCAGGGGCGATTATTATTGACGATTCATACAACAATAATCCAATTGCCGCCAAGGAATCAATTTCCACTCTTGAGGAGCTTCCTGGGGACAAAGTCGTGGTTTTTGGGGATATGCTGGAGCTGGGTAGCTGGGAGGAAAAATACCACATTGAATTGGGAAAATATATCGCAAAACTTAATCCAAAGCTACTTATATGTGTTGGTAAAGCCTCAAGAAAAACGGCTTATGCTGCTTCAAATATTTTAGATAATAAAAGTGTAATAACAGTTTCTAGTTGGCAGGAGGCAGTTTCGCCTTTAAAGTCAAATTTAACAAAAGGAACCCTAGTTTTAATAAAAGGTTCTAGGTCGCTTGGTCTTGAAAGGTTGGTTTCAAAGTTGTCTTAGCGTAAAGGACAACTTATAATTCTAAGGATGGAAGCTTCAAGTTATTTACCTCTTGGTTTGGGGCTAATAATATTCTCTTTTTCCATATCTTCAATCCTGGTTATTCCTTTTATCGACCTTCTTTATAAACTCAAGTTTACAAGGAAGAAGGAAGCTCCAAAGAGCGGTAAGGTTCCTCTTTTTGATAAACTACACGACGTTAAGGCAGGGACCCCAGTTGGTGGAGGGATATTAATTATCGTCCTCGTATGCTTACTTTTTGCTTTGGCTTTTACACTTTCATCCTCAATGGGAGTCTTTATCAAAAGTTCATTTGATCTACAAACTGAGCTCATCATAATATTTGTCACTTTTTTGTCTTTTGGGCTCCTGGGACTTTCTGATGATCTTGTAAAGATTTTTGGAAAAAGTCACACAGGAGTCTTGGGGCTTTCTTTTGGAATGAGCCGAAAACTCAAATTTTTTATTCAGTGGGGTTTGGCATTTTTAATAGCATTCGGGATTTATAAATTCCTTGGAATTCAAATTTTACATATACCGATACTTAATAAAACCTTTAGCCTTGGCGTAGGCTATATTCCTTTTGCCGCATTTGTAATCGTATCTTTCTCAAACGCTTTTAATATTACCGATGGACTCGACGGACTTGCTTCGGGGCTTCTGGTTATTTGCCTTTTGGCATTTCTGTTTATTGCCCAGGGGAGCCTCGATACACCGCTTTCGATGTTCATTTCCCTTTGGATAGGGGCAATGATGGCTTTTCTTTACTTTAACGTTTGGCCGGCAAGACTTTTTTTGGGGGACGCCGGGGCTCTATCCTTTGGGGCAATGCTTGCCGTTATCGGGCTTCTTACGGGAGGACTCGTTGCACTGGTGGTCATTGGCGGAGTATTTGTAATCGAAGCGGTCTCGTCTTTAGTTCAGATCATTGGTTGGAAGGTCTTAAAAAGGCCAATTTTCCCATTGGCTCCAATTCATCACACATTCCTAGCAATAGGCTGGGAAGAACCAAAGATTGTTATTAGGGCTTGGCTTGCTGGAATAATGCTGGCCATATTTGGGCTCTGGCTGGCAACAACTTGATGGTAAAGACTATCCGCCTAACCAAACAAAAAAAGGTTTGGGACAGGACCCTGTTTTTTCTTACCATTACTCTTAGTATCTTGGGCTTAATTGCAGTGGCTGACGCATCAGCCCCACAAGCACTGAGCGCCTTTAACGACAAATTTTATTTTGTAAAACAACAGCTCGCTTGGGGGGCGATAGGTATCATTCTTCTTTTGGTCGTTTCCAAGATCCACTACTCATTTTGGGAAAAAATTGCACTCCCTTTATTTATAGTGAGCACCTTGGGCCTAATTGCTGTTCTTATACCAGGAGTCGGAAGTGAAGCGCTAGGTGCAAGACGCTGGATAATAGTAGGACCTATCTCTATCCAACCATCGGAGTTTGTCAAGCTCGCTTTGGTAGTCTATCTATCTAAGCTTTATGCAAAAGGTAAAAGTCACATCGCTTATTTTTTGCCGTTGGTAATAGTTTTGGCATTAATTATGCTTCAGCCCGACCTTGGCACGGCACTAGTTGTTGGAGGGGCGGCAATGTCCCAAATATTCACTTCAGGCATAAACATTCTCTATTTTTTTGGGGCGGGTCTTCTGGGGGGTTTAGCCAGTTTGATATTAATTCTTACATCTAGTTATAGAAAGGCAAGACTTCTAACTTTTTTGAGTGAGACCCAAGACCCTTTAGGCAGGAGCTATCATATAAGACAAGTTCTCCTTGCTCTAGGTTCTGGTGGACTTTTTGGAGTTGGCCTTGGAGCCTCCCGTCAAAAATATCTTTTTTTACCAGAAGCTGCGACCGATTCGGTATTTGCGGTTATAGCCGAGGAGGTAGGCTTTTTTGGAGCTTCGGTAGTTTTAATTTTACTCGGGATGTTTATCATAAAAGCCTTGATTCTTGCCAAAAATGCTCCCGATAAATTTTCCCAACTTTTGGCGGTTGGTATTGCCTCTTGGATCGGCGGACAGGTATTTTTGAATATTGGTTCAATGGTTGCCTTAACCCCCCTTACCGGAGTTCCCCTTCCCTTTTTTTCCTATGGAGGAAGCGCTCTAACGATGGTATTGGTAGCAGCTGGTATACTACTTAATATTTCAAAGCATGCAAAAAATTAAAGGAAGAAGAAAGCTGACTAGAATCGTTCTTACGGGAGGACACGGGGCAACAACTGCAATTGCCACCGTTCAAGAGCTTATTAGACAAAGCAGTAGTAGGCAGATTTGGGACATTTACTGGATCGGGCCGAAAAGTGCCATGGAGGGGACTAAAAGTGCTCCACTCGAAGAAAGTTTCTTCCCGAGGCTTGGTGTAAGTTTGCGCCCAATAATTACTGGAAGGCTGCAAAGGCACTTTAGTATTTATACTATTCCTTCGCTTTTAAAAATTCCCTTGGGGCTTGCTATGGCTTTTTGGCATCTTGTCGGGTTAAAACCTAAGGTAATTCTTTCTTTCGGGGGATACGCCGCATTCCCGGTAGTTTTTGCAGGATTTTTATTGAGAATTCCGGTTTTAATTCATGAGCAAACGATAACTTTCGGTCGGGCTAATAAATTATCCTCAATATTTGCTAGTAAAATTGCCCTGGCAAGGAAAGAGAGCATTAAATATTTTCCTGAGAAAAAGTGTGTTGTTACGGGAAATCCTATTATGACTCAAATTACTGATTTAGCAGCAAAGAAGAAAATGACATTTCCACCAACCATTCTTGTTACGGGAGGGTCACGCGGTTCCCTGACTATTAATAATTTAATAAAACCAATTTTGCCCAAACTTTTGGGAGAATTCCATGTAATACATCAGGTTGGGCCGATGGACTTTAAAGAGTTTATTGAAATAGAAAACAAATTACCAGAGGCTCTTAAAACAAAATACGAGGTTCATTCACAGGTAGACCCCACACAAATGGGTAAATTTTTTAAAGACGCCGATATAGTAATTGCAAGAGCAGGTGCAAACACGGTTTCAGAGATTATGGTTACCAAAATTCCCTCGATACTTATTCCTATTCCCTGGAGTTTTGAAGACGAACAAACCAAAAATGCGATGTTAGCCAAGGAATTCGGCATAGCCAAGGTCTTTGAACAAGAAAAAATAACCCCAGAGAGGCTCTTTAAGGAGGTACTTTTTATGGCCAAAAATTGGGACTATTTTACCTCGCGCGTGAGACGCAAAGTAAGTCCCGACATTGGAGCTTCAGGTCGACTAGTTAATCTAATTAAGGAGTACATTTGAAGTGAATGTGACCACGAAATTATCTTTGGGTTTGGTAATTATAATTGTCACTTTAGTAATAATTTTTGTTCCTAAGGTTCTTAAAGTAGGAGATATAGCTTGTGAGAGCCAATTTGGTCCATGTAGCCAAATATTGGTTGAAAGACTAGATATGCTTGAAGGAAAACCCATAGGGGATTCCAGGAAACAAATCTCTGAAATTTTAACTTCAGAGGTTTTGGTTAAAGATTTTTCTGTTCAAATTCTTTTGCCAAACCGCCTTCAAGTAAATTTACTAGAAAGAAAGTCCAAATTTGCGCTAAAAGTCCAAAGTTCAGATTCCCTGGCATTGGCTGATGAGGAAGGCTATATTGTCGGGATTGAGTCGCAATCTAATCTGCCTCAGCTTGTGGTAGACTCCGCCCCAGGAAACGTTGGAGAAAAGGTTTCAGATGAGAATCTTTTTGCCATGCAAATAGTTAGCGACCTATTTTCTTTCTATCAAGTTAGGGAAGGGAAAGTTAGCGAAGGAAATTTGCAAGTTGAACTTAAAGGGAAAATAAGAGTAATATTTCCGCTTGAGGGGGATAGAAGTGTACTTATCTCTTCCTTGGAATTGGTTTTAAAAAGGTATGATGACGCGGGGGATGTTCCACGGGAGATTGACTTGAGATACAAAAATCCTGTTATCCGGGAGTGAAAAATACTCTACAATAAATAAATATGGCAAAAAATAGAATTATCGCAGGAATTGAGCTAGGTTCTTCTAAGGTCGCAACTTTAATTGCACAAGTAGCCACAGACCCTGTTACCTTTGAATCAAGCATTAATATTGTGGGAGTATCGAGTGTTGCCTCACAAGGAGTAAAAAAGGGGCAAATTGTAGATATTGAAGAGACGGTTGAAGCTGCAATTTCCTCAATCGAGGCTGCCGAAAGGATGGCCGGCTATAACCTCGATAGCGCTTATGTTTCCTTGGGGGGTGCCCATATTGCATCTCAAAATTCACATGGGGTTGTAGCAGTATCTGACCCCGATGGAGAAATTACGGGGGACGACGTTGAAAGGGTGATTGAGGGAGCATCGGCCGTATCACTTCCTTCTTCCCGTGAAGTGATACACGTCGTACCCAGGGAGTTTATCGTCGACGGGGAAGCGGGAGTAAAGGACGCTGTGGGAATGAGTGGTGTAAGGCTCGAAGTAGATACTCATATAATTACCGTTTCCTCTGCCGCAATGAAAAACTTGAGAAAAGCGGTTAATGAAATGGGAATAGAAATTGAAGGGTTAATTTTTTCAGGACTAGCTTCAGCCGAGGCGGTTCTTTCCTCCACTGAGCGGGAGCTTGGAGTAATAGCAGTTGACATTGGAGGTGGTACGACCTCGGTTGCAGCCTTTATCGACGGGGAAATAACATATTCAGGTGTGATTCCAATTGGGGCCAAAAATGTAACCAACGATTTGGCAATAGGACTAAGAGTTTCTTTGGAGTCCGCAGAGAAAATAAAGGTTTTTCTTTCAGATGTAGCCAAAAAAGGTAAAAAAGCAAAAGACGAAAGCGACCTATTGGATTTAGAAAGCCTGGGAATTCCAGAAGTCAAAAACGTTTCCAAAAGGACTTTGGTAGATGGGATAATAAGGCCACGCTTAAATGAGATTTTTACCATGGTCCGGCTTGAACTTGATAAAGTTGGTCTTGCCAACCGAGTCCCATCCGGAGTTGTGGTTACTGGTGGGGGCGCAGAGACTGTGGACGTGGAAGATTCTGCAAGGAGGATGCTTTCCCTCCCAGTTAGAATTGGAAAACCTAAAGGGGTAGGGGGACTGATTGATGATGTTATTACACCTTCTTTTGCAACTTGTGTTGGACTCATTATTTATGGGGCCAAATTAGAACCCAAAGAGGGCTTGACAAGTTTCGGTAAAAGAATAAAACTACCTGGAAAAGGTTTGGCTCAAAAACTTATTGACGCGGTCAAAAATCTTCTGCCCTAGGCTCTTGCAATTTACTCCTGCCATCTATACAATCTTGAAACTATAGATTCGAAAGACACTTATGGCACTTGTTAAACCGGATTCAGCACGAATCGCCAAAATTAAAGTAGTTGGAATTGGAGGTGGTGGTGGAAATGCGGTTTCTTCGATGCTTGAAACAAACAGCGTAAATGGCGTTGAATTTATTGCGGTCAACACCGACGCCCAAGTACTTCTTGCAAATAAAGCCCCAACCAAGCTTCAGGTAGGAGAGAAACTCACAAAAGGTTTGGGGGTCGGAGGCGATCCAGAAAAAGGTACGCAAGCTGCAGAGGAATCCGCCGAAAAGGTGAAAGAACTTTTATTGGACTCGGACATGGTATTTATCACCGCAGGGATGGGTGGAGGGACGGGGACCGGGGCTGCTCCCGTTATCGCAAAATTAGCCAAGGAGTCTGGAGCTCTTACCGTTGGAATTGTGACCAAACCTTTTGCTTTTGAAGGAACAAGAAGGATGGTTATTGCCGAGGACGGGGTAGAGAAGCTTAGGGAGTCGGTTGACACATTAATTGTTATTCCTAACCAGAGGCTGATGGACGTTATTGATAGGAAAATGACTCTTCTTGAGGCTTTTAAAGTGGTCGACTCGGTTTTGGGGCAAGCCGTAGGAGGAATCGCCGATATTATTACTACCCCGGGGTTAATTAACGTCGACTTCGCAGACGTAAGGACCATCATGCAAAACGCGGGAACCGCTCTTCTTGGGATAGGAACTGGGGTTGGTGAAAACAGGGCTCAAATGGCAGCTAGAGCCGCAGTGTCTTCCCCACTTCTTGACCTCTCTATAGAGGGAGCCAGAGGAGTTCTATTTAATGTAGCAGGGGGGTCGGATCTTACTATGTTTGAGGTAGACGAGGCTGCAAGAATAATATCAAGCTCGGCTGATGCTGACGCAAACATTATTTTCGGAGCAGTAATCAAAGACGAATTGCTCGATCAAGTGCGAATTACGGTAATTGCGACAGGTTTTGACGAGACCCGTGCCCGCCTTGCACAGATTTCTCAACCAAAACCAGAGCCCCCCGTGATTCAGGGTGTGGTGAGTGAGAAAAGGGAAGTTCCCAGCCAAGGGAATTTAGAAGTTCAGGGAGATGAGGAAGAAGAAAAAGAGGAGAGGCCGCCCGAAGAACCACCAGATGAAGAGGAGGAACAAGATATGTTTGGAGAGAAATTTGAAATCCCAGCTTTCCTTCGAAAAATCCACTAAGTTTGGTGTAAAATAGCTTCAAATATGAAAAAGGTGTCAAAATGGACTGCAATTTCGGGTAGTTGGGCATATGCGACTAAAAAGGAGGAGAAAGACGTAAGGAGCATTGTAAGAAAAACTTTAGTAAAGGGCGGAGGAATTGTCACTGGAGGAGCTTTAAATGTCGACTCATTTGCTACAGATGAGGCAATAAAATTTGATCCAAATTGTTATCATATAAAAATATTTCTTCCAACTACACTTAAAGTTTATAGCAAGCATTATAGAAAAAGAGCAAAAGAAGGAGTTATCACCCAAAAACAAGCAGAGGATTTGATAGCCCAACTTCAGTTTATTTTTAAAGCAAATGCTAATGCTTTAATTGAAAATAAAAACAATAAGATTGTTGATAAAAACGCTTATTTTCAGAGGAATCAAGATATAGTAGAAGCAGCGGATGAGCTTATTACCTTTCATGTAATTGAAAGTACTGGAGGAGGAACTTTAGACACAATTGAAAAGGCTAAAAAACGCGGCATTCCTGTAAAAAGCTTCAACTATAAATTAGGCAAATAATTTCCAATATTACACAATCACTCTTTGTTGTTATAAAATAGCTTCAGGCGAGAGCCTCTATAATTATGGCTTATTTTGACGAAGTCGATCCCAAACCTGATTTTCCCGAAATGGAGAGAAAAATCCTTGATGGGTGGTATAAAAAGGGAGTTGTTAAGAAATATTTAGCTAGAAATAAATCTTCAAAGAAAAATTTTTCGTTCCTGGACGGGCCTATTACTGCAAATAACCCTATGGGAGTTCATCACGCTTGGGGAAGGACCTACAAAGATCTCTGGCAGCGCTTCAAAAATATGCAGGGATATAAGCAAAGATTCCAAAACGGTTTTGATTGTCAAGGACTTTGGGTCGAGGTCGAGGTGGAAAAGGAACTAGGTTTAAAAAGTAAGAAAGACATTGAAAATCTGGTTCCTGGAGACAAAAGGGCCTCAATTGCTAAGTTTGTAGAACTTTGCAAGGATAGGGTGAAAAAATACGCAGGAATCCAAACGGAGCAGTCAAAGCGATTAGGCTACTTCATGGATTGGAGTAATTCTTACTACACCTTAAGCGATAAAAATAATTATATGATTTGGCACTTTCTTAAAAAGTGTCATGAACAAGGTCTTATTTATAAAGGGCGTGACTCTGTTCCTTGGTGCCCCCGTTGTGGAACGGCCATTTCCCAACATGAAATGCTTACAGAAGACTATAAGGAATTGACCCATGAAACTGTATTTTTCAAATTACCGATTAAAAATAAAGACTTCAGTTTATTAGTTTGGACAACGACACCTTGGACTATACCGGCCAATGTTGCGGTTGCCGTAAATCCTGAATTTAATTACAGGGTGTGGAAAGAGGAAAAAACAGGGGATAAAATTATTTTCCTGAGGGCAGATTCATTGCCAAAAAGGGAACGTCATGAAGACTTTCTAGAAGATGAAAAGTTTATTCAAATGATTCTTCAAGATAAAAATTGGCAAAAGGTAACAGATTATAAAGGTAAAGATTTAGTTGGTCTTAAATATACAGGGCCATTTGATGATTTACCTAGGGTAAAAGTTGCCCAAAAGGAGAACCCCAAAACTTTCCATAGCGTTGTTTCGGCACAGGAGCTTGTTGTTGCCACAAAGGGAACAGGAATACTTCATGTTGCCCCAGGGGCGGGAGAGGAAGACTTTAAGTTGGGGAAAGAAAAAAAACTTTCAATAATAGATGTAATAGACGAAGAAGCTAACTATTATGATGGGCTTGGAGATTTCAGTGGCCATAATGCAAAGAAACATCCTGAAATTATTATTGAATATCTTAAGCAGAAAGACGGAGGTAAATACCTTTTTAACACTGAAAACTATCTGCATAGATATCCGGCATGTTGGCGTTGTAAGACAGAACTTGTTTGGAGGGTTGTTGACGAGTGGTATATAGCTATGGATCCTCTAAGGGAACCTCTTAAAAAAGTGACAAAAAAAATAAATTGGATACCGAAATTTGGCTTAAAGCGTGAGATTGACTGGCTAGATAACATGCACGACTGGCTTATTTCCAAAAAAAGGTATTGGGGACTAGCTCTTCCTATTTGGACCTGCGGGAAATGCGGCCACTTTGAAGTGATTGGTGGAAAAGATGAATTAAAAGAAAAAGCAAAAGAGGGTTGGGATAAATTTGAAGGCAATTCGCCCCATAAGCCTTGGATCGACGAAGTCAAGATTAATTGCGAAAAATGTGGGGGTGTTATGGAAAGAATTCCGGACGTCGGGAATCCCTGGTTGGACGCTGGAATTGTATCTTTCTCGACTCTATCAGCCGATAACAAAAGTGACCCACTTTACTTGGTAGGCAGGAAAGAGTTTGAAAAGTGGTATCCGGTTGATTTTATTACCGAAAGTTTCCCCGGGCAATTTAAAAATTGGTTTTACTCGCTACTTGCAATGAGCACTGTTCTTGAGGATCGTGAGCCGTTTAAAACGGTTTTAGGTTTTGCAACGCTCCTTGGAGAAGACGGCCGCCCAATGCACAAAAGTTGGGGAAATGCAATTGAATTTAATGAAGGGGCGGATAAAATTGGAGTTGACGTAATGCGTTGGATGTATGTTCGGCAAAATCCATCCGAGAATCTCCTTTTTGGTTACCATGTTGCTGACGAAACAAGAAGGAGATTTCATCTTAAACTTTGGAATGTATATAACTTCTTTGTAACGTATGCCAATTTGGACGGCTGGTCTCCGATGGCGGGGAATAAAGAACCAGGAGGCACACCACTTGACGATTGGATTTTATCAAGACTCAGTGAAACTATTAAAGATGTAACTTACTTTCTTGAGAAATATGATGCCTACTTGGCAAGCGGGTCGTTAGAAGGATTTTTAGATGATTTGTCAATTTGGTATATAAGGCGCTCGAGGGATAGGGTTGGACCGGCGGGGGAGTCGGCTAAGGATAAGGATAATTTCTATAAGACCTGTCATACTTCGCTTGTCGGACTATCTTTACTTCTTGCCCCATTTACTCCGTTTATCTCAGAAGTAATTTATAGAAATTTGACCAAAGGTGATTCTCTTCACTTGGGAAGTTGGCCAAGTGCGGGGAAAATTGATGAGAAATTAATAAAACAAATGTCTAATTTAAGGCTTGTTGTCGAAAAGGTTCACGCAATAAGAAAAGATAAAGGGATTCCTGTAAGGCAACCCCTCGCCAGGCTTGAAACTGAAGCACCTTTTGAAGTTCCCAATGAACTTAAAAGTTATTTGACAGATGAGGTAAATGTTAAAAGTTGGATTTTAAGAAAAGGAAAGACACTTGAAAACTCACTCGATACAAAAATAACCCAAGAACTTGAAGAGGAAGCAAAGACAAGAGAGCTTATTCGAAGCATTCAGGAAGAAAGAAGGAAAATGGGTATGAGCCTTAGTGAGAAGATTGATGTTTCAAATACCTGGCTTCCTTCTGCTCTAGGCCTGGTTCAAAGATTAAAATCTAAGGCGTTAATTGATAAGCTTTCAAAAGGGGATTTCAAAGTGGAGAAAGTTTAGAATGATAAATGCCGGAACTCCTCGTCGTTTCGACTATATGCTTTTGGGATCCGCAATATTCCTGGTAGTTTTTGGGGTGGTCACATTAAGGTCTCTTGCACCCTCCCTTTTCCCCGTATACTTTTTATATTTGGTGCTTGCCGTCTTTGCTTTTATTATTTTCTCTCAAATTGACTTTGAAATTTTATCTCTTTTTTCAAAGCATCTTTATGTTCTCTCGATTCTACTTCTTCTATCACCGCTTTTTATTGGCCAAATTACCCGTGGTGCGATTCGTTGGATTCCCATAGGTCCCCTAACCATTCAGCCGGCTGAAATAGTTAGACCCTTCTTAATAATTTTTTTTGCAAACTACTTGACGGTGAAAAAAATCGATTTAAGAAAGTTTATTAGTGCGCTAGCCCTACTTGCGCTACCGGCTCTTCTTATTTTAGTTCAGCCTTCTCTCGGCGTCGCGGTACTCACTGTAGTAGGTTTTATAGGTGTAGTACTCGCCTCGGAAATTAACAAAAAATACTTGCTTCTTGGAGGAGTTATCCTTCTTGTACTTCTTCCACTTGCCTGGCAGATACTTGCCCCTTATCAAAAAGCTAGGATAATCACCTTTATAAACCCTGGAAGCGACCCGTATGGAGCAGGTTACAATAGCCTTCAGTCAATGATATCGGTGGGATCCGGAAAAATAACCGGTAGGGGACTCGGTAAAGGAGTGCAAACTCAACTCTCTTTCTTACCAGAGCGCCACACAGACTTTATATTTGCCTCAATTGCTGAGGAAATGGGCTTTGTTGGAGCGGGACTAGTTCTTTTGGGACTCTTTGGAGTGTTTTGGAGGGTTTCTAGAGTGATATCAGAGTCGAGAAATTTTGCAGCCAGGGCCTGTGTTGCTGGCATATTTTTAACTCTTTTTGCCCAAACTTTCGTCCATATCGGTATGAATATGGGACTTCTACCTATAACCGGAGTTCCTCTTCCTCTTGTTTCCGGTGGGGGATCGTCTCTTCTGGCAACCAGTATTTCTTTAGCAGTAGTCAGTTCTTGTCGGAAACAAATTCAAACTTGAGTTTAACTTCCCAACCGGTTAGAATAGGCGATGAACATGGCAAAATACGCAGTAATACGCCTCGGAGGGCATCAATATAAAGTATCTGAAAAGGAAGAATTTTTAGTGGATAAGTTAGCGGATGAGGCTGCTCCCGAGATTTTACTGGTAGCCGATGGGGAAAAAGTTTCTGTCGGAAAACCTAAGGTAGCTGGAGCAAAAATAACACTAAAAAAGGTAGAAGACCTTAAAGGGGAAAAAATTGACGTTTATAAATACAAAGCCAAATCAAGATACAGGAAGAAAATTGGCTTCCGTCCCTCCTATTCACGTCTTCTCGTGGTGAAAATAAAGACTTAAGGGTGAGTATATCAATATGCATCTTTCTAGTATCTTGACAGCTGTGAAAATATCCATTATATTGATTCGATTTAGACAATAACTATATGTCCACACATAAACAAGGAGGAAAGGCTTCACAGCACGTATCTCCTGCGGGAAAACGACTTGAAATGAAGGTGTCAAATGGAGAAGAAGTGGGAGTCGGAGAAATATTAGTTAGACAAAGGGGGACTAAATTTCATGCTGGGGTAGGTGCCAAAAAAGGCCGCGATCACACAATTTTTTCGATAAGAAGTGGAAAAGTCAAAGTGGCACAGAAATATGGCAAGGGTATTATTTCAATAAATTAATATGGCAGAAGAAGTTGTACAAATAGACGTTAATCAACTCCAGCCAAATCCTCTTCAACCCCGAGGCGCAATAACACCTGAGTCACTGGTTGACCTCGTAGATTCGATTAAGGAACACGGAATACTCGAACCGTTGGTGGTTGCAAAAACTCCAGCTGGTTTCCAGATTATAGCCGGGGAGAGAAGGTGGCGTGCTTCAAAACTGGCTGGGCTTCCCTTTGTTCCAGCCCTCATTCGTGAGACTTCTCCTCGAGGAATGCTTGAAATGGCGCTTGTAGAGAATGTCCAAAGGATCGACCTGAACCCACTTGATAGAGCGAAGGGATTTGAGAGGCTAATTAATGAGTTCAGTCTCACAACTTCAGAAATTGCCGTAAGAATAGGGAAGAGTGTCGCCTATGTTTCAAATTCAATAAGGCTTCTAACTTTACCAGATGCCCTGAAGGATGGACTTCTTTCGGGTCTTATTTCCGAAGGCCACGCAAGAGCTCTTGCCGCAATTGACGATCAGGGACTAATGCTTGAGGCATATAAAATAATACTAAGAGAGAGCGGTTCGGTCAGGCGCGCAGAGGAACTTGCAAGACGCATGAAGGCAAAGAGCCAACAATCGATGAAAAAGGTGGGAGTGAGACAAGACCAATTGAGGGTAGTTTCAGAAGAGCTAGACAAACTGCAAGAGGAGATGGAGGTAAAACTAAATGATGGAATTTCTGAAGACACTAAAAAGTCAACGGTGAAGTTAGTCCGCTCCCGGCGAGAAACTAAGATAAGTATAGTTTTTAAAGGGGGCTTAGAGGAAACTGAAGAAAGACTTCAAAAAGTCCACAGAGCGATTACCTCAATTTAGGATAGGATACTCAACTTTAGGAACTGCACCAAAACTTTTTGGCGGCCAATAGACAAACCAAGATTTTCCTGTAATTTTTGATTTTGGAACAAATCCCCACGTTCTTGAATCAGACGAGTGACTCCTATTATCTCCCATCACAAAATATTCCCCACTGGATACTGTCTTTTCCTCTCCATCTTTAAGAAAATTTCCTGCGAAGGTTATGGTTCCGGGTGCCAAGTAAGCCTCATTAAGTGGCTTCCCATTTACCCAAAAGAGTCCGTCTTTTATCATTACTGTTTCTCCGGGCAAACCCATTATTCTTTTAATAAATTCTTCCCCATTTTCAGTGGGAGCTTCAAAAACTATTACGTCCCCCCTTGCCGGCTCTTTAAATCTATAGGTTACCTTGTCTGTCAGAAGAAATTCAGCATTGGGGTAATTGGGTTGCATAGAATCTCCCTTTATCTTGTGGGGCTGGAGTATTAGAAGGTAGAAGAAAAGAAATATCGCAACTGCAAATACGATAACCTCTAAAAAGTCCAAAAAAAATGTGCCAATCCGGCCAAGCATAGGTTTAATTATGAAGCTATTTTTTGCTTATCTCAAGTAGTTAATCCTCTAGCTCCTTATGATTGTCTGACTCCTTTCGGGGCCGATAGACAAAATCTTCACAGGGACTCCAACAAATTTTTCAATGATTTCTACATAGTTTTTTAATTCCTTGGGAAGATCATTATATTTTCTAACTTCTCCTATCTCTGCCCATCCCGGAAGGTCTTTATAAACTGGAGTGACGTTTTTCAGCTCCTCTGAATTTATATTTAGATAGCCAACGCTTCTTCCGCGGAGTTTGTAATCGACACAGACGGGTACTGTGCGAAGGCTTGCTAGAACGTCCGCCTTGGTAAGAACAAGAGAATTAATACCCGCAAGTTTAACTGCGAACCTTAGTTGAACGAGGTCTAGCCAACCTATTCTCCTTGGTCTTCCTGTGGTTGCCCCGAATTCTCCTCCCCAAGCTCTTATTGCATCTGCCAATTTCCCAAAAAATTCTGTAGGAAGTGGACCCGCCCCCGAATCAATCCTAGTTGCATAAGCCTTTACTATTCCGACAACACTATCTACTTTGGAGGGATTTACGCCCGCTCCTGCTCCAATATTTCCCGGAAGGGTAGAGGATGCAGTTACATACGGGTAGGTTCCCCAATCATTATCAAGAAATATTCCGTGTGCACCTTCAAAAAGTATCTGTTTTTTCTGATCAACCGCATTATTAAGGATTTCGAAAGTATTACCAATAAATGGTTTAATATAAGTTATAAATCTGGAATAATCCTTGAATATTTTAGAGAGAGTAATCTCCTTAGACCCAAACTCTTTAATTATTTTGTTTTTTACACTAAGTATTTTCTCAAGTTTTGCCCGAAAAATATTCTTATCCATAACGTCCTGAACGAGTATTCCATAATAGCTTGATTTATCCGCGTGAACGGGCCCGTTTCCTCGTCCCGTGGTTGCAGTTTTTAATCTTCCTTTAGCCTCGTCGAAAATTCCATCTAGGATTTTGTGATATGGAAATACCAAATGCGCTCGTGATGAGATAAAAAGCCGGCCTTTAATTTTAATACCAGCTTTTGTAAGTGAATTTATTTCTTGAAGAAGTACTTCGGGGTCAAGCATTACTCCATTTGCTATTACACATTTTGCCTTTTTATTAAAAATTCCGCAGGGAATAAGGTGCATCTTAAAGGTCCCGAAGTTATTTACTACAGTGTGCCCCGCTCCAGCACCTCCATGGAATCTAACAACATATTCAGTGTCTTTTGCCAAGAAGTCTATAATTTTTCCTTTTCCCTCGTCTCCAAATTGGCACCCTATAACCGCTGTAACCATGCAAATAGATAATAGGGTAACCTAAGGAAAATTCAACTAGAATTTTGTGAAGATTAGGTCAAAGACCGCTTTTGCAACTCTTTCGGGTTCATCCACGGAAACGGCTACTAAACAATGTGGATTACTTTGGCTAAATAAAGTCCTGCCTCTTTCAACGCCTTCCGTCACAACTTCCACACCTTTTTCTTCCCAACTTGCCTCGTCGGGATAGAGTGTAAGAAAAGCGGCTACAGCGTCATATGGTCTTAAGCCTCTTTTAACGATTTCGGGATTATATTTGCTTGCCCACGTTTTTAAGATATCTGCCATGAACATTTGACCCACGGAACTGGCACTTATATTTTCTATGAGATTTTGACTCCATAAAATTTCGGCTACGGCATCAATAGGGACTACTCTTACACCGATATCTCTACAATTTCTAAAAAATCTATCGGCAGCGTCAGCGTCGTGGGCAATGTTATATTCGGCAAAACGTTTAGAATCCGCAATAACCTTTCCTTCTTGGTCTAAAGGTTTAACATTCCCATCAATATTAAAGGCTCCTCCCATTAATGTTAAAAATTGGGGTTTGTATCCAGATATAACTAATTCGTCTACCCCTGTAAGCGGGGCAAGCGACAATATTCTATCTGCTTGGCCTTTCGTAGATTGGTGGGAAGCTTCAAGTTCCCCCGCACCTCCTGGTAAAGGAACCTCCCATAACCCGTCGGGGCCATGAAACGTCGTTTGGGGGAGCCTGTGTCGTGATTTAACCAACGGTTCCGTCGCTCCCTGAGTGACGGTCCAATTTTGAGCGCCCAGTACTCTACGGATCTTTAGGGCGTTTATTATAGAGCTTTGAGCCGGCAAATTGCCAAATGTTGCAACGATATGAAAAGGATATTCGGGAAATAGATTCTTATAAAGATACATTGCCAAAGTGTCGTCAACTCCAGGGTCTGTGATTAGAGTTTCGGGGTGTTCGGGGTTTCGTTCCATTTAAATTCTTGCAAGTTTGTTAGCAATACCTATATATGTTTTTGGAGAGAGCAATCGAAGCTTTTTTTTGATATCCTCTGGGACTTCAATCTCATCAATAAACTTTTCATAACTTTCTTTGGTCACGATTTTACCTCGGGTTAATTCTTTTAGCTTTTCATAAGGTTGGGTGTAGCTAGTTGTCCTTAAAATTGTTTGAATACCCTCAGCTATTGCCTCCCAATGATTATCAAGGTCTTTTTCAATTACCCCTTTATTAAATCCAATCTGAGTTAAAGCCTCGATTGCCGATTCGTAGGAAAGGACGGACATTACGAAAGCTTGGCCGAGGTCCCGAAGTAAATATTTATCAGTTAAATCTCTTTGCCAACGGTTTAAAGGAAGCCTTTTTTCTAAAACGTCAAATATCCCATTTGCAAGAGACGCATAGTTTTCGCTCATCTCAAAACCTATTGGATTTATTTTTTGTGGCATGGTAGAGGAGCCAACATGCCCTTTAGCGTCTCTTAAGGATAGATACCCCAAAGCGAGGTATCTCCAGATATCTTCATCCATTGCAAGAATGATTAGATTGACTCTTTTTACCGCTTGGAAAAGTTCTACCTTATGCTCGTATGGTTCTACCTGGGTAGTTAAGGGATAACTTTCAAGTCCGAGTTTTTTTAAGAAATTCTTTGAAAATGACAGCCAATCCTTAGTAGGGAAGGCGGCAGTGAGGGCATTGTGGTTTCCAACCGCTCCAGTAATCTTTGAGCCAATTTTTATTAGTTTCAATTTCTTAAGTTGTGTATGGAGTCTTAAGGCAAAATAATTAAGCTCCTTACCAGCGGTTGTAGGAACTGCAATTTGGCCGTGTGTACGGGCCAACATTACTAAGCTTTTGTGCTCCTTCGCGAGCTTCTTAATTGCCTGAATAAGCTCGACGGCTCTTGGCAAATAAGATTCTGTGAGAAAGTCTTTGATACTTAAAGCTTGTCCGGTACTGTCAATATCGGTTGATGTAAGCCCCAGGTGGAGAGAATTAATTAATTTTATTAAACCTAATTTCCTTAATTTTTCTCCTAAAAAATATTCAACAGCTTTTGTATCGTGGTTAATTTCTTCGTCTTTTTTCGTAACAACTTGCGCGTCGTGCAGGTTAAATGATTCCGCTATATTTCGAAGCTTTTTTTGATCAGTTAAACTTACGGGCTTACCCAGTACTTTTAATAGGGCAAGTAAGTATTCTATCTCAACATAAACTCGTCCGCGGATCGTTGCATACTCAGAAAAATACTTACTTAAATCCTCCACTCTCCCACGAAAACGACCGTCTAGCGAGGAAATTGCCGTAAGATGAGTGAATGGCTTTGGAAATTTAATTTCGCCCATTTCCTGTTGTAAGAAATGGCAGGTTTTGGAAAGAGTCCACAATATTTGTTCTTTTAACTCCAGCCCTTTCAAACATTTCGATAAGCTTTGGATCCTGAGTTAAGGCGTAAAAATTGTCAACCAGGTCACTGGGGCAAGCCTCTAAATCGTCTATGCTGTCTCCAATGATGTAGATATATTGTCTATCCACTCCCTGCCCGTGCAAAAGCTTTATAGCTCCGGTATATGCCTCTTTGTCTGGTTTGGGAACTTCCGGTTGAATAATTGCCAGGAACCATTTTGGGTTATAACCGGCTTGAACCAGTCTTTCCTGAAGTTTGTTGGTCCTATTAGATACAATTACTATTCTATCTCCATTTTTATAAAGTGTACCGACTAGGCTAACAGTGCCTTCAGTAGCCTCATACGGAGTTTCCAGAGCGTCTTCCCTATAAGATTCCAGTATTTTAGGCCCTTGCTCCCCGAAAAGTTCTGTAAATATTTTATCAAAAGGAGGATTTCTTCGGACTAAAATATCCACCACCGTTTCTCCGTCAGGCCTTTCAATTTTTAGTTTATCGCAGGTGTGAAATATGTGTCTTGCAACAAAATCTGAGGTTTTTACTAAAATATTGTCAAAATCAGTAATTAGTCCTTTTTGGATTTCTTTCATTTATATTTTAAAGGCTCGCTAAATGTAGCAGATTCATTCGTTGTGTCAATAACTTTAGTGTGTATTTCTTTGCATAATATCATAACTTGTACTTCGCCTTAGGGGAGAAGGATCTATCGCATGAAGCTCGGTAATTGAACTTACATTTCTAAAAACCATGGCTAAAATGGCGTCTTCATTTAATAGGTGTAAATTGTAGGTTAGGGTGGGGAGGGCGTGTTTAACATAGGAGAGTTCCGCTTTGGAAGTTTCTCCTTCTACAAAGGAGGGTACGTCAAAAGGGAATACTTTGTTTTCCAGATATTTAGTTCTGGCTGAGGCTTCACCCCCGTAGGGTTTAAACAGTTTTCCTTCTGAGTCTGAACAAAAAAGCATTCCACCCGGAGACTCAATTGTCCCTCCGGCAACTACCCGAGATGTGCTTATTCCTGTTGCACCCAAAAGAAGAGAAACCGCGATATGGTCAGATGCTCCTCCTTCGACAATTACCGGAATTGAGATTTCCCCCCTTAGTTTCCAGACTAAGGATGGCCAGTCTATTACTGAACCGCTTCTAAGCCCCGTAATACAGCGTCCTCCACCTCCAATACCTACAAATACTCCGTCTGCACCCGCTTCTTCAACCCTTTTTGCTTGATCAGTGTCAATAATTTGACCGACGAAGATCTCAACTCCTTCTCCAAATTTCTTGCGAATCAATTTTGTAGTTTTTATGACTTCGGTACCGGGTTCAGGAGAATATATCCTAAAAAGTCTAACACCAGCCTTAAAAAGAGATAGGGCCCTGGGCAGGGCTTTTTGGGAAGAGGCTTCGAGAACCCCACCTATATTTTTATTCCATAATGCCGCCACCTCGTTTTTGTCCCTCCTTCCGGCAAGAAGGATATCTTTTAAACTATTTAGTTTAGAAAATGCTTCTTTTACCAAGTCTGTTTGTCTTTTAACGTCAACCATGATGCTATTTCTGGGGGCAGTTGCTATGCAGTGTGAAGCGGCCATTGTCGCGATTGCGGAGGAACTGTTCCAAACGTCGGGGGAAGCGGAGCCTACAAAAAGCATGCGGGCGCTTTTTCCTAGTTTAACAAATGGCCCTTGGGCATATCTTTCGGTTCTGCTAGTTCTTTCTTTAGACGAGCCTACAACGGACGCTCCCAAATCTCCAATCGATAATGAAAGTCCGGTGGCAGATGCATTTTCGAAAGTTTTTGAGTGGATCTTGGGAGGAGGAGAGAACGAACTTTTAGCAGCCGCTTTAAGATAATGTATACGATAGGGGTGGTTAAAAAGCTCCAGGAAAAACCATCTTAACCTTAGAGTTTCTATAACTTTTTCCTGGGGCAACATTTGAAAGGAGTGGTAGTTTAGGTAATCGTGGGGCGTGGTTAGAAGACCTTGAGAAGGATAAACCTCTCCATTTTCTTTGCTAAAGGAATACCATTCTTCGAGGTACTTACCGTGGTCTTTCTCAAGATTGGCTAAGCTTTTTTCAATCCTTCCTTTTCCCTTAATGGGGTCTCTTAGAAGTATGTAGTCTGACTCAAGCGTATCTTGTGTTTTTGCTTTTGATTTAGCTTTCATGAAGTACGACATTACTATACAATAAGCTTGTGAAAATCGGTAGTCTAATTTTTGCTACAAGTAACCCAGGGAAAATTAAAGAAGCTCAAGAAATATTAGGGGTAAAAGTTAATGGTACTTCTTTAGAAATTGAAGAGATACAATCACTAGATCCTCTTAAAGTAGCCCTTGCCAAGGCCAGGGCCTATTTCGATGCTCTTAAAGAACCACTATTTGTAGAAGATACGTCTCTTTCTTTTGAGGGTTTGAAGGGCTTACCAGGTCCATATATTAGCGATATGGCCAAGGCTTTGGGAAATAGCGGTCTTGCAGAACTTCTTAAGGGTAGGAGTAGAAAGGCTCAAGCTCAGGTAACTTTGGTTTTTGTGGACGCAAAAGGGAAAGAACATCTATTTATAGGAGTCACCGAGGGTTCCATTGCCGCCTCTCCCAGAGGCGAGGGTGGATTTGGTTGGGATCCAATATTTATTCCAGAAGGCGAGAAAAGGACCTTTGGGGAGATGAGCTTGGAAGATAAGAATAAGTATTCTATGAGAGCCAAGGCACTCATGGCTTTTAGAGAATGGCTTTCTTCGCAATAAGTGCGCTTCAATGATAAAATGTTCCTTGGGTCGCTTGGCTCAGTGGTAGAGCGCTTCGTTCACATCGAAGAGGTCGCAGGTTCGATCCCTGCAGCGACCACCAATAATATATAATGAAATATGACTTTACCTTCTAAGAAATCTCTATTTCTTTTCGTTTGGTTTTTGACACTTCTTATTGGGCCTTTGACGATACTTAGACTAACCCCTCCGGGCTCCATTGATAACCCCATCCTTATTACAAACTTTTTCCAGAGGCTAACGGGGTTAACTGCATTTATTCTTCTTTTTTGGCAAATAATACTGGGTTCATATATGACTCCTTTAACGGAAAAACTGGGAGGTTGGGTATTTAAGTTCCATACTACCCAGGGAATTTTTGTATATGGGCTAATCCTTATTCACCCTATGCTCTACACTCTTTTCAACTACTTTAGTTTAGGCATTTTTAATCCTTTATTTACAATTCTTCCCATGTCTTTAGTTGCAAGTGAACTTTGGATAAGCTTTGGAAGATTTGCTTTCTTACTATTAACAATTGGAGTTCTAGCGGGGTACTTTAGAACAAAGCCCTTTTTAAGAGAGAGGTGGAGAAGTTTACATATTTTAAATTACGTGGCTTTCATAGCTGTTGCCATTCACTCCTACTTCACTGGCACCGATGCTTGGGAGCCGCCATTTTCTTATTTTTTCTGGGTTGCCGTTTTTGTAATAGGATTTACAATTCTAAGAAGGCTTTACAGAAAATTTTTACTTCCCAAGAAAGAATACGTCTAGAGAGAGACCGGCGAGTTTTCGCTTGCGTCAGTGTTTGGAGTTTCTGTTGGAACCGGGGTTGGTGTAGGGGAAATTGTGGGGATAGGGGAAGGCGCGGAAGGTAAAAGCTCGGTGTCGCTTGCACTTGCAACGACCAAGGTGCGTGTTCCCTTGTAATATTTTCCAGTTGCAAAAATTCTTCTTCCAACATATAGGGAAAGCTTTATGTTTTCTGGAACTTGGAGAGTTATTGCCTCAGATGAGGTCGTCACCAAATAGTATTTAGCGGTTGCCTCGGAATAGCGTAAAGTCCCCGTATAGGCAGTTTCTTTCCAAGCTTCAGGGGTAGGAACGATAGGTTCAGCTGGATCTGGATTATATTCGAAAAATGGGATGGTAAAAGGCAATACAAATTTCCCTAATCCCAGGGTCAAACTGGTTACAACCAGGGCGACCGCGATGGCCGTGAGGGGGCGGACTCTAAAACTCAAAAATATTCCTTCATTCTCTATAACCTTCTTCCACCATTTTTTAATGTAGGTTATTGGGTTTCTTACTTTAACGTCAACAATGGGAGGATCATTCTCTTTAGGAGCTTGTACCATATAAACTAAGTTTAGTTAGACTACTATAAAAGTGCAATAATTGGGTTAATGAAAGTGTCAATCTGTTTAACAGTTTTAAACGCAGAGAAATCAATAAGTCCTCTTATGGAGTCATTACGTGATCAATCTAAGAAGGCAGAAGAGATAGTAGTAGTTGACGGGGGGTCTAAAGATAAAACTATAGAGATTCTGAAACACTACCAGAAGAAAGAGAGAAGAATTAAGCTACTTTTTGAGAATTGTTTAAGGGCAAGGGGCAGAAATCTGGCCGTTGAATTAGGTGGTAGCGAGATAATTGCTATGACCGACGCCGGCTGTATAGCGCATAAAGATTGGTTAGAAAAAATTACCGCTCCTTTTACTGACAGAGACGTGAACATTGTCGCTGGGGTTTATGAGATGATAGGGGAGACTCCCAAACAAAAAGCACTGGGAGTATTCCTGGGATTTCCTTTGTCAAAGTTCGGGAAGGATTTTTTACCTACTACCCGCTCAATTGCATTTAGAAAAGAAGCTTGGGAGAGGGTTGGGGGTTTCCCAGAAAGAAAGGAAAATTCGGCGGAGGATTCTGAATTTAACACTACAGCAATTAGGTTGGGCTTAAAGTATTCACGCGTGAAAGATGCAGTTGTGGAGTGGGGAATACCCAGGAAGCTTATAGAAGGAATAAAAACAATGGGTGATTATGCCAAATGGGACGCGAGATACGAACCCTTATGGAACCCGACTCAAAAGGTTTCGTCGCACAATATACGAGTAATTTTAATCTTCTTAAGATATATGCTTGGTATTGGTCTAGTTATTTTGGGTTTTAGATATCCCCTATTCCTATTTTTGTTTACTTTGGGATTTTTCTTCTATCTTTATTGGGCGTATAAGAAGGTTTATAGACAGTTTCCAGATTGGAAGGCAAGTATTTGGGGGCCGCCCGTCCAGATTGCATCGGATATTGTCGTAATGATAGGATTTTTGAAAGGTATAATGGGTAAATAGTGGGGTATATTACCGAAATAGTAAGAGGGGTCTCGTGGCTTGGTGGACTTAAGGCCGTATCTCGTTTGGTTGCCTTTGTTAAAACAGGGATTCTTGCGAGGGTTCTTGTCCCCGCCCAATTTGGACTTTTCGGAATAGCCTCTTTGGTTTTGGAGCTTCTTGAGATCTTAACGGAAACCGGGATAAACGTGGTTCTAATGCAGGAGAAGCGCGGCCTCAATTCCTATATAAATACCGCTTGGATTGTATCAATTATTCGTGGTTTCCTTATAGCCACGGCTCTACTAATTGCATCCCCTTTAATAGTACGTTTCTTTAACTCACCCGAGACTTATCGTTTGCTTTTTCTTATGGCCTTCGTTCCAGTAATCAGGGGTTTTATTAATCCCGCTGAGGTTAAATTTGTCAAGGAACTTATGTTTAAGAAAGAGTTTATTTTTAGATTCTCAATATTTATTTTTGATAGTGCAGTTGCAATATCCTTGGCCCTTTTTACTCATTCAGCGGCGAGTCTAATTTACGGGCTCATCGCCGGGGCGATTTTGGAAGTAATCCTTTCATTTATTCTTATAAAACCCACTCCAAGGATACTATTTGAAAGGAAGAAGTTTAGCGAAGTGGTAAATAGGGGTAAGTGGCTGACGGGTGCCGGAATTTTCAATTATTTTTTTACCCACGGGGACGATATAGTCGTCGGCAAACTTTTAGGGACTTATCCCTTGGGGATTTACCAGGTTGCCTATAGAATCTCGACACTCCCCATAACGGAAATTTCTGACGTTGTCGGTAAAGTTACATTTCCGGTTTATGTAAGGATTTCCGAAGACAAAAAAAGGTTGACGTCTGCATTTTTTAAAAGCCTTACCGGGGTTTGCCTTATAGTTATTCCATTTGCAACTGCCCTTTTTTTGTTTCCCAGACAAATTATTCTGCTTGTCCTTGGAGCTAACTGGATTGAGGCTGTGGGGGTTTTGAAAATTCTTGCGATATTTGGAGGAGTTAAGGCAATATCAAATACGGTGTTTGCCCTGCTTCTTTCGCTGGGTAAGCAGAAATATGTAACACTCATTACTTTCGTGGGGATTTTAGGGCTTGGGGCAAGTATAATCCCATTAGTCAAAGCATTTGGAATAACAGGCGCCGCCATTTCGGCTCTAATTGGCGCGATACTGGCAATTCCTGTTGCAATTTATGCAGTTAGAAAGGCAATAGGTGAGATTAAATGAAAATTTCTGCTGTAATTCTGGCAAGGGATGAAGAGAAAAATATTGGGGAGGCTATAAGGAGTGTTGGCTTTTGTAATGAAGTTATTGTAATTGACGACGGTTCTTCCGATAATACGCTTGAAATTGCCTCAAAACTGGGTGCAAGGGTGTTCACAAGAGCCCTCGAGAATGACTTTGCAAGTCAGAGGAATTTTGGTCTAGAAAAAGCTAAGGGGCAGTGGGTTCTCTTTCTTGATGCAGACGAAAGGGTGACACCTGAACTTCAAAAGGAGATTCTCACGGAGATAAATAAACCCTCGCAAATTAAAGCCTACTGGGTCAAAAGGAACGATATTATTTGGGGAAAGAGTTTTAGATTTGGGGAAACCTCAGCCCTAAAGCTTATAAGAATGGCTAGAAAAGGCGCAGGAGTTTGGGTGAGACGCGTCCACGAGATTTGGGACGTTGAAGGACCTAAGGGCTCATTTAGATATTCCTTACTTCACTACCCTCATCAGACTTTGTCCGAATTTATCGAAGAGGTCAATTTTTATTCTTCCCTACATGCAGATGAGAATGCCAGGGAGGGCAAGCGTTCGACATTATTTAAACTTATTCTTTGGCCAAAGATGAAATTTTTTCAGAATATATTTCTCAGACTGGGAATCTTAGACGGCGTACCCGGATTTGTTTTGGCGATTATCATGAGCTTCAACTCATTCCTTGCTTGGGCTAAATTATGGATAAAACAAGAACAAAATTAGTAAAAGTACTAACTCTAGCCTTTTTAGTATTATTTCCTTTTGGACAGCTATTAAGGAGTGAGGTCACGCTATTTGCGGCTTCGGTCACAATCCACCCGATCGATATAATCGTAGGACTCACTTTCTTAACCTTAATTTCGGGAAGATTTAATAAGCCCCATTGGTATAAAAGTATGATTGCCTTACTTGTAGTTATAATTTTTTCTTTTGTTTTCTCCACGACTATCTTCGGCCTAGCCCCTCTAACTAGGGGTGCATTCTATTTACTAAGACTTACTGCCTACTTATATTTCTTTGTTGCCCTTTTTAATGTGACAAAGGGCAGGCAGGCCAAAAATACACTTTACAATTCTCTAATTGCTGTATCAGTAGTTGTTGGCCTATTTGGCTGGATTCAGTACAGGCAATTTCCGGACCTAAGAAGCCTTTTTTATATCGGTTGGGACGATCATTTATTCCGGTTGATAGGCACGTATCTCGACCCCGGATTTACAAGTATAATTGTTTCCTTCGGATTTCTTCTCTCATTAGTCAGATTTATTGAGGAAAAAAAAGTAAAATTCTTAATTTTTTGCCTATTCTTTCTAGTTACAGTCGCTTTTACCTATGCAAGGGCAGCCTATATCGCACTTCTTGTAGGAGTTTTCGTGGTTTCCAAAATACGAAAGTCATATACACCCGTTTTCTTAACTTCCTTGGGACTTCTAGCACTTGTCTTATTTTTACCGAGACCCGAAGGGTATGGAGTTAAGCTCGAAAGGACACACAGTATTTATGCAAAGCTTGAAAACTATGGTCAAACTTTAAATATCATAAAAAAAGCCCCGCTTTTCGGCGTAGGATTTAATAATTTCTGTGTCGCCCGCTTGGAGTTTCTCGGGGATAATGAAACCCGCTCACACGCCTGTAACGGCTCTGATTCAAGTTTTCTTCACCTTTTTGCAACAACAGGAGTATTAGGGGTACTCGCGGCTTTTAAATTTTTGAAGGAAGTTGCTATGGGAGTGAGGAAAGACGCCTATTACCTCGCATTCATAGGAAGTTTTGTTTTACTTTTCGTCCATTCAATTTTTGTAAATTCTTTCTTTTACCCCTGGGTCATGGGTTATATGGCAATTTTGGTCTCAATTAAGGAGAGTAGTTAACTTTAATAGTTTTTTCTGTCAAATTCTCGGCCTTGTCCTTGGCTTTAAGGTTAAATGAGTTTTCTCCGTCTCCAAGGGTGGTTGTGAAGGTAAATGCCCCGTCGTCTTCGACCAGCACAAACCTATCGTTTATGGTGAGAGATACTCCCTCCTCGGTTTTGCCTTCAACGACGATTTGCCTTTGTTTTGAACCAAAAAAGGCCGCTCCGTCGGAAGGGTTAGTAATTTCTAGGTTTGGTGAGTCATTGTCATATACAACTTTAATTGTATCGGTTTTTTGACTTTCGTTGCCTGCTTCGTCTTTGGCTTTTCCCGAAATTGAATTTTCTCCGTCGGCAAGATCAAAATTGAAGGTAAATTCTCCTTCGGAATTTGCAAGAACTTCTTCCTCCTTCCCATTTAAACTGAGTATTACTATAGCAGCCGGTTCGGTAGACCCAGTAATATCAACACTTAGCTTATTTGTAGCTTCGGGTAGTGAATCAATCCTGGGTGGGGCTGGAGGAGTTTCATCGGTGCTCTCAACAGGCGTTGAAGTTTTTCTTAAATCTGTGAGGAACCCCGCAAATTTTGCCATTAATGGGAGTCCAAAAAAGAAAAAAAGAGCAATTATGCCAAGGGTTAAAACACCCAAGAGAACTGCGCTTCTTAGATTTTTTCTTTCTTCGCTCCTTACTAGTCTGGAAAAACTTCTCACTTTTTAGAGCCAACGGGTGGGATTGAACCACCGACCTTTCCCTTACGAAGGGATTGCTCTACCGCTGAGCTACGTTGGCCTAATCGAAATTATACCACCGGGAGAGTGCTCGAAGCTAATAACCAGTGAACTTTTCTGTCCTGACGCGATTTCCTGGAATTTTTAAGTCTCCTAAGGCTTTTTCCATAGCGTCAACCATAGGCGGGGGTCCACAGACCCAGAAAGTGGGATTTTCATAACCGCTTGCAACTTTTTGGATAAGATTTGCATCAATTCTTCCGATGAGGCCGACCCAAGGAGTTTTTGATTCGTCCTTTTTAGAAACAGTCGAAGTAAGTTTAAAATTGGGTATAAGGTCGGCGTAATGGTCAAACTCTTCTCTAAAAGCAATTTCCTCGGGGTGAGAATTTGAATAAATTAAATGCATAGGGTAACCCAAATTTTTATCAAGGACAAACTTAATCATGCTTCTGAAAGGAGTAATACCGATTCCTCCCGCAATAAAGATATGAGGTCCTTTGTCGCCAGCATCCAAAATAAAAGTACCGTCTGGGCCTTCTGTTTCCAGTACAGATCCTATACGCAAAGCATCGAGACTCCTTTTGAAGCCCGACTCTTCACGAATACGAGTGGTTAATCTATATGGTGGAGTTTCGGTAGGGGAAGCCGAAATCGTAAAGTGACGAGTTGCCCCTCTTGCGTCTGGAAACTCTAGCTTTGGGAGGGTGTAGTAAAGATATTGACCGGGCAGGAATTCAAAACGTTTATCTGGTTCCCAAAAGAAAGACTTCGTTCCCTTAGCCTCGGGTTTTTTCTCAATAAGCTTAAACTTCATTAAAATATAATAACACAGGTGGAAGGTGCAGGTTTATAGATTTTTTACTTTAACCTAAGATTTCTCGAAGATGACGTATTTTGGGGAGGACATTGCTATCTTGTCTAACCTGAGAAGCCAGAACTCTTAAAATGTCTGCTGCCTCAGGATGGCCCAAAGATTGTAATTTTGCAGCCCTTGAACCTAGATCGCCTGCAATTTCAGCTAACACACCCTTTGCTGAGATTCTAATTTCATTCTCCATTTTCGCTATTAATTTTATACACTTTCCTACACCAAAATAGATGGAGCGGGTGAGCGGAGTCGAACCGCCCTTTCTACCTTGGGAAGGTAGCGTTGAGCCGATCAACTACACCCGCATATCGGGTGTAATTATATCACTTGTTCTAAAACCTATCTAGGTAGTATCAGGATATTTCCGGCATGGATGATATTCGGGTTTGCTAATTTGTTCTCCTTTGCAACCTCTACCCACCGATATCCATCTCCATAGGCTCTAACCGAAATGTTCCAGAGGGAATCTCCCTTAACAACTTCATAAGTTGAGCCAGAAATGGATCCCTCGGAAACTTCACCAGCTACTTCTCCTCCTGAGACAGTTACGGTTTTTGCGGGAACATCGGGAATAGAAAGGGCTTGTCCTTCCTCTATGAGTCCGGCATTAGCGAGATTGTTTTCCTCGGCAATATCGACCCAATTATATCCGGAATTGTAATACCTTTCAGATATAGACCAAAGGGTTTCACCCGCAGCTACCGTGTGTGTCCGTGGTAGAGTAGTGTCTCTTTCGGTTGTAACACCTGTGGGTAGTGTGGTTCCAGCTTCTCTACCTTTGAAGTAATTAATAACCAAAACTCCTACGACAACAATTACCAATGCTCCCAGTATCATACTAATTGTAGACTCGTTTAATTTTAGTGCTTTAAGAATTGTTTTTAAGTTCAATCTACTCACCCCCATTGAGGCAGAACTGGGGCAGAAATTCGTATCTGGAATTTAAACTATGAGCTAACTGATGTCAAGGGGAATTTGTTATTGCGGGCCTTGAGCAGGAGAACTTGTTTCAGATTCCATTTGGAATCTCTTTTTATACGCTTCCCAAGCATCTTTGACACCAGGAAATTTTTGAAAAAGGGTAGAAAATCTTCCATCAAAGTTTCTATCGAAATAACCAATCAATTCCTCCTGATGGCCGATTGGAAGCCCTTCGTAAGGCCCCATACTTAGAGAATTTTTTACTTCAAATGGACCGTGAATTCCGGCATTGAGACTTATAACCATAAGCGGTTGGGATGCATCAAGAGGGCTCTGGGTAACAATTGCTGTTCCTTTTCCCCACATGACTATTTCTCCAGTACTAGGAATGTACAGGCCTTTAAGAGCGGGATACAGAGTTTCAACGATAGAAGGATCTAAACGCTTTTGTTCTGTCATAGATTATGGGTGATGTTAATCATTAATTGAAA
>Ga0209518_1001010_pt1 | contig 33080 bp, 28 predicted proteins | sample RifGroB1_FD_183993 | JGI IMG/M metagenome (GOLD analysis project Ga0209518, IMG submission 183993) | Groundwater microbial communities from Rifle, Colorado, USA - Groundwater B1 (SPAdes) (version 2) | ecosystem: Environmental > Aquatic > Deep subsurface > Groundwater | place: Rifle, Colorado...
GGAGGAGGGGTCTGGGGAGGAATCCGCGCGGGCTTTCTGTTTTGGATTTTGGGCGATGTACCTACATAAGATTTAGAACTTTTAAATTAAAGTGAGTTAATAAAAAGTCGGCTTTCAGAAATAAGTTTGTTTTCGATTGCTAAAATTGCTTTTTCCATTATTTTTACGGCTTCAAGCGGATACTTGCCCATGGCTGTTTCGTCGGAGAGCATAACCGCATCGGCTCCGTTTAAAATTGCAAATTCTATGTCCGTCATTTCCGCTCTGGTCGGCTCGGGATTTTTTATCATAGAAAAAAGCATTCCGGTCGCGACTATGACCGGCTTTCCTGCAATTTTACAAGCCTTAATGATTTTCTCCTCGACTAAAGGAATATCTTCAAGTGGAACTTCGTTGCCTAAATCCCCACGGGCTATCATAATCGCATCTGATACGCTGATTATTTCATTTAAATTATCCAAGGCAACTTTTCTTTCAATTTTTGAAATTATTGGCGTGTTTTTACCAAGTTTTTTTATTTCTTCCCGTAATTTTAAAACATCTCCTGCGTTTCCTATAAAAGACATCGCAATATAATCCACATCACTCTCTAATCCGAATTTCAAATCAGCTAAATCTTTAGGTGTGATGATCTCGGTCACTATTTTATTAAATTTGTGTCCTGAAATTTCTTGCGTCCTCGGACCGGAAAGATCCTGAATTATAGGAATTTTCCTGCCTGCCTCATTTGCCATTTCGCGAATATTTTTAATATACTCTCTATGTTCTTCGTATGTTCCCCACGAAAAATTAAGCCGAGCTACATCCATACCCGAGAGAATCATCTCCTTTATTAAACTACTATCTTTTGTCGCTGGTCCAATGGTGGCGACTATTTGTGGTTTGCTTCGCATATTACTTTAAGTCTATCATATTTTACTTTTCTTTCTTCTTTTTGTGGCGCGCCGGATTTTAGACCGAAACAACCGAAAGCGTAAGCAAGGTCAGCAATAAAATCGTCATCTGTTTCTCCGCTTCGGTGACTCACAATAATATTAATATCATTTTCTCGTGCCAATTGCATTGTTTCTAGTGTTTCTGATAGAGTACCAATCTGGTTTGGCTTTATAATTATGGCATTAATACTTCCTTTTTCTATTGCTTTTTTTAAAAGAACCTTGTTAGTAACGGTTAAATCATCACCAACAACTAAAAGCCCTTTATTTTTTTCTCTCAACTTTCCAAAACTCTCGAAATCTTCTTCATTAAAAGAATCTTCTATGGAAAGTAAATTAAATTCAGCAATCAAAGAACTATAAATACTTGTTAATTCTTCTTTTGAAATATCTTTATCATCAACTTTATACATCCCGTTGTTGTAAAAAGAAGAGGCCGCTACATCTAACGCAAGTCGAACTTTACCCGAAAGATTATTTTGCTTTATCGCTTCAATTAAAAATTCAAGTGGTTTCCTAATGTCGCTTATCTTTGGCGCAAAACCACCTTCATCGCCTAAAACAAGAGACTCTGGACCCAATTCTCTATCAATAATTTCTTTTAATGTATTTTGTATTTTAATCCCAATATCAACCGCTTCTGAAACATCCTCGGTGTCTGGCACAACGTGATATTCTTGAAAAGCCAAATTATTTTTGGCATGTTTGCCACCATTTATTAAATTCATATAAAGATACGGTACAGTTTTAGATGGCTTTATTTCCTTAAGTGTTTGTAAATATTGATATACTTCTCTACCTAAAACTTTTGATGCAACCTTGGCACAGGCAATACTAACGCCAATCATAGAATTACCGCCCAAATTATCTTTATTAGATGTTCCGTCTAACTCGATCATTATTCTGTCTATGTTGTTTTGGTTTTTAATATTTTTCCCCACCAAAGCTGAAGCAATAGTTGTATTTATTTTTTTGATTGCATTTTTCACCCCCTTACCGTCACCGTCTTTATCACGAAGCTCATGTGCTTCATGAATACCAGTACTTGCCCCAGACGGTACAGAAAAACTAGCAGACCTATCATCAACAAAAACCGTCACTTTTATTGTTGGATTGCCTCGCGAATCCCTTATTTCTTCCGCTTCTATGTTTGTAATTAGATTAAAATCTTCTTCTGTCATATATAAGCAATTTTAACATATTTCTGTTATTATTATAATATGTTAGATGGTAGATTCAATGTGTTTAGTGCAAGAAACTATCTTTTACGAAAGAATTACTGGTGGGTACTAAAACCTATCTTCTTTAGATCTGACCCAGAAAAAGTCCATGACCGTATGACTTCTGTAGGTAGTTTTCTAAGTAAATATAACCTGACTAAAAAATTAACCAGTCTTATTTTTGGATATTCTCATCTGTCTTTAAATCAAAATATTCTTGGTATTAATTTCAAAAATCCCATAGGGCTTTCGGCTGGTTTTGATAAAAATGCAATTTTGACAGATATACTACCTTCTGTTGGTTTTGGTTTTATAGAAGTCGGTTCAATAACCGGAGAATATTGTGAGGGTAATCCAAAACCAAGACTGTGGCGACTAAAAAAATCAAAATCATTAGTTGTCTACTACGGACTCAAAAATGATGGTTGCGAAAGTATTGCTAAAAGATTAACCAATAAAAAATTTAGCATTCCAGTCGGTATAAATATTGCAAAAACAAACTGCAAAGAAACAATTGATACAAATAAAGCCATAGCAGATTATTTTAAGGCATATACGGCTTTTACTAACATTGGTAACTATGTGACCATAAATATCAGTTGTCCGAATGCTTTTGGTGGACAACCTTTTACTGATAGTAAAAGACTCGATGCTTTAATAGAAAAAATTATGTCCGTTCCAAAAACAAAACCAATTTTCCTAAAATTATCGCCAGACTTAAGTAAGCAAGAAATTGACGAAATAATTAACATTGCAATTAAATTTAAAATCGATGGATTTATTTGTGCTAATTTAACAAAAAATCGCAATAATAAAAATATTATAGATGAAAATATTCCAGAGGTTGGTGGGCTAAGCGGAAAAGTTGTAGATAGTTTATCTGATGAATTAATAAGATATATTTACAAAAAAACTAATGGCGAATTTGTGATTATCGGCGTCGGTGGAGTATTTAGAGCAGAAGATGCCTATAGAAAAATAAAAGCGGGAGCTTCACTTATCGAGCTTATCACTGGAATGATTTTTGAAGGCCCTCAAGTAATTAGCGAAATTAATCTAGGACTCGTGAAATTACTAAAAGCCGACGGCTATAAAAATATATCAGAAGCAATTGGAAAGGAATAACATTTATTTCTTCGTTAGCAAAATCATTAAATCTGAGACATTAGCACCAGTTGGGCCAGTCATGATCATATCGCCAGATTTTTCGAAAGCTGAATATGCGTCAAATCTATCCAAAAAATCATCCAGATCAATGCCTAGCTTTTCTACTTTTTCCAAAGTGTTTTTATCAATCACTACTCCCGCGGAATCAGAATTGTCCATACCGTCACTTGCCAGAGGTATAAAAACAGAATTTTCATCCACTATTTTCATTTTAAGCGCTCTAAGACCCATAAAAAGATTTCTGCCTCCTTTTCCTCCCTTTTTTGTCACCTCAAGTTTTGGCTCACCGGCGGCTAAAACAACGCAACTAGCAGAGTTATTTTTTTGCACTGAAAATATTTCCTTTAGTGCTTCTGCTACTTCTTCATAAAGCTCCGTGGAAACAATATTAGTTTCAAAATCAAGTTCTTGGGCTCTTTTTTCCATGGCTTTTACTGCTGTTTTATTGGAAACAAGAATAAAATTATGTACCTTTTCAAAATATTTATCATTTTTGGGTGTTTCAAATAAATCAAATTTTCCTAAATTGTACTTGCGGATTATCATTTCCGCATCATGTGCCGTAGTGTTGTCCTTATAGGTCGGGCCAGATGCCACGTCTTGAAAACGATCTCCTGGCACATCAGAAAAAATAAGCCCGATGATTGTAGCTGGATAAGCCACCTTGGCAAGTCCGCCACCTTTTAGAAACGACAAATGTTTTCTAATTGTATTTATTTCAGTGATTGTCTGCCCATATTTTAGAAATACATCATAAAGTTTTATGCCTTGAGTACATTCACTTTCCGAATAACAAAGAAGTGCCGAACCACCACCTGAAGCAATCACAATTATAAGATCGTCCTCATTTGACTTATTGGCTATTTCATATATTTTTTTCCCAGCGTTAATGTTTGCAGAAGATGGACGAGGATGTGATCCGATAAATGTTTCAATGTAATCGCAGGTAACTTTTTGAAGGCCTATAACAGCGCCTTCTTTTATTTTATCTCCTAATATTTTCTCCAAAGCTATTGCCGCACCGCAAGACGCTTTTCCGAAACCCACAACTTTTATTCTTTTAAATTTTGAAAGATCAAATAGTTCGCCTTTTATAAGAAGAATATTGTTTTCTAATTTTACGGAATCCGAAATAACCTTTTCTGTATTTATAGCATCAAGGCCAGCTTCCGCGATCTCTAATGCAAACTTGCGATTTTCCGTCGTTGCCAACTCATCAAAATTTTTTATGTATCTTTTATCCATTTTATAATACATTCTTTTGCGTGCCTGAATTGAAAGCCAAAATATTTTCCGCCGTTATTTTCAGTATTTCCATTTCAGCTTCGCGGGAAAAGAAAGCAATGTGCGGAGTGACAATAACATTTGGCATTTCCATAAGTATATGGTCTTCCAAAAGTGTTTTAAAATTGTCCACATCTGAGTATCCATGTGCAATAAATTCCACTTCTTCTTTTAGTTTGCGCTCACCTTCGAGGACATCCAGTCCTGCGCCAGCGATAATGCCTTCTTTTAGTCCGAAAAAAAGTGCTTCTGTGTCTATGATTTCTCCACGTGCGGTATTTATAAAATAACTACCCTTTTTGAAAAGTTTTATATTCTCTTTATTTATCAAATGATGTGTATCTTTATTGTATGGCGTATGCAAGGTAATAATATCTGAATTCACCAAGACATCATTTAACGGTAAATACTGAAAATTATTTTCTTGCGCGAATTTTTGATCCGGAAAAGAGTCAAAGGCAATCACTTTCATTCCAAAACCTTTTGCGATTTTCACCATATTTTTTCCAATTTTACCTGTCCCCACAACGCCGAGAGTTTTTTCAAAAAGATCAAAACCTTGGAAATTTGAAATGTTAAAACTCGCTTCTTCACGTATTTGCCTGTTTGCATTTGAAACTTTTCTTGAAAGATCCAAAATGAGAGCAAAGGCAAATTCGGCGACTGCATGTGTACCGTAAGAAGGCACCGTTGCAACTGCGATACCTTTTTCTTTGGCATAGGCGATGTTGATATGATCAAAGCCGGTCGAGCGAGTGGCAATTAATTTTAATTTAGGCAGAGCGTCGATTATTTCTTTTGTAACTTCTGAATTAATAAAGACCGAAATAATGTCCGCATCTTTAGCTTTATTTAGCGTCTCCAAATCAAGTTTTTCTTTAAAAAAAGAAAGTCCATGTACCTGCAAAGGTGGAGCTAAAAAATCTTGTTCCTTTTCCCGTACCTCAAAAAAGGTTATTTTCATAAGTTTATTTTAACATAAAAAATTTAAAAGTTCTAAATCTTATGTAGGTACATCGCCCAAAATCCAAAACAGAAAGCCCGCGCGGATTCCTCCCCAGACCCCTCCTCCGCGCGGACAAAATGCAAATTCAAATTAGTCTCGGTTTTGCCAAATCCTTTCCCCCAGAAAATAGTTTTGGCAAAACCGAGTCCGCATTTCGCCACGCCACACTGCCCGAATACTTGGAGGGCAGAACCCCGAAAGAAAAACACCCTTTCCTTTTTCAAAAGAAATTTCACCCCCGCCAAATCAGAAATGTAAGGAGTGTTTTTTCTTTCGGGGTTGCCGCCGAGTCCGCGAGGCGGTGGCGGGGCGATTATCGGAGCGTACGATTTAGGTCAGAGTCACCACGCGCTCCGCGCGTGCCTCATTCGGGGTTCTGCTGGAAGTAAGTCCGAACTTTTTGGTATAATGACCACCAAGAGAAAGGAGTCGGACGACCGAAGAAAAAGAATGGTGGCTGACCCCGTTTCTCCCGTTCTCAGCATTGCATTCAAAAGTAAATTTATGGAAATCAACAGACCAAAATCCAAACAGCCAATTCCCGACAATGCCAAAAAGGTTTTTGATGGTGCGCTATTTGATGTCTATCAATGGGAGCAGGAAATGTTTGACGGAACGAAGGCGACTTTTGAAAAACTGAAACGCCCCGACACGGTTATTGTCTTTCCGGTTTTGGATGATGGAACGATTTTACTTACTGAACAAGAACAGCCCGGCAAGGAGCCGTTTATGGGAGCGGCAGGCGGTCGAGTGGATGATGGCGAAGATATTCTGGAAGCCGCTAAACGTGAATTGCTTGAAGAAACGGGGTATGAAGCGACCGACTATATCCTCTGGGATGCTCAACACCCTACATCCAAGATTGACTGGGTCGTTTATACTTTTATTGCAAAGGGATTGAAAAAAGTTGCTGATTTGAACTTGGATGCTGGCGAAAAAATAGTTTTAAAACCAGTCAATCTTGATGAGTTTATTGACGTAGCAGTCAGCAAAAATTTTGTTGAAAAGGAAATCATTCCTAAACTTTATGAAGCAAAACTCTATCCCGAAAAAATGGAGGAACTTAAAAAATTATTTAACTCAAAACAAATATGAAAACTATCCTCGTTGATGCCGTAGACGCCTTTGTCATCGAAACTGAAAATGGTTTCGCGCAAAGTTTAGAATATCCCACAGCTGGAGAAATGAGCCGTTTCGACAGGCGAGGCATGGAGGTCAAGTGCTCACAGATGATAGACTTGAGCTGTGCCTAAGAAGTTCTATTACTCGGCAAGCCTCATCGTGGTATTTGTTGTTCCTGCGCTCGTCGAGCTGTATTTCGTGCTGCATCGAATACCGCTCTTCAATCTCATAACCTTTATAGTCGGCATCACTATCCTCGGGAGTGCTTGGGATATTTGGGCCACGCGCCACGGAAGACGCGATCGTATTTGGCTCTGGCAGTTCAACACTCGTGAGACGCTCGGCATTCGGCTGCTCGACCTTCCCGCTGAAGAGTACCTTTTCTACGTAGCCAGCAGCCTCTATGTTGTCCTTACATGGGAAGGTATTAGATTCGCCCTAGAAACCCACAACCCTTTTATGTATTTCCTCCTGTCATTCGCCGGCATCTGGACCATCCTCGGCGTTCTTACTTCTTTCAAGCTCGCGGCCCGCGCTTAGTGAGAAATGGGGTCAGCCGCTATTTCTTCTTAGTTTTAGAGCTCGGCGAGGTCGAGCGTCTGGTCTATGCGGATCTTTTTCACGAAATCGGGGACGTGGCTCACGAGTATCATCGCGCCTTCGTATTTGTCGAGCGCGGCCGCGATCACGGGAATGTGACGGAAGTTGATGTGGTTCGTGGGTTCGTCGAGGATGAGGAGTCCCGGCCGGAGAAGACAGATTTCGGCGAAGGCCACGAGACCCTTTTGACCCTCGGAGAGCGCGCCGATCTTCGTTCTTAAAACTTCGGCGTCGATGAGGAATCCAGCCGCGTGCGAGCGGAGGTCTTGCTCGGTGCCCTGACGAGCCGCTTCCCGCAGGGCCTCGTGGACCGTCGCCTCGAAATCGAGCGTCGAAAAGTCCTGGCGGTAGTAGCCGATGCGGATACCAGGGCTAACGTGCTCGCCCTTGGCGTGCCCGGCCGCGAGCGCTTCGAGGAGCGTCGTTTTGCCGATGCCGTTCGGACCAGTGAGGAGCAGGTGCTCTTTTTTCCGCAGGACGATGTCCACCCTCTTCGCGACGGGCTTGTGATGCTCGACGACGCTTACCGACTTGAGCTCCAATATCTTGCCGCTTATGTCTTCCTGGCAGGGGATCACGAAGTTGCGGATCGTCTTATCTTCCCGGCGGACCTCAACGATGTCCTCCGAGAGTTCGGCGATCTTTTCGTTCATCTTGCGGGCGACGTCGCGCATGTGGCCGCCCTTCTGGGCGAAGAAGCCGGCCTGCACCTTGCGGTGCTGAATGTCTTTCTCGAGGCGAACATTTTTCATCCGCTCGCGTTCGAGCCGATTCTTGATCTCAAGAACGACGTCGAAGTAGTCGCCGGCGTACTGCTCCACCTTGTGCGTGAAAACCTCGAGATAGAGCACGCCGTGCGTGAACGAGTTCAGGAAGTCCGCATCGTGGGAGATGACGATGCAGGTTTTCGGGTATTCGACGAGGAATTTCGTGAGGTGAGCGATGCCCTCCTTATCGAGGTTGTTCGTCGGTTCATCGAGAAGCAGGATGTCCGGACTTTGGATGAGGGCCTGGGCGAGTAGCAGTCGGGCCTGCTCACCGCCCGAGAAGGTTTTCAAAACCTTGTCGTGGGGCGCCTTGAGGTGGACGACGTCGAGGATTTTCTCGATGCGCGGTTCGATATCATAGATCTTCTTCGGGAACGCTTTTTCGAAGAATTCTTTGACGGTACAACGCATTTCCTCGCGCGGAATGACCTGTCGGGCGGTGGCGATGGTTGTGCCGAGGGCGATCGAAATCGAGCCCGCTTCCGGTTCCAGCGCGCCTGTCGCGAGCCCGAAGACGGTGCTCTTGCCGGCGCCGTTCTGGCCCATGAGCGTGACTTTCGCGCCCCGGCGGACGGAAAAATCGGCCTCGACGAGAATCGGCTTTTTGTGGCCGAACCCGAAGGAGACCTTATTGAACCGGAGGATGACTTCGTCTTGGGGCATGGGGAATGTAACGCGTTCGCATTCTAGCGGTAAGCGCCGTGAGATACAATGATTCCATGAGACACCTCCGTTTATTTCGAATATAAAAACTGCGAGTATGCTTCTCACTTCTCATCTCGCCGCAACACTGCTTCTTAGCCAAGCACTGGCTTTCTCGGGGCCCGAGCTTGCGGCAGCGGTTATCGGCGGTGTCGCGCTTGATCTCGATCATCTGTTTATCAGCCGAAAATGGCTCGGTGATGTTCAGAATTTCTTCCGGAAAGGAACATCTACTCACGGCGAAGTGATGCAACATAGCTGGCTCCAAGAGCCGCTCTTTGGGTTGGCGGCGGGGGTGTTCATCGGTCTTGGAGTTCAAGCAGTGTTCGCGAGTGTCCAGTGGTGGGTATTTCCTTTGTCGCAGGCGCTCCACATTGGAATGGACGCGCTCATGAACTACGAGCACCGGCCCCTTGTCCCGTTATCGAAGTGGAGCTACCGGGGCTTTGTTCGATCGGCCACGGTCACGGAGACGATAATTTCTTCAGCCGCCCTTCTTACGATCTTTCTTAGTTAACGAAGCCCGCCACGGAGTGGCGGGCGGGACGGGGTGCGCTGCTAGCGGTAGACGGAGCCGTTCTGCTCCACGTACTCCCGCGTGAACTTCGCGGCTGCGGCGTTGAGCATCGCGGAGAGCGGCTTCCCGCCGAGGGCGGCGAGCCGATTCTCTGCGACGAGCTCGAGGACGACGCCGCCGAGGGCGGCGCGGAGGCCCTCCGCGAACCGCTCACTGGGGAGTTCCGAGAGCCGGAGCCACTTCTGCGCGTGCTGCCGCTTCTCGAGGAGGCGCTCTTCGGCGATCACCATGGCCAATTTCCTCCTTAGGGGGCGTTGCTGGCGCAATTTTACAACAAAATTTTGCAGATGTCAAAGTGAACGCACTTATCCACAGCAAAACAACGATTGTTCGCCGCCTTGCTATAATGAATTGGTAAAAAGGTCGAAGGATCTTCAGTCAATAACAACAAATGCTTATTCGTACGTGGACCGGTGTTTTTGCAGAGTCCCTGCAAAACCTATGGCTTGGCGCGGTGGATTACATTCCGACCCTCGTGGGCGCGCTTGTGATCTTCATCGTCGGCCTCATCGTCTCCTCGGGTCTTGGCACGCTCGTCGAGCGCTTGGTGGGCACCCTTAAAGTGGATGCCCTTCTCATGCGCTTGGGCGTAGGAACGTACTTTGAGAGGGCCGGATTGCGCCTTAACTCGGGCCGCTTCGTCGGCCAGTTGGTGTACTGGTTCATCTTCATCGCGTTCCTCTTGGCCGCATCCGACATTCTTGGATTCGCTGCGCTCTCCACCTTCCTGACGGATGTCTTGAATTACATCCCGAACATCATTATCGCGGTCTTGGTCATGCTTGCCGCGGTGGTGATCGGAAACTTCTTGAAGGGCCTGGTGATGGCATCCGTGTTGAGCGCGCGCATGCACGCGGCGCACTTCCTCGGCGCCTTGACCTGGTGGGCGGTGATCGTCTTCGGCCTTTTGACTGCATTCGTGCAGTTGGGCATCGCGACCTCCATTATCAACACCGTTATCACGGGATTGATAGCGATGGTGGCGCTTGCCGGCGGTCTTGCCTTCGGTCTGGGTGGAAAGGATTACGCGGCGCACCTTTTGGAGCGCTTGCGCCATCAGACGGAAGGTAAGTAAACTAGTGGTATCAAACATAAAGACCGCCAGGGTGTGAGGCCCGGCGGTTTTTATGTTGCCTGCCCCGCCGTTCCCGGGGCGCTGCCGGCAGGCAGGCCGCGACGCCCGATTCCGGGGTGTTGACAGTCCGGGGCGGACAAGTATACTTCTCCTTACACAGATGCAGATCAACCACAACGCGAACCACACGAGCGGTTAGGGGTTGGCCCAGTATTCTGGCGTACCCGAGCCGCGCAAGCGGTTTTTTTGTTGCTTTGTCCGTGCATCTGAGGACTTTCACAATCGAACAGGATGAAACGTCAATTTTGGGATGGTCGGAATAAGGGCGTATGGAGGATGCCTAGACACCAAAGAGCGATGAAGGACGTAGCGTAGCTGCGATAAGCTCCGGGGAGGTGCGTAGCAACCGGCGATCCGGAGATGTCCGAATGGGGGAACCCTCCCGAGTAAACCTCGGGAATCCCGACGCAAGTCGGGGAGCACACCCGCTGAAGTGAAACATCTCAGTAAGCGGTGGAACAGAGAAAAACATTTTATTCCCCAAGTAGCGGCGAGCGAAAAGGGAAGAGCCCAAACCCGTTCTTATGTTCGCAAGAATAAAGGGACGGGGGTTGTAAGAAAATACATCTTTTCGTTTCGCAGAGTTCCGGAACTTCCGGGATTCCGCGATACGAAAAGGAGAAGTTACAAAATCGTTTGTTAGCCGAGGCCTCTGGAAAGAGGCGCCACAGAGGGTGATAGCCCCGTAGGCGAAAATAAATGATCTTCTTGTATTTTTCTTGAGTACCTCGACGACAGAAAGCTTCGAGGGAACCCGCCAGTACTATCTGGCAAGGCTAAATATCTTTGGTGATCGATAGTGAACAAGTACCGTGAGGGAAAGGTGAAAAGCAGGCCGGTGAGGCCGATGAAATAGAACCTGAAACCATACGCCTACAAGGACCTAGAGCCCGCAAGGGTGATAGGGTGCCTATTGAAGAATGAGCCAACGACTTTAGGTGCGCGGCTTGGTTAATCCGCGATGAGCGGGGGAGCCATAGGGAAACCGAGTGTGAATAGCGCGTGGCCCGCAAGGGCCGTGTCGTGCGCCTAAGACCCGAAACCAGAGCGAGCTTGCCCTGGGCAGGTTGAAGGTCGCAGAAATGCGACTGGAGGACCGAACCGGTGGGTTGTTCAACACCCTCGGATGACCTGGGGTAAGAAGTGAAAAGCTAATCGAGCCTGGTAATAGCTGGTTCTCTCCGAAATAGCTTTCGGGCTAGCGTCATGCATAAACACGCCGGGGGTAGAGCACTGGATGGTCTGTAAAGGGCGAAAGCTCAGCAGACCAATCAAACTCCGAATACCGGCGTAACCGGCATGGCAGTCAGACCATGGGGGCTAAGCTCCGTGGTCAAAAGGGAAACAGCCCAGACCGTCGTCTAAGGTCCCTAAATACGTGCTAAGTGTTAAAGGCAGTTTCACGCCAGTGACAGATAGGAGGTTGGCTTAGAGGTAGCCATCCTTTAAAGAGTGTGTAACAACTCACTATTCGACGGCGTGATGCGCCGAAAATGTACCGGGGCTAAGCACGTTACCGAAAACACGGATTTTGTCGGTCTTCGGACTGACAGAGTGGTAGGAGAGCATTTCGAGCGCAGCGAAGGTTGACCCGCGAGGGCGACTGGAGCGCTCGGAAGAGAGAATGTTGGCATGAGTAACCACAATCCCAATGAGAAATTGAGACCCCGCAAATCCAAGGTTTCCGTGGCACTGTCAATCAACCACGGGTTAGGCGGTCCTAAGGCAATGGTGAGAACCGCAGCTGATGGACAGCAGGTTAATATTCCTGCCCTTCGGGCGCGTTGCGAGGGAGTGACGAGGGACATAAGTCCGAGTGCCTTATTGGTTTGGCATTCATGGCGAGAGATTTCCGATCGCCGTGCGAATGCGCCGTATTTGCGGCGCAAACTCGGGTGAAGAGCCCTCCAAGAAAAGCTCCCAAGCGTTAACGCGCACGGATCCGTACCGTAAACCGACACTGGTGGATGAGGCGAGTAGCCTCAGGGGAACGAGTGATTCTTCCTTAAGGAACTCGGCAAACAAGCGGCCGTAAGTTAGCGATAAGGCCTGCCCTTCGCAAGAAGGGCCGCAGCGAAAGTATCTCTGGCGACTGTTTACCAAAAACACAGCTCCCTGCGAACTCGCAAGAGGATGTATAGGGGGTGACGCCTGACCGATGCGAGAAGGTCAAGACTGGGGGTGTTATGCAGCAATGTGTACTGCCTACTGGTTTAAGCCCTCGTCAATGTCAGCCGTAACTATAACGGTTCTAAGGTAGCGCATTTCCTTTCCGGGTAAGTTCCGGAGCGCACGAAAGGCGTAACGACTGGAGAACTGTCTCAAGGAAGAGCTCGGTGAAATTGCGATTCCCGTGAAGACGCGGGATACCTGCAGCGGGACGAAAAGACCCCGGGAGCTTTACTGTAGCTTGGTATTGGTTTTAGAACTGCAATGCGTAGCGTAGTGGGTAGAGGTTGAAGGGCCGGTTTCGGCTGGCCTGGACTCGTCAATGAAACACCCATCTTTGCGGTTTTAACGTCTAACCCCAACGGCAAAAACGTTGAGGGACAGTGCCTGGTGGGCAGTTTAAATGGGGCGTTTTCCTCCTAAAGAGTAACGGAGGAGTTTATCAAGGTCGGCTTAGCCCGGATGGAAATCGGGCTGGACGTGTAAAGGCACAAGCCGGCTTAACTGCGAGACCTACAAGTCGAGCAGATGCGAAAGCAGAACTTAGTGACCCGACGGTTCTTCATAGGAAGGCCGGAGACAACGGACAAAAGTTACCCCGGGGATAACAGGCTGGTCTTGCCCGAGAGTTCCTATCGACGGCAAGGCTCGGCACCTCGATGTCGGCTCGCCCTAGCGCGGGGCTGGAGAAGGTCCCAAGCGTTTGGCTGTTCGCCAATTAAAAGGGCACGCGAGCTGGGTTCAGACCGTCAACACCTGAACCAGGAGACATCGAACACGGCGGCTTTCCCGAGTGATCGGGATCGAATAAATCGACTCATATCGGTGAAGTCCTATCATGGTGAAACAACCTGTCATATGGTAGGATAATACCGAGGGAAGTCGTACATGCTTCGTCCAACACAACAGGCATATATTGCAGGATTTCTGGATGGTGACGGCAGTATCTATGTTCGGCTTAAACCGAATCCGACGTATCGGTACGGATTTCAAGTTGCGCCCTACATAGTTCTCTACCAGTCCCAGAAGAGCAGGGATGAATTCGAGAGAATTTGTTCCCTGATCGGATCAGGGCATCTGCGTGTGCGAAGCGACGGCATTCTCGAATATATCGTCGAGAGAGCCGGACCGCTTAAGGAGCTTCTCAGAATGGTCAAACCATTCGTGTTGCTCAAGCGCAAGCAAGTGAACTTGATGACCGAAATCCTCGATAAAAAAGAGCGCGTAAAGTCAAAAGAAGATTTTGCTGCGCTCGCCTCGTTGATTGATCGCTTCCGCGAGTTGAACTATTCGAAGAAGCGTAAGAAGCGTGTATTGACCCCGTAGAGACTTGCTCACAGGAGCAGAGTGTCCCGCCATGACGGGATGCTAAGACGTCGATCTCCTTGATCCGCTCGAAAGAGCTATTAAGGATGGTGGTATAGTCCAAGCAACGAGTAATCGTTGAGTAGTTGCGTGAGACAGGTTGGTCTCTATCTGTTGCAGGCGTTGATACTTGCGGGGAGTTGGCCCTAGTACGAGAGGACTGGGCTGAACGTACCTCTGGTCTACCGGCTTTGCCACCAGGCGAACCGCCGGGTAGCTATGTATGGACGGGATAAGCGCTGAAAGCATCTAAGCACGAAGCCCACCCCAAGATTAGGTATCGTCCGAAAGGACAAGATCTCCTCGAAGACTACGAGGCTGATAGGCTCTAGGTGTGCGCACCGTAAGGTGTTTAGCCAAGGAGTACTAATGATCTCCCGACCATTCCAAAACTGACGTTTTATCCGAAGTCATGAGCGTTTACATGTGCTGGTGTTTTACTTGCGCGTGTCCCACCTCTTCCCTTTCCGAACAGAGAAGTGAAAGTGCGCAAGCCCGATAATAGTCCTTCGGGGCGAACGTAGGGTATGCCGGCACATGCAAACGCTTATTTTTATGGTTTGGTAAACTCACCATCATGAGCCTGCCGAATGATTGTTTGGCGTTTCTCAAGTACAATTAAGACACGAGCCATGCCTTCCTCCCGCACCGCCAAGCAGATCGTCTACGGCATTTTCTACTTCGTCGTTTTTTCCGGGATCGTGAGCGGCGTCTACTTCGGGTTCTTGCGGAATCCCGCATCGTGCTTTGACGGCAGGCAGAACCAGGGCGAGGAGGGCGTGGACTGCGGCGGTCCGTGCGAGTCCTGCGAGATCAGGAAGCTCATGCCGCTCACGGCGGGTTCCGTGAAGGTGCTGTTTGCCGGCGCGAATGCGACGCTCTTTGCCGAGGTGCGGAACCAGAACTTCACGTTCGGTGCCGCTTCGCTTACGTACGCCTTTGAGGTGAAGGACGGCGCGGGCCGCGTCGTGAAGGTCGTTTCCGGCGAGTCGTTCGTCTATCCGGGCGAGATAAAGTATTTCGTCGAACCGGCCGCGGGCGTGTCGCAGGGCGGCGTGAGCGGAGCGAATTTCACGATCTCGAACGTCGCGTGGAAGCGGAAAGAGGAGTTCCCGACGCCTTTGATGCAGTTCCGGGAGGTGAAGACCGAGGAGAAGCAGGGCGGCACCCTTACGACCTCCGGCGTGATCGTGAACGGAGAAACGGTGCCGTTCCGCCGCCTCATCGTGGGCGCGCTCTATGTGGACCAGTTTGGCGCGGTCGCCGGCGCCTCGACGACGGAACTCCGCGACGTGAGACCCTTTGAAGAGCGGTTCTTCCAGATCACGCATCCCGCGCTTCCCGGTTTCGATCTCCGAGCGACCAAGCTCTACTTCGAGGGGCGGCGATGAAAGCGTTAGCGCGAGTGCAACTGCTTATTCCCGCGGGGGTCGTCCTCGCCGCCGGGCTTCTGGTGTTTCTCTCTTCCGCCCGCCATCTCTTTTGGTATCAGCTTCTCTGGATAACGTTTGGACTCATCGTCTTTGTGGCAGTAGAGCGTTTCGACTGGCGGTCGCTTGTCAACGTACGCTTCCTCGTGGGCGGCGTGTACGCGTTCGGGATACTGCTCCTTGTGCTCACGCTGATTCTCGCCCCTTCGATCCGGGGGGTGCGGAGCTGGCTCGTTCTCGGTTCTTTTCAGTTTCAGGCGTCGGAGTTCATGAAAGCCGCGCTCATTCTGCTCTATGCGCAGTTCTTCTCCCGCGGACATATGCGCATCGCGCATGCCGGCACGCTCGTCACCTCGTTCGCGTTCGCCGCGCTGCCCGCGGTGCTTATCGCGCTCCAGCCGGACCTCGGTTCGGCGCTCATTCTTTTCTTCATCTGGCTCGGGTTCGTGCTTGTCTCCGGCATCCGTTTGCGCCATCTCGCGCTTGCCGCGGTCCTCTTTGCCGTGTTGGGCGCGCTCTTGTGGGGCGTCTGGCTTGAGGAGTACCAAAAAGAGCGCGTCATCGGCCTCTTCGTGCCGGAGCGCGACCCTTTGGGCGTGAACTACAACGTCATCCAGTCGAAGATCGCGGTGGGCTCCGCGGGGTTCTTCGGCAAGGGCTTCGGGCAAGGGACGCAGGTGCAGCTTGGATTCCTGCCGGAGGCGTCCACCGACTTCGCGCTCTCCGCGTTCATCGAGGAGTGGGGGCTCGCGGGCGGCGCGGTTGTCGTGGGCGCCTTCTTGTATCTGCTTGTTGCGATCCTTAGGATCGGAGCGGCTGCGGAAAAGAACTTCGAGAAGTTCATTTGTCTTGGGACGGTCATCATGCTCTCCACGCACTTCGCCATCAATGCGGGTTCGGCCCTGGGATTCCTTCCCGTGATCGGCGTGCCCTTCCCGTTCTTGAGCTACGGCGGCTCGAATTTATTGACCAGCGCGTTCCTCGTTGCTATCATTCACTCCATTGCAGCGCGGACCTGACATCTGGCTCATCGTGGGCGTTCTCGGCATCGCTTCGGTCGCGATGCTTTTTGGTGCGGCCCTTGTTTTTGCCCAGTTGCGGCCCGTCGGCGGCACCGCGGCGGAACGGCCCTTCGTGGTCCAGCCGGGCGAAGGCGCCCGATCGATCGCGGAACGGCTGGAAGGAGCGGGGATCATCCGCTCGCGTACCGCCTTTATGCTCTTCGGCGCGTTTTCGGGCGCTGTGCGCACGCTGAAGCCGGGCCAGTACGAACTTTCGCCCTCGATGTCCGCGCTCGTTATTCTCTCCTCGCTCCGTGAAGGGGCGAACCGCGAAGTGGCGGTCACGATCCCCGAAGGCGTAACCGTGCGCGAGATCGACGGCATTATGGCGGAAGCCGGCGTGACGCCGCGCGGCCGGATCATTGAGATCGCGGAGGCGCGGAAGCTCGAGGGCCGGCTCTTTCCCGACACGTACCGCTTTTTCGTGCCGAGCGAACCCGAGGACGTGATCGCTCGGCTCACCCAGACCCACGAACAGAAAGCGCTGCCCATCCTTCTCCTCGAGCCCGCCCGCGCCTACGAGAATCTCATTTTGGCATCGCTTATCGAAAAGGAAGTGCCGGATTCCGAGGAGCGGCGCATCGTTTCCGGCATCTTGCGCAAGCGGCTCAAGGCGGGCATGGCGCTCCAGGTGGACGCCTCGATATGCTATGTAAAAAAAGGGCCGTGCCACCCCGTGACCGCGAACGACTTGACGCAGGATTCGCCTTATAATACATATAGATATAAAGGACTGCCGCCTGGTCCGATCTCGAATCCCGGCACGGATGCCCTCCGGGCGGCGCTCGACCCCATCGCCTCCCCGTACTGGTTCTATCTGAGCGATCCTAAGACCCAAAAGACCGTATTCGCCAAGACCCTTGACGAACACCGGCAAAATCGTGTTAAATATCTGAACCAATAATATACGAGGCGCCAGAAACGCTCTGCGGGTTCTTTTTTGTTCGTATAAGTCCGCGGCAGGCCATGCCTACCGGCAGGCAGGCAGGCCGTGCCCCGGAAGGGTTGTGTGTGTGCCGTCACCTATGCTCTCCTGATGCCTAAACTTCCCACAAAAGTTTTTTCGTCCCACGCCGGCCTCCGCGTTCCGGAGACGAATCTGGCCGAGCTCCAGACCAATTCCTTCAACTGGTTCCTGAAGGTTGGTCTTAAGGAGCTCTTCACCGAGATCTCGCCGGTCCGCGACTACACCGGAAAGGAGCTCGAACTCCACTTCGAGGATTTTTATTTTGACGAACCGAAGTTCGACGAGGCCTACGCGCGCTACAAGGACCTTACGTACGAGGCGAGTTTGCGCGTGAAGCTGCGTCTTTCGAACAGGAAGAGCGGCGAAGAGCGCTCGCAGGAGGTGTATCTCGGGGACTTTCCGATCATGACCGACCGGGGGACCTTTATCATCAACGGCGTCGAGCGCGTCGTGGTCTCCCAGCTTATCCGTTCATCGGGCGTCTACTTCACCGCCGAGATGTGGCGCGGACGGAAGCTCTTTGGCGCCAAAGTGATCCCGAACCGCGGCGCCTGGCTCGAGTTCGACACGGAGTCCGACGGCTTTATCGGCGTGAAGATCGACCGCCGCCGCAAGACCGCCGCCACGGACCTTCTGCGCATATTCGGCATCGATGACGTCGAAGAGATCAGGCGCCTGCTCGGAGGCGCGACCGACGGCCCCATCAACTTCCTCGAAGCGACCCTTAAAAAGAGCCCCGCGAAGAGCGCGAACGACGCGTATATCGAGATCTACAAGCGCATCCGGCCGGGGGACTTGGCGACCGTGGAGAACGCGAAGAGCCTGATCGACGCGATGTTCAAGCGGTTCGACCGCTACGATCTCTCGAACGTCGGCCGCTTCAAGCTGAATCAGCGCCTCGGCCGCAGCGCGACGGACTCGCGGCTCCTGGAGAAGGAGGACGTGGTCGCCATCATCCGCGAGATCATCCGCCTGAACAACGACCAGGCCGCGGAGCCGGACGACATCGACCACCTGGGCAACCGCCGCATCCGCCCCGTGGGCGAGCTCTTGGAGAACAAGCTTCGCGTCGGTTTTGCCCGGCTTCGCCGGGTGATCCAGGACCGCATGTCGACCCTGGACCCCACGGTCCTTACGCCCGCGCAGCTCGTGAACGCGCGCCCGCTGGTCGCGGTCGTGCGGGAGTTCTTTTCGTCCTCGCAGCTTTCGCAGTTCATGGACCAGATCAACCCGCTGGCCGAGGTGGAACACAAGCGCCGCCTCTCCGCGATGGGTCCCGGCGGCCTGGTGCGCGAGCGCGCCGGTTTCGAGGTGCGCGACGTGCATCGCTCGCACTACGGGCGCATCTGCCCCATTCAGACTCCCGAAGGCGCGAACATCGGTTTGGTAAGCCACCTTGCCTCCTTCGCGCGCCTGAACCCCCTCGGCTTTTTAGAAACGCCCTATCTTAAGGTTACGCGGGGCGCGGTAACGTCCGAGATCGTCTGGATGAACGCGCACGAGGAGGAAAAATACAAGATCGCGACCGCCGGCATTCGTCTCGACCGGGATGTCGCCATAGTGGACGACGTTGTGGAGGCGCGCATCAAGGGCGAACCCGGAACCTGTCCCCGGGAGGAGGTCGAATATATCGACGTGGCGCCGCACCAGTTCGTGAGCGTTGCCACGTCCCTCATCCCGTTTTTGAAGCACGACGACGCGAACCGCGCGCTTATGGGTTCCAACATGCAGCGCCAGGCGGTCGTCTCCGTGCGGCCCCAGGCCCCTTATGTTTCGACGGGCGTCGAGGAGAGCGCGGCCCGGGATTCCGGCTATCTCATTCTCGCGGAGGGGGATGGCGAGGTGCTCACGGTGGACGCGAACCACGTCAAGGTCAAGTACAAGAAAGAGACAAAAACCCACACCCTCCACAAGTTCAAGCGCTCGAACCAGTTCACCTGCATCTCCCAGCGGCCTTTGGTCGTGCGCGGCGCGAAGGTGAAGAAAGGGGATCTCCTTGCGGATGGTCCGGCCATCGATAACGGCGTCCTGGCGCTCGGCCAGAACCTCGTCGTGGCGTTCCTCTCGTGGGAGGGCGCGAACTTCGAGGACGCCATCATCATCTCGGAGCGCGTGGTGGAGAACGACAACTTCACCTCCATCCATATCGAGGACTTCTACTGCGACGTGCGTGATACCAAACTCGGACCCGAGATCACGACCCCCGACATCCCGAACGTTTCCGAAGAGAAGCTCAAGAATCTCGACGAGGAGGGCATTGTCCGTATCGGCGCCGAAGTGCGCGCGGGGGACATCTTGGTCGGCAAGATATCGCCGAAGGGCGAGACGGAGCTCACGCCCGAAGAGCGGTTGCTGCGCGCCATCTTCGGCGAGAAGGCCTCCGACGTGAAGGACACCTCGCTCACGCTCCCGCACGGCAAGTATGGCCGCGTGGTCGGCGTGAAGATCTTCTCGCGCGAGCGCGGCGACAAGCTCGAACCGGGTATCATCAAGCGCATCCAGGTGGAGACCGCCCAGCTCCGCAAGGTTCGCGCGGGCGACAAGCTCGCCGGCCGCCACGGCAACAAGGGCGTGATCTCGCAGGTCCGGCCCGTCGAAGACATGCCCTATCTCGAGGACGGCACGCCGGTGGATATCATTTTGAATCCCTTGGGCGTCGTTTCGCGCATGAACCTCGGCCAGATCCTCGAGACCCACTTGGGCTGGGCGGCGAAGACCGCGGGGTATCGCGCCATCACGCCTTCGCTCTCGGGCGCCTCGATGGAGGAGATCCAGGACGAGCTTCAGGCGGCGGGACTTCCCCGAAGCGGCAAGGTAAAGCTCTACGACGGCCGCACCGGCGAGTCGTTCCATAAAGAGGTGACGGTCGGCGTGATCTATATGATGAAACTGAACCACTTGGTGGAGGACAAGATCCACATGCGCTCGATAGGGCCGTACTCCCTTATCACCCAGCAGCCCCTGGGCGGCAAGGCGCAGTTCGGCGGCCAGCGCTTCGGCGAAATGGAGGTGTGGGCGCTCGAGGGGTATGGCGCGTCCTACACGCTCCAAGAGATGCTCACCATCAAGTCCGACGACGTCTTGGGCCGCTCGGCCGCGTACGAGTCGGTGATCCGCGGCGAGCAGATCAAAGCGCCGAACATTCCGGCATCGTTCAACGTGCTGGTGAACGAGCTGAAGGCGCTCGGTTTTAATGTCGAGCTCTTGAAGGACGGCGCTCCGTCGGTTGACGGAGCGAGCGTAGCCGATCCGCTCCAGGAGCCGGAGAAATAACGCTTCTCATGGAAAATCCCGTCATAGAAAATTTTTCCCGCATCCGCCTCAAGATCGCCTCACCCGAGGACATTTTGCGCTGGTCCTACGGCGAGGTGACGAAGCCCGAGACGATCAACTATCGCACCCAGCGCCCCGAGAAGGACGGTCTCTTCTCCGAGCGCATTTTCGGTCCCACCAAGGACTGGGAATGTTATTGCGGCAAGTACCGCCGCATCCGCTACAAGGGCGTGGTCTGCGACAAGTGCGGCGTTGAGGTGACGCGCGCCATCGTTCGCCGCGAGCGCATGGGCCACATCAATCTTGCCGCGCCGGTCTGCCACATCTGGTTCCTGCGCAGCGTCCCTTCGAAGATAGGCCTCGTGCTCGACGTGCCGGTGCAGCGCCTGGAGCGCGTGATCTACTACGCGGCCTACATCGTGACCAAGGTGCACGAGGAGAACCGGAAGCGCGTGCTGGACGAGCTTGAGCGCGAACTTTCCGCGCGGAAGAAGACGGCCAAGAAAGAGAAAAAAGAGAGCGTCGCGGAGCTTCGCACGGCGGCCTCGAAGACGCGCGCGGAACTTGAATCGCTCCAGAAAGGCAAGGTGCTTATTGAGTCGGAGTATCATGCGCTCTCCCGCAAATTTGCGGACGTGTTCGAGGCGGGAAGCGGCGCCTCGGCGGTTCGCCAGATCCTGGAACAGGTTGACCTTGAAAAGGAGGTGAAGAAGGTCGAGGCCCAGATCGGCAAGGGCGCACTCACGCGTTCACGGTCGCAAGCGAAAGCCAAAGCGGAAGCGCGCACGCAGGATACGACCGCCGAACGCCGCCTGCTTCGCCGTCTGAAACTTTTGCGTCGCATGGCGAAGGCCGGCATCCGCCCCGAATGGATGATCATGACCGCGCTGCCGATCCTTCCGCCGGATCTCCGGCCGATGGTGCCTCTGGACGGGGGCCGCTACGCGACCTCGGATCTGAACGACCTCTATCGCCGCGTCATAAATCGCAACAATCGTTTAAAAAAACTTCTCGAGCTCAAGGCGCCCGAGGTCATCGTGGTGAACGAAAAGCGCATGCTGCAGGAGGCGGTGGACGCGCTCATCGATAACTCGGCGCGCTTCGGCACGCAGCAGCTCTCCTCCCAGCGCCGCCCGCTCCGCTCGCTCGCGGACATGCTGAAGGGCAAGCAGGGCCGCTTCCGCCAGAACCTTCTGGGCAAGCGCGTGGACTACTCCGGCCGCTCGGTCATCGTCATCGGTCCGAAATTGAACATCGACGAGTGCGGCCTTCCCAAGCGCATGGCGCTCGAGCTCTTCAAGCCGTTCGTCATCTCCACGATGATCGAACGCGAGTTGGCACACAATATCAAAAGCGCGAACCGCCTGATCGAGCAGGCGCCGCCCGAGGTGTGGGCGATCCTCGAGGAGGTGATAGCCGACCGCAAAGTGCTTCTGAACCGCGCTCCGACCCTGCACCGTCTCTCGGTCCAGGCGTTCAAACCGCTTTTGATCGAGGACCTCGCGATCCAGATCCCGGCTCTGGTCTGCGCCGCGTTCAACGCGGACTTCGACGGCGACCAGATGGCCGTGCACTTGCCGCTCTCGCACCAGGCGCAGCGCGAGGCGACGAACATCATGCTCGCGTCGCGGAACCTCCTGAAGCCCGCGACCGGCGAACCGGTGGCGGTCCCCTCGAAGGACATCGTCATGGGATGCCACTATCTCACCAAGCTCGATCCGGAGGCGAAGGGCGCCGGCCGCCGCTTCCTCGACTTCGACGATGCGCTCTCTGCCTATGATTACGATAACATTGCGGTGAACGCTCCCCTTGTCATCGGTTCCGGCGGAACAAAACTGGAAACCTCGTGCGGGCGGATCCTGTTCAACAAGATCCTGCCCGCGGATTTCGGTTTCGTGAACCAGACCCTCGAGAAGAGGTCGCTCTCCAAGATCACCGCCGACGCGGTGACCCGCTTCGGTTTCGAGGTGGGGCAGGACGTGCTGAACAAGATCCAGGAGATCGGCTTCGAATACGCCACGCGCTCCGGCATCACCTGGGCGATGGACGACCTTGCCATTCCGGCCGAGAAAAAGGAGATCATGGGCGCCGCCGAGGCGGCCACGGCGGAGATCCGAACGGAGTACGAACAAGGCCTCCTCACCGAGAGCGAGCGGCGCGCCCGCATCATCTCGATCTGGGACAAAGCCAAGGCCGACATCGCCAAGGTGGTGCAGAGCGCGCTCCAGCCCCAGAACTCCATCTATCTCATCATCGATTCCGGCGCGCGCGGCACCTGGTCCCAGCCTATCCAGATGATGGGCATGAAGGGCTTGGTGCAGAATCCGAAGGGCGAGACCATAGAACTCCCCATCAAGTCCTCGCTCAAGGAGGGGCTCTCGGTCCTGGAGTATTTCATCTCCACGCACGGCGCCCGCAAGGGTTCCACGGACACGGCCTTGAAGACCGCGCAAGCCGGATATCTCACCCGCCGCTTGGTGGACGTTGCGCAGGATATTGTGGTCCGTGAGGAGGACTGCCGCACCAAGGAGGGCATCGACCTCGTGCGCGCCGACGGCGCCGCGTTCGGCCAGTCCTTCGCGAACCGCATCTTCTCCCGCACGGTGCTCGATGACCTCAAGGCGGGCAATAAAGTGCTTCTCAGGGCAGGCAACGTGATCGACGCGAAGGCGGCGGAGGCGATCGACAAGGCGAAGATCGAGAGCGTCAAGGTGCGCTCGGCGATCTCCTGTAAGACGCTCTACGGCGTCTGCGCGAAATGCTACGGCTATGATCTCGGCGCGAATGAGCCCGTACGGATGGGCGAGGCGGTGGGCATCATCGCCGCGCAGTCCATCGGCGAGCCGGGCACCCAGCTTACGATGCGCACCTTCCATACCGGCGGCATCGCGGGCGCGGATATCACGCACGGCCTGCCGCGCGTAGAGGAACTCTTTGAGGTCCGGCCTCCCAAAGGCAAGGCGGTCTTGGCGGGAGCGGACGGCGAGATCGAGAGCATCGAAGAGCGGGGCCTTTTGAAGGTCATAGCATTGAAAGCGAAAGCGCGAGTGCAGACCGATGGCAAGAAAACAAAACTTGTCGAGTACCCGGTGCATCGCTCGACGACGCTTTTCGCAAAAGAAGGCGACCGCGTGAAGCGGGGCGATCAGCTCTCCGAGGGGCACATCGACCTTAAGGAGCTCTTCGAATACCGCGGCGCGCAAGCGGTGGAGCGCTATATCGTGAACGAGGTCCAGCGCATCTACTTTTCGGAAGGCGCCTCGATCAACAATAAGCATATCGAGATCATCATCCGCCAGATGTTCGGCCGCGTGCGCATCAAGGAGGCGGGCGATTCCGACTTCGTGCCCGGCGACATCGTGGAGAAATCCGAGTTCCTCGAGGTGAACCGCGCGCTGCGCAAAAAAGGCGGCACGCCGGCGAAAGCGGTCCAGCTTCTTATGGGCATCACCAAGGTAGCGCTCTCGTCCTCGAGCTTCCTTTCGGCCGCCTCCTTCCAGGAAACGGCCCGGGTGCTCGTGAACGCCGCAAGCGAAGGCAAGAGCGATTATCTGCGCGGCCTCAAGGAAAACGTCATCATCGGCCGCCTTATCCCGGTCGGTACGGGTCTTGCGATCGGCGAGGAAAGCGCCGCGGATGCGGGACGCGGCGGTTCGTCAGCCGACGGAGCAAGCGCAGCCGACATCTCCGGCAACGAGGCTCGCCAAGACGGCGGCCATGCGGCGGCGGAGGACGAGGAATAATTTGACGACAGAACCCGCACCCTATACCCTTACCCTGTATATGGAAGAAGAAAACGCAAAAAAAGAATACGAGCTTACCTTTCTGACGCGCGCCGAAGACAAAGTCGAGGAAGTGATCGCGGTGCTCAAAAAGAGCGGTGCCGAGATCACGAGCCAGGGAACGCTCGTGCGTCAGCGGCTCGCCTACCCGATCGAAAAGGAGACGCAGGCGGTTATGAGTTCCCTGAACTTCCGGCTCGACCCGGAAGCAGTGGCCGGGCTTGATCACGAGCTGCGCTTCAATCCGCACGTGCTCCGTTTTCTCATGGTCACGCCCCCGATCGCAAAACCGCAGGGAATAACGTACGAGAGGCGGACGGCGTTCGGAAGCGAAAGCGCGAACGCAAGCGGAAGCGCGCACGCAGGCAGACCGGCGGGTCTCCCGGACGGCTCGCCTCGCTTCGGCGAAGCGGGCCGGCAAGACGGCCAAGCGCGGCCGCGCCCGGCTGGAAGCGAAAGCGCGCACGCACCGAAAAAAGCGGAACCGGCGCCCGCAGCGGCCTTGAGCAATGAAGCGCTCGAGAAGCGGCTCGAAGAGATCCTGCAATGAACCTCAATAAAGTTTTCTTAATAGGAAATCTGACCAGAGACCCGGAGCTCAAGGCTTTGCCCTCGGGCGCTTCCGTGGCCTCGTTCGGCGTGGCGACGAACCGCGTTTGGAAAGACCAGAAAGGCGAGAAAAGGGAAGACGTCCAATTCCACAATGTCGTCGCTTTCGGCAGGCAAGCCGAAGTCGTGAATCAGTACCTTAAAAAAGGCAGCATGATCTTCGTTGAAGGTCGCCTGCAAACCCAGTCCTGGGATGGTCCGGATGGCGCGAAACGCTCCAAGACCGAGATCGTTGCCGAGCGCATCCAGCTCGGGCCCCGCCCCGCAGGCGGTCAGGGTTTCAGGGCTCCCGGCAAGAGCCAGGGAGTTGGTGCGGCCCCGCACGAGGAAATTCCGACCATCGAGATCGAGAGCGGCAATCCGTCAGCTGACGGAGTGGGTGCCGACGCGAGATCGGAGGACCTGCCGTTCTAGAATGCTAAACGCAAACCATTACCGCGTATGATGCAATGCTACTTCTGTTCGCAAAACCTGAACGAGATCGACTATAAGGAATCGGAGCTTCTGAAGCGCTTCATCTCCGGCCAGGGAAAGATCATCGACCCCAAGTATTCTTCAACGTGCGCCAAGCACCAGCGTCGGCTCGCCCAGGCGATCAAACGCGCCCGCTTCCTGGGCCTGTTGCCCTTCGTGCGCCGTTAGATGTACTACGACCAGATCGTTTTTTCCGCGCTTCACGTTCTCGCCGATCGGGCGACGCTGCTCGATGGGGGCATCGTTTTCTTGTCCCAGTACCTGCCGTACTTCCTTATCGCCAGTTTGCTTCTCGCACTCACGCGCGTCTCCGGATGGCGTGAGCGCGTTGAGCTCGCCGTCACGATGGCGCTAGGCGTGATCTTTGCGCGCGGTATCCTCACGGAGATCTTCCGTTTCTTCTACGACCGCCCGCGGCCGTATGAAGTGCTCTCCTTCGAGCCGCTTCTTACGAACGGCTCCGGCTCCTTCCCCTCGGGCCATATGGCGCTGCTCTTCGCGCTCGGTACGGCGCTTTTCTTCCTAAACCGCAGGTGGGGCGTCTGGTTTCTCGCGCTCTCATTTCTTGTAGGCCTCGCACGCGTCGCCGCGGGCGTCCACTGGCCGACGGATATCCTGGGCGGCGCCGTCTTGGGCGCTCTCTCGGCGCTTCTTGCCAAGCGTCTCGTCTGGCCCCGCGACCAGCAGGCATCTCGGGAATAATAAAGAACAACGCGGCCCCCGACGGGACCGCGTTCTGCATCTGTTTCGCATCTAAAACGAGTGCGACTGCCCGCAGCCGCAGCTTGACTTGGCGTTGGGATTCACGATGACGAAGCCGCTCTGAAGCCCTTCGGTTTTGTAGTCGATCTCCGAACCGTTCAGGTAGAGGTAGCTTTTCGCGTCAACGATCACCCGGACGCCGTATGCGGCGAAGATGCGGTCATGCTCGCCGACGGGCTCGTCCGATATCTCGAGCGTGTAGGTGAAGCCCGAGCAGCCGCCGCCCGCGACGCCGACGCGGAGGTAGAACGTTTCGTGATCCTTGCGCTTTCCCCTCGCGGCCGCCGCCATATGCTCCCGGACGCGCGCCGCCGCGGTCTCAGTGATCTTGACCATCGTTCTTCTCCTTGGTGCATCCCCTGGATGCGCTTCAAATTGCTGTTCTTATAGTACTGCGAAGGCCCCGTCATGCAAGACGGGGCCTCGAACTATCCGAGTTTGGAAATGAGCCAGGCGGCGCCGCGGCAGATCCCCAAGAGGGGGAAGTAGACGGCGGCAACGGCGCACCAGGCGGCGGCCATGAAGAGCACGACCACCAGGAAGAGAAGCGGCGAGACCGCGAGAAACGAGAGGATCTCCAAGCCGGTCATGGCTGATCTCCTTGTCCCCTAGGGGACATCTACTTCTGCGATGAGCGCGTTGGCGGCGGCGAGAAGCGCCTCCATTTCCTCCGCGTTCGGCAGGGGCGTAGGGAAGCGGCCGAGCGGAACCGTTCCGCTCTTCACCTTGATGCCTCCCTTCCAGATCTTGACGAGACACTCGAGCGGTTCGTCCGCTGTGGTCGGCAGCCAAAGTTCCACGTAGAAGTCCCCTCGAGTGAACTTATCGTAACGCTCCATGCGCACACCTCGCTTTCCTTGTTACGGGCTGTAAAAAGTATATACCAAAAAACAGCAAAAGTCAAGAATTTGTGGTGCCAGGGGAGGGAGTTGAACCCTCACACTCTTGCGAGTACAGGATTTTGAGTCCTGCGTGTCTGCCAATTCCACCACCCTGGCGAGGACATGGATACTATAAAATCGTAGCACTCTTTGTCAAAAATCCGATTGTTCGCTATCCTGATACTAAATTTATGGCAGACGCAAGCGACAGCGCGGGAGCACCGGAACAGCCGCAGCGATCCGCCGCGAGTCCGGAGCCGCGCGCACCAGAGGGACACGACTTTGAAAAGAGCGGCGTCGCCGCCGTTCCCGAAACGCAGAGCGCGGCGCACATCCTGCCGCATGCCCCGTCGGGTGCTGTGCGTGGAGCGCCGCCGCCGGCCCACCAGACGGCCATCTTCCACATCGAAGTCGACAAGATCATTCCGAACCGGCATCAGCCCCGGCGGTATTTCGACGAGGAAGCGCTCCGGGAGCTTGCGACCTCGATCCGCGAGTTCGGCGTGCTTCAACCGCTTGTCGTTTCGAAGATCGAGGAGGACACGGAGGCGGGAACGAACGTGATCTACGAGCTCATTGCCGGCGAGCGGCGCCTTATGGCCTCGAAGATGGCCGGCCTCGAACGCGTGCCGGCGATCGTGCGGAACATCTCCTACGACCGTGAGCGTCTGGAGCTTGCCGTCATCGAGAACCTCCAGCGCGAGAATCTCGATCCGGTCGAGACCGCGCGGGCGTATGCGCGCCTTCAGGACGAGTTCCGCCTTACCCAGCGCGAGATAGCCGCGCGCATCGGCAAGAGCCGCGAAGCGGTGGCGAACAGCATCCGCCTGCTCCAGCTTCCCTCGGAGGTCCAGGAGGCGCTCTCGCGGCGCATCATCAGCGAAAGCCAGGGGCGCTTGCTGCTTTCCGTCGATGACATTGCCGAACAGCGGGCGGTCTTCGAGAACCTCTTAAAAAACGCAATGAGCGTGCGCGAGCTCAAAAGCCACATCGAACGCCGCCGCATGGCGCGCGCAGCCGCCGCTCCGACGTCGCCCTTGCCGAGCGTCGGAGCCGACCCGGAGGCCGAAGCGCTTAAGGAACGCCTTGAGACGCTTTTGGGCGCGCCGGTCACCGTCTCGAAGAACGGCGAGAGCGGCAAAATCGTCATCTCGTTCTATTCCGGCGAGGAACTAAACGCGATCATCGCGAAGCTGGTGCGCGAGGGCGAGGCGTAAAAACAATTTGAAGGGCAAGAGGGGTTCGCTAAGAACACCCTCTCGCAGGCCGAGCGGGCACGGTGCCCTGATGGCTGTGGCTTCGCGGAACCGCGGTCCGCTCGCTCCAGCGGCTCGCGTCCGCTGCCTCTCGTCCCGACGCGGAACCAAGCCGTCGGGACTCCGAGAGCTTCCTTAAAACCACAGCCATCAGGGCGAGCGAGGCCGAGAGGGAGCGCATCCCGCTCGCTGGGCGGGATGATAGCGTGGTGTTCGTGCGAACCCCTCTTGCCTATATGAGAAGACGGTAGCTGATCTCCCGCACCTCGCGGATCGTTTTGAGCTTCAGGACCAGCTTCTCGATCTTCTCCTTGTCGGCCGTGTCGCATTTGATGCGCAGGACGGGAAATTTCCCCCGCACCTCGGGATTTTGCGTGTTCAAGCTCACGATGTTGAGGTGTGAGCGGGAGAGCATGACGGAGATGTCCTTCAAAAGGCCGATGCGGTCCTCGACCGTGAGGCGGAACTCGACGTGGGTCGGCGCGCGGCTCACCTTGGCCAAACTGCCGGACGCGCGGCCGGAATTCCGCAGGCGCATCCTGATGTGATGCTTGGCGGATGCGGTCGTTACGAACTCAAGCCATGACTCCGAAGGAAGCTTGTTCTTCTGCGTCATGATCTCCACGACGTCGCCGGACCGGAGTTCGTAGTTTAGGGGCACGATCTTGCCGTTCACCTTGGCGCCGGAGCACGTGTCGCCGATCGCGCTGTGGACCTGGTAGGCGAAGTCGATGGGCGAGGCGCCCGCGGGCAGATCCATCACTTCGCCCTTCGGCGTGATGGCAAAGATGCGGTCCCGAAAAAAGTCGATCTTCAAGGAACTGATGAACTCCTCGGGGTTCGTGAACTCTTTCTGCCAGCTCCGAAGTTGCTGTACCCAGGCAAGCTCCTTCTTTTCCGCCGTGACGGCCTGCCGCCGCGCGTACGCCTTGCCGCCCTTGATCTGCTCGTACGCCCAATGGGCGGCGATGCCGTTCTCGGACTCTTCGTGCATCTCTTGGGTGCGGATCTGGATCTCGGTGATCTTCTGGTCGAGACAGAAGACGGTGGTGTGGAGCGAGCGGTAGCCGTTCGGCTTGGGGAGCGCGATGTAGTCCTTGATGCGGCCGGGAAGCGGCGGCCAAAGCTTGTGGATGATGCCCAGGGCCGCGTAACACTCCTCGACGCTCGAAACGACTATGCGGAGCGCGACCAGGTCGTAGATCTTCTCGACGTCCATCTCGTAACGGAGGAGCTTCTTGTACAAACTCGAGTACCGCTTGGCGCGCGAGTCAACCGTGAGCGGCGTGATGCCGTTCGCGGCGAGCTCCTTCACCGCGATCGGCTTGACCCGGTCGAGATAGCGCTCGCGTTCCTCATAGCGCTCGCTCACGTTCTCGATAAGCCACTTGTATTCCTGCGGGTAGATGTACGGAAAGGCAAGGTCCTCGAGTTCTCCCGAGAGGCCCTGCATGCCGAGCCGGTAGGCCAAGGGCGCGTAGATGTCCATCGTTTCCAAGGCGATGCGCCGCTGTTTCTGCGGCGGCAGGGCCGCGAGCGTCGTCATGTTGTGAAGGCGGTCGCCGAGCTTTACGATGACCACGCGGATGTCCTCGGAGAGCGCGAGGATCATCTTGCGAAGATTTTCGACCTGCGTCTCCACGCCGCGATACTTGATCTTGCCGAGCTTGGTCACGCCGTCCACAAGAAAGGCGACATCCTCGCCGAACTCCGTTCGCAGCTCCTCGATCGAAATAGAAGTGTCCTCCGCGACGTCATGAAGGAGCGCTGCCGCGATGCTCTGCTCGTCGAGATTCCAGTCGGCGACATGCTGGGCAGCCGCCAGAGGGTGGACGATGTAGGGCTCGCCGCTCGTTCGCTTCTGGCTCGCGTGCGCCTTTTTGGCCATGGCATACGCCCGGCCGACGAGCGAGGCGGGATTTTTTTCGGAAAATTCCTTGACGTTCATTTGTCTTCCAGTGTATGCTGTGCCCAGCTATTTTTCCACTTTAGTTTGCGAGGGAAAGGAGAACGGATGAAGATCGGAACCGCGATGTGCCTGAACCCCTACACCGATTCGGTGATGCGGGTCTGGATGAGGGAGTACGTGCCCGCGCACGTCGCCGTGCTTTACGGCAAGATCGAGGAGACGGCGGCGGCGATGGCGGTGGCGGAGATGAAGATCCCCGATTGGAAGCTCCCGGGCGTGTTCCCGGAAGACAACCGAGCCTTCGTCATCCACAACTTCTGGCTGAACACGGTGAACTTCGCGTTTTCGCACTTCGGCGGCAAGTACAACAAGTACCAGCTGCCGGGAAGCCCGATGTTCGTCGGTGCCTTCGCTTGCGCGGCCGCGTTCATGCGCGGCTTCAAACAGATCGCCGACCGCGCCTCCGACGAGAGCGATGGGGAAGCGACGGTTGCGCAGATGTACGACATCACCTTGTCCTTGAAGAAGACGAAGCGCTTTTTCCGCGGCGAGAACGGCATCCCCATGGCCGGCGAACGGCGCAAGAACATCGAGGTTGCCGTGGGGGCGCTGCTCCAGAAGTACGGCGGCGAGCCCCGGAACATCCTCGAGGAGGCGGACTGGTACGCCTACGAGCATGATGGCGGGAAGCCCGGCATCACGGACCTTCTCGTGCGCGACTTCGGTTCGGTCTTCGACGACCGCGAGACCCTCGTGCTCGACTCGGGCGTGACGCGCGAACTTCTCTTCATGAAGCGCGCCCAGCTCCTGCCGCTCATGATGCACGGCCGCGCGCTCGGTTCGCGGGGCGAGCTCCCCGCGATCCGCGACATCGCGAAGATCGGCCCGGTGGCCGACTACTCGGTGCCGAACGCGCTCCGGCATCTCGGCATCCTCGAGTACTCGTCCGAGCTTCGCTACGCCGTCGACAACCGCTTCGAGATCGCGGCGCACTCGAAAGCCGAGATCGAGATCCGCATGTCGACGGTTGCGGCCATGGCCGAACTCCTTGCCGAGACGAACGCGCTCCGCGAGAAGGCCGGCAAGCCGCCGATCACGATGGCGGAGCTCGACTACAAGATCTGGTCTCTGGGCCGCAAGGCCAAGTACCTTCACCATCTCACGCGGACGACCGCGTACTAGAACGATTCGGCCCCGCCATTCCGGCGGGGCCTTCTCTTATTTCGCCTTTTCGAGTTTATGAGGGTTATGGTTCGGGCAGGTTTTGTTCGAGCACCGCTCGGGGATCGTTTTCGTGCCTTCCATCATAAGCGAGCCGCACATCGTGCAGATGCGTCCGGTCGGACGCGCTTTGATCGCGTTTTTGCACTCGGGATAGTTGGAGCAGGAGTAGAACAGGCCGAATTTGCCGCGCCGCTCCACCATCTCTCCCTTCTTGCAGAGCGGGCACGCGACGCCCGTTTTTCCCTTGGCCTCTTCTGCCGGGTCTTTCTTTACGAACTTGCACTTCGGATAGTTGCTGCATGCGATAAATCGTCCGAAGCGCCCTTCGCGCTCGATCAACTGGCCAGTGTGACATTCGGGGCATGTTTCGCCGATCTCCTTGGGCGGGGCGATCTCACTGCCATCTTCTTTGCGCGCGCCGAGGCACTTGGGAAAGTTAAGACAGCTCATGAACCGGCCGGAGCGGGAGAGTTTATAGATCATCGGGCCGCCGCAGAGGGGGCAGGGGAACTCCTTCGGTGCGTCGCCCATATTGGTGATCTTCTCTATTTTCGCCTTTCCCTTTACGGCCTTGTGAAAGGGCGTGTAAAAGTCCTTGAGGGTCTTTTCGTAGGTGCGCTTTCCCTCGGCAATTTCGTCGAGCTCGTCCTCCATCTCCGCCGTGAAGGTGTCGCTGATATATTCGCCGAAGTTTTTCTCGACGAACGAGCTTACCACGTCGCCGGTCGCGGTGGGCACAAGCGCGCGGTTCTGTTTCTCCACATAACCGCGGTCCTCGAGCGTCTTGATGATGGAGGCGTAGGTCGACGGCCGCCCGATGTCGCGCTTCTCGAGCTCCTTGACCAGCCCCGCCTCGGTGTAGCGTCCGGGCGGCTGCGTTTCTTTGCCTTCCGACCGGACATCCACGAGTTCGAGCGGGTCATCCGCCGCCGTCTTCGGGAGTTCGACGTCCTCGCCCCGGGCGGCCGGGTCGGCCGCGAGCCAGCCATCGAACACGACCCGCGAACCGTTCGCGGCGAAGTCCGGAAGGCTCTGCCTGCCGGCAGGCAGGGAATCATTCGCAACGGCGGTGATTATTTTTGTGCGCAACACGCGCGCATCGGACATCTGGCTCGCGAGCGCGCGGGCCCGAATGAGCGCGTAGAGCTTTTTCTGTTCGTCGTTCCCGCCGCAGCTGCGCTTCGCGGCAGTCGTGGGGCGGATCGCCTCATGCGCCTCCTGCGCGGACCTGCTCTTCGTCTTGTACTGCCGCGGGGAAGCGTACGCCTCGCCGAACTCCTTCTTGACGGTTGCGATGAGGTTCGCCTGCGCTTCCGCCGCAAGATTGGTGCTGTCGGTGCGCATATACGTGATGTGGCCCGCCTCGTAGAGTTTTTGCGCTATGCGCATGGTGCGCGACGGGG